>ERZ778024.365-NODE-365-length-80884-cov-55.746452_pt1 | contig 80884 bp, 80 predicted proteins | sample MGYA00375754_ERZ778024 | MGnify/ENA primary metagenome ERZ778024 (study PRJEB29350, sample SAMN05389827) | bioreactor metagenome | isolation source: Thiocyanate bioreactor | place: South Africa: University of Cape Town | collected 2014-02-18 ...
TACTTTCGGTTTTGTTGAATTGATTGATAATGGTAGAATTTCTTCAGTTTTGTCTTCGATTGTTCGATCATTATCATCGCCATCGCCACTATCTTCATCGTCGTCTTCATTTTTTGTTACCAATCGTTTACCAAAAGCTTTTCTAAAATAAAAAGTAAAAACATCGAAAGTTGACTATCGAAAAACAAAACAAATTCACAAACCTTATTTCTGCTTCGTCTTCTTCTTCTTCCATTTGCTTTTTCATCAACGCATATTGTTTTTCTTCTTCTTGTTTCTGCGCCAACATTTGTTCGATTTGTATATCGGCATGACGAGCATTTAATTCTTTAATATCCTCGAGTGCTTCGATCGCCGCCATTTCTTGTCGTGAATCTCGAGTTCGATTTTCCAATAACTAGAAGAAGAAAAAACGCGATTTTTTAAAATTGGATTTAATTTCATCGAAGCTCTAACCTTCATTGGATTGAGTGCTTCTTCTTCGGCTAATTTCGACGCTTCTTCTTTGGCTTGTTTTTCCGCCAAACGTATCGATTCAAAATTTCGAATAGCTCCATGTTCGAGTTCATAATCTGCATTGGCCGGATCGGTCTATTTCGAAAAATCCTCGTTGAACACAAATTCTCATTCGATCTAATCTTACTTTAAATGTTATTTCGCGAAGACATTTCGTACATTTAATATAAAATCGATAGATTTGCATACCCAAATACGTCTCACCCTCGACATCTTCTTTTCGTGCATTGAATTTTTTACCTTTGTAAATATATTCTCCGCAAGTTTTGCATCTAATTAAAATCAAATCTTCGAGATTAGTGATCGATTCATTTCGCTAAAACGAAATAACCTACCGCATATTGCAAGGAGCCATTAAACGAATGGTAAATTGCCGAGTTTTGGATCGTTTAGCACGCGGTAATTTCGATGGATCGAAATCCGGTGGATAATATTTCTAAAGAAGTTTAATTGAATTTTTATTCGAGAGATTTAACTCAGTGATAAACTTACATTTAAAACTTTACGTTCCGACATGTCCGATGCTCAACAAAACAAATCTGAAATGAATGAAATATACAGATATTTCGAAATGAATGAAATATACAAAGATGTTTCGAAATAAATAAAACTGGTTCATTCGTCAGACTGATTAGCCAATAGAATTTCTGCTAGCGAACACCCTCTTTCTCTCTGATTTTCAGAATTTTTCTTGAATTAATAAGAAGAGTTTTTTTTTGTTGTTGTTTCGTTCGGGTTTATTAAAGCGCACAGACAGAAAAAGAAAAAAAGAGAAAAAAGAAGAAAGAACTTAGAATAATAATAATAATAATAGTAATAATGATAATGCCTTTTGTTCTGTACAAACAAGAAAGAACACACATCGAGATATGAATGTTCACGAGAGTAGAAATGCATATTGACCATCTCGAATAGCTGTTTGTAGTTTGTGTTTCATAATTTCTTTCGACGAGTAATCAGGTAATTTTAAATAATTAACACAGGTCATCACACTTGGTAAAAATGAATCTGGGTTTATATTATCACTATTATTTTCCGCAGTTTTTCGAACGATTGTTAATGGCGGATGAAGCATTCGAAAACCTAAAACACATACAAAACAAAAAACAAATTTCAAAATGTGTCGATTGTTTTTTCTACCTCCGACAGGTAAACGTGGACTACCGGTAACAAATTGTAAAAATGCTCGCTGTTCATTCGTATCAAAATTGATCATGATTTCGAAAAGCCATTTCACAGCTCGACTGTTCAAATTATAACCATGATCGCAACGTGTCGATTCGAGTAAAACTTTCATATCCCAGAGATCGGTCGATGAACTACCGCAAAAGACTTGATGTAGTTCATGTGGATAGAAACATTTCAAATGATTGATTGAAAATATCGAATTGAAACCATCACGAAACGATTCGAATTGCCGTCGAACACCTTCGACTAATGTCCAATAAATAACTAATTGAATGTATTGATCGAGATTGTGAATGGTCACAGGACAATCTTTGCCGCCTTTTTTCAGTTCAATATGTGACGGACCTGGTAGTGTAAAAACTAAAGATAGATCTTCGATTTTACATCCGTCTAAGGTCAATTTGGGATCGTTTTCATCGAGAATATTCGAGCAAATCATCGATTCAACTTGAGAATCATCTTTTGATTTCAAACGTTTTTTATTATTGATTTTATTTGTTGTTAATTGTTGATTGATTTGTTGATTTTGCACAAGTAATTGATCACGTCGATTAACAATTGTTTGTAGTTTTTTCAATTGTTCGTAAAGATTTTTATCGACATGAACTAAATCTTCGAGATTCAGACTTTCTTCTTCGCCTAACATCCATTTATAGAAAACATCACTAAATGGCATATCGATCTAAGAAAAAACAACAACAACAATAGATGAAAAATAACAACAACAAATCGAAAACAAACCATTCGAGAATCCATCAATGCTTTAGCCATGAATTTGCCGAGAAATCTAAATTTCTGTCGAACTTTTGTAACTAAATTCGTTTTGGCATTTCGACCGAGCGGTGCCGGATAAAGACCATGATGAACATCAACATATTCGTTTATCGGAGCATCTTTATCTCGATTTATTTCGAAACTTTTATCTGTTCGCCAAAGTTCTAAACCATTTTTCTGTAATTCTTTCGATAATAACGAATAAGCTTCGAGTGTTGGTCCAAGACCGAATCCCACTTCGTCTTCATATTGAACTTCAAGAAAATGTTTCGAATTCCAATTGTCGAGCGTTTTTTCCATTTCGGAGAGAATATTCGTTCGAGATAATTGTATTTTTTTTCTTTCAATTCTTGGCACCGCATTTTGTCGGTCATTTTGATCGTTATGATGCGTTTGTGTTAACATTTCCGAACTTTCGAGAAGTCGTTGCATGGCTCGTTCACGATCGAACGCACACGGATAGAATATCATTTGTCGTGTTTCAAATGGAAATAAAAATGAACATGTATAACCCATTTCAGTGATCCACGATGGAATTTGTCCCATCATGAGAACAACAGGATCTTGTAATTGTCGGTTGACTTTCGATGTTAATTTTGATGATAAATATTCGGTTTTATTTGAAAGATTTTGTTGATTATACATTGTATTCATATGTGAATAGAGATCGTACCAATAAAGATTAAGATTATTGAGAATATGAAGTAAAGATATGGCGTTTAGAGAAAGATCGTTAATGGTTAGAATCGATGATATGGATTCATTTAAATTCGATAGAAGTAATGATTTACTCTTAGGACATTGACCATTAATCCATAGTTCATCGATTGTTGGCGGCATCGATGTACGTTTCGGAGTTTTAATTGCTTTTTTCGATGATTTACTTGGAGGTGTTTGTTGATTGGATCGAAAACGATTCGATGATGTTGTCGTATTGGCAGCACCTATTGCTGTACTAACAGCTGGCACAGTCGACGATGAACTACTCATTTGACGATAGTGAATCGTGTGTACACGTGTCCAAATGGCCGATGATGAAAATACGGATTCATCGGTGTCAGTTTCCGATTCACCTTCGGTCTTTTGTGTCGATGTACTATACATTCGAATAGCTTGATAGATTGTCATATTATTCGGAATGACATGATCATTAATCAAAAATTCTAATCTCATTGTTGCTGAATGCGCTAAAACATTGATAATATCTTCGGCATCGGACTCATTTGAAACTTCACTTTCATCATCATCATCGTCATCATCGAGTCCTTCCGATGGATCAATCATAGAATTACTTGCTACACCACGTAATAGAAGATATTTTTCAATGGCTGTCACAAGTGCAAATGGATCGATTTTTACTGGTCCGCTGTTGCATTGTTTCAGTGTTTTACATTGTGGATATCGAACAAGATTGCATTTCAATTGATGCGTAGAAATTAAACGAAGTGCTGAACTTTGTGTCGATCGACCTGTGATATCATTGACACGAATAGGAAATTGCTCGAGTTGATTGATGCATCCGTGTAGTTTACTAATTAAATGACTTAAAATACTTGAATTGGTTTTATTTGTTTGTTGTGAATGATGAAGTTCGAGCATGAAATGTTTGAATTCTTTTTCATCGTCGTCTTTGCTATTTTCCAATGGAAGATTAACGAAAATATGAAGAAATAATTTCAATCGTTCGGGTCGATCTTTCGGAATTGTAATATCATCGGTGAGAAATTGAAATAATTTCGTTATTAAACTGCTATGTACCATTTCGAATGGTGTGACATCACCTTTGGCTATGATATTCGCAATGTCACGTAAGGCTTTGAGATTTTCGGTTTGATCTTTGCCAACTTGAAGACTGTCGACAGCTGAAGCTAGACGATGAATAATCTGCAGTGCAATATTCGATGTCGATGAATTATTCGGAAAATAAGTGGAACGAAAATTTTTGGCTTGAATTTTTATCCATTCTTTTAATTTCGATTTGTCTTGGGTCGAAAATGGTTCTTCGTTTGAACGTTGACGCAGAGCTGTTGCTGCTGCTGTTGTTGTTGTTACTGGCATACTAGTTGATAGCAATAGTGAAGCAGCTGGTGGTGCACTCGACGCGTAGGCAAATGGAGATTGTTGTTGAAGGTATGATGACGGGACGTAGATAGGCGTTGTTGGACGAGGTCGACTGCCGGTTGAAGGATGATAGTAAGATGCTTGATCGAAAATTGTCGGACGAAAGAAATCGGAATTTGTGCCAGCACGGACTGGACGAGGACGATTGATGGGCATGGCTGGTGTTTCTGTCGGTGTTGTTGTTGTTGATGACATTTCGTCGAAAATCGATCGTGTCGATAATTTAATACGAGCAGTTGATGATGGCGGTGGAACACGAGCACGTTGCGAACGTGTTTCGATTTTTGTTTGATTCGAATCGGTTTGAGAACGTCGTGAAGATGATGATGTCGTCGTCATTGTCGAACGATATGGATTCGATTGATTTTTCGGATGTAATTGTGTTGTTGTTGTACTACGATGTGTCGAAGGTGGTGGTGGATATGCGTGAATTTGTTGTTCATCGAATGATTCACTCAATGTCGAAATTGTTGGCGTTGATGATGTTTCATTCGAATGTATCATATCAACTTGACTTTGACTTGTTGTCGAATTGTGTGTACGTGAAAGTGTTCGATTTGTTGATGGTATAACACCGAAATCAATTAGAATTTCTATTTGATGAACGACGCCTTCTCGATAGAAATAAACAGAAAATATCTCGGGCAGTTTTTTCATGAGAATCTCGGATATTTGTAATGCACAAATGACAATTTTGTAGTCGGTCGATGCAAGCATCGATGCAATATGAGATGAAATTGATTGTTGTTTTAGAATGGTTTCTAAAAGATCCGATGATGAATAATAAATCATTCGAAGTAACGATTGTAAACAACGATGTTTAACAGCTGGACCAGCCGATGTATTGTAAACTTCATAGAGTATTGTGAATAGAGATTGAACGAACGAATGAAAAAGTTCGAGATTATCTTTGAAAATTTCTTCACGTGGATCAGTTGTATTATTCATTGTTGTTGTTGCTGATTGATCACTTGTTAACGAAGGTGTATCAGTTATGTCAGGCGTAGACGGTGTAACAATACGTTTAATAAATCGGCCTTGACTGGTTTCTTCATTGATCTGTTGTAGTTGTTGCAAATCGATAAGATAATGTCGACCTGAGATTGTCAATTGAACTTCTTCTTCATGTTGTTGAAAAGCTTGTTCAATCAAACGTGAATCCTGATATGAATACGGACATAATTGTCCTTGATCATCTTGCCAATGCCATTGAACATAACCGTTACTATTTGCATCATAGCCTTTGCCTACTCGAAAATATTGATCCACTTGAAATAATAGATCATTGCTGGGTAATCGTGGCATCATTTCACCGATTAATGAAACAATTTCATAGAGTTCTTGTGGTGATCGTGGTATTAACTCGATATGATTCGTTGTTTGAATTGTTGTTAGACTATTCAATGCTTCACTTGTTGGCAAAGCTGCGGATTTATAAGTAATTGCTTTTTTTGTTGTCGTTTTACTTTCAATTGAGCCGGTTAGTAATCCAACTAATGTTTCTGTTATATTCATTTTAAGTAATTTTATTGCTAAGATTGGACAATATGCTGAGAACATGTAGAGCATATGAATAATACTGACAAATGTTTGACTATTGAGAACGGATGGTTGAACGATGATCATCGTTTGAAATGTTTTAAGTAGTTCATCGGATGCCATGGAACAGAGAATTGTTGAATTTTGATAGAGATTTTCTACTAAACGTGAAAATATTAAACATGTATATTCAATAGTTTTTTTATCGTCCGAACGAAGACGATTCGAAAGATTTTCTAATTGATTTTCGATATATTTAAAATCTTGATTTGTCTGTATATGTGAACAGCAATTAGCAACGATTGCTAACGATTTATGTTGAGAATTAATCGAGAAAAAGTCAAGAAATTCCAAACATGCATTGATTCCATCCTATTAAACAATAAAAAAAGTCGATTTACTCATCAAAACAAAACTGCTTATTTACAGCGACAAGAATTTGTTTAGCATTTCGTTTGGATATCATTTCTAATGCAGTTAGGGCTTGTTCAGCTGTATCAATCGACGTTATATTTCGTAACTGAAATTCGTTGAAAAAAAAAACAAATAATTTTAAGAAGAAGAAATCAATTTCGAAATTCATTGTACTTTATCGAGAAAGATCGGTGTTGCTTCGACAACTTGCATAGCCGAACGAGGTAGTGCTTCCATAAGATAAGTCAAAGCTCGACATGCTGTCAAAGCTATTTCAGCATTGGCATCGTTTTCATCGGCGAGACAATCGCGTAACGGAGGATAGAGTGCACGAAATTGAAAGCCGGGCAGCGTATCTTCATTACTCATGACTAATAACGAACATAATTCATTGAGAGTCGTTAGTTTAACATCGGGATCGGCCGATTGAATGCCTTGAATATATTGTTGTAAACGTCCGTTCACCGAACCGCCGCCTCCAACACGGCTCATTAAATGTTGGACACGGCCGGATAACGTATGAAAAAGTGCTGCACCCGTCGAACTCCCACTGGACGCACGAGCAAACAGCGGATCAGCTAGAATGTCGCGTGCTGTCGGACTATTATCAGGATCTGTATCGCTTTCGGTTGACATTTGCAACGATTGTTTTGTTAGAAATGAAGTCGGTGGAACAAGACCCGAGTAGATTTGAGCTGAGGACGATGACGGCGGAGGAGATGATGAGGAATTTTGATGATAGGATGCTGCTGTTGCTCCTGATGAATGTAAAGGATTATTCGTCGAAGATATGACACCGGTATTTGTTGAGTCACACGAACGGTTTTCCGTACCAATAGAATTGGCGGCAGGCACCGATGAACGACTGAAACGAAAATAAACAAAAAAAGATTTTCGAATTGTTTACTTTCGTTGTCCTACGAATGAAGAAAAGGTCATTGAAAGACAGTCAGATGGTTAGAGAAAAAAGAAAATTTACAACATATACATGCACAATAAAGAAAAGAAACGAAAGGAAAAAAAAACGAACGACGACGGCCTTAACTGAAGGCGAAAGGAGAAAAAAAAAGTGCTCGATACTATTGCATATGCAAGGTTAATTGTTTGAAAAACGATTTCAATAAAAGTTTGTTTTTTCTTGTGCTTCTCTTAACTGGACATATTTATTCTCTCTCTTTAACTCTCATGAATAATATCCAACAAAACTATATCGTAGTTACTGATAAATAGATAGTCGTTAATAGAACCTCTGTGTTGATTATAGTGTCTTGTTATTTTCTTTTTCTTCTTATTCTCGACACACGATTACATTCTTCTTCTTCTTTTTCTTCTTTCGCGTCTATTTTCTCTCTCTCTCTCTCGCTTTTTTTTCTTCTTTTATGCATAGATGTGCAAATACACGCGTGCGGATGACTGTCGGTCTTCAGTCGCACATCTGTACACTGTCGTAGCAACAAAACATTACTTAACTTGCATAATACTTTCAATCAAAGAAGGAGAAAAAAAACCCAATTGAATTCAAATGTTTTACCCAGTTGATGATAAATAATCGATATATGATTTAGTTGTATAATGACGTGATCGACGATTCGACGTGCTCGTTGAAGGATCACTTGCAACTGTATTAAGGTCTCTTCCGCCTAATTGACGTGCACAAAGATTGGATTTTGAAATTTCGATTGAATATTTTCTACCTGTTCGACGTCTTACGCAAAGATTCCCCGTGTCTGTGCGTTGAGTTCGTTTAGTTTGATGAGATTTAGGTTTGGAATCGACTTGTTCGTCTTCGTTGTCGTCCGAAGATGATTGTCGTTGACGTTTCGAAGTTTCTTGTTGAGAATGTTTGTTAGTTCGTCGACGACGTCTTACACTCGTCGAAGCATGACGAGATGTTGATGTTCGATGTTCGTCGTTTCGATCGGACTCAGTTTCGATTCGTCGTTTATTCGTAGTTTCAAGTGCTTTGGACTTTGTTGGACGAGTAACAGATGTGTCTTCTTCTACAAAGAAGAACAAAAAAAACGAATCGATTGATTTGATCGGTTTCTATTTAATCAATACCTTCAAAATGGGATTCGTTTGTTGTTGATTTACGTTCAGCACTATAACAGATGCAAAATAAAGAAAAAGACACATTAATGATTTTTTTTGACATTACGTGAGTAATCGTAATGATCGTCTAGTCGAAGAGCTCGAATTGTTTTGTACATGAGCCATTCGAGTCGATGTTGAACATTCGAAAGAATAAATAATGTTTATTATTAGTTCGAGACATTGAACATATTAGAGATCAATCAATCGATAGTTTTGTATCAAACAAAAATGCGTTCGAAAGAAAGAAGAAAAAAAAATGTGATTTTATGTTTTGTTTTCTTGTCTCGTAAATATGTAAGACTAAATGTTTATTTCCTTTTTTTTTCTGTTTTATATACGTATGTGAATAATCTGAAGAAGAAAAAACAAAATAATAAATTAATAATAAATTAGATCATTTATGAAGGAAAAGAAAAAAAACAGGAGAAATAAATAGAAAACGAGAATGAACAATATGACCGACGGATGAAAGGCAAGCAAGATTCAATGAAATACCCGATTGGATGGTTGGCGTGTGTGCATTCGTTTAAGTTGAATATGCACTTTAGATCAGCTGATTTATGTATTTTTGCAACATTCAACATTCGCATGCACGTGAGAGAATCGAATATTTACTTCAACTATTTCGTATTTAATTGTTAATAAATTCTAGTCATAAGAATTTTGTCTTTCAAAATGCGTCATTGTGTACGATTCATGTAGGAAATCAATTATTTTATTTACTAGTAGTCGATATTCTAATAAATATTTTCATGGAGGTATTATGATGATTAAATATGCAAGGCGTAGTCCTTCAGAAACTAATCAGCTATCTTATAACTAGATCAAAACGCATTGAAAAATGTCACCTATTTATGTATAAAATAAAGTATAAGCGGATAGTCACAGTTTTGTAATACTCGATGTTGCATAGTTTATAATATTTGGATAGATGCTGTCGAATTCTAATCTATTACTTTGATAAGATCATTAAGTGCACTTTTTTTTATCGGTTTCAATTCTGTGTCAAGCATTTTATTATTTTATCGATTCATCAGTATGCAAACGAAAGAGACAGACTGAAGGTTTTCTGATACCTTTGTATATGCATAATATTATTCTAATAAATATAATATTTGTTTACTATTGTTGAACAAATTGATAATATAGCGAATGAATCATAACAATGTCGTTATAGGATTGCTCGTTTTTGTTAAATTCACACAAGGATTATTATTGTTACTCTATGAATAGACGGTCAATGACGTTTAATTAACGATACGAAAGTAGCTTCCTAAAGCATGTTACATAGTGCAAAATCATTACCAATCATAGGCGTATATATATGAGACACATTTTTGCGTTCCTTCACAAGTGCAAAACTAGAAAAAAAGTCAGTTTATACAAAAAATAAAAATGAAATCCGAGTAATCTATTTTTCTTGCTATGTAACAACAATTTTATATATTTTATAATTTCAAGATCAGAAAAACAAAGAATAAATACAGCACTTTATTCAATCTACAGCGGACATCGGTAAGTTGAAAAACAAACAGATGAAGATGCTGTGGATCATTTGAAATTAATTCTAAATGAGTATGCGAAAGAAAAAGATTTAACTGAACAGAACATTTGTCAACGATTTGCTAATAATTTCAAGTTCGATGATGATACACAAGAACAAATCAGTTACATAAATTTGGTAAAAAAAGAGAAACACATGACCACTATTCAAAGTATAGATCTCATTTATCTCTAGTTTCGTTTTGCTACAACGAAAGATATCATTTATTTGATTTTTGCAATCATATCTTCATTAATACTCGGTACTATAATTCCATTATCAATGATTATGTTCGGTGATTCTATTGATTTATTTACTAATTTCTCTTTGTCCACTAAATTTAACTGCGATTACAAATAAACATTGTCCAGCAAATATTCAATTAACACCAATGAGCTTCTATTCGACAATATCGTACGATAAATTCTTCGTTTGTTTTTTGTAAAATATTTGTTTCGATTAAGTCTATGCAATTCAACTGGATTGAATATCGATATAAAATCTTATAATTTAGTCGATCAAATACAAAATCAAATTCTTTATTCGATTATTATCGGTTGTGTTGCTTTAAAGCAACAAGTGGTTTGTATGCTATTGTAACATCGATATTTTTCTTTACTATGGCTGCATTGCTGTCAGTTGGTGCGAAATTAGTTAATCAAGATATTGTTACATTTCAAGATTTTTTTATGTAAAACAATAGTTTTCATTTGTAAAACTTGTTTTTTGTTGTTTATTTCAGTGTTTTCGATTCGGTTGTTTTAACTGCACGGATTGCAAGTCAATCATTAACTTTGTAAAGTCTTGATAAATGAAAATGAGGCTTCAAGATGATACTTGTGATTTAGATCTCCGGCTTATGGGAGAGCATTGAGAGCAGCTGGACAAATATTTTCGATTATTAATCGACAGCCGAATATCGATAATTGTTCGACTGATGGAAAGATTCTTGTTTGTGAATGAAATCTTTTAATATTTGAGACCGATGTGTTGTTTTTTTTCTTTTAGGAAGATTTTCAAGGAAATTTGACTTTTGATGATATCAGTTTTAGTTATCCGATTAAAGATCAAACGAAAATTTTGAAAAATTTTCAACTGACTATTGGATCTGGTACTGGAGATGAGATTTTTGTTTCTTGATAAAATGTGAAGTTCATTTGTTTTAGGTCAAAAAGTGGCTTTTGTTGGTCGGTTGTTGAATTCTTTCGAAATAAAGTCAGAAAATTGATTCATTTAGGAGCATCTGGTTGTGGCAAATCAACGATTATTCAATTAATTGAACGATTTTATGATCCTAATAGCGGTCGATTAGTAATACATCAATAAAATTCTTTTCGAATCATTTTCCTTCAAAATCTTTTTGTTTTCTAGTTAGTTGACTCGACCGATCTTCGAATGTTGAATTTACAATGGTATCGATCTCAAAGTTAGCTTTTCATCGTCATTGCTCATTTTAAAATACGATTTTCATATTTAGTTGGTATTGTTTCTCAAGAACCAGTGCTATTCGATCGGTCCGTTCGAGAGAATATATCTTATGGCGATACAAGCCAAGATATTATTTCAATCGAAGAAATAATTCAAGCTGCAAAGAATGCAAATATACATGATTTTATTGAACAATTACCTGATGTAAATAACTGAGTAGATTAGTGATTAAACAAAATCATGTAACATTTATTTTCAAAGAGATATGAGACTCGATGTGGAGCGAAAGGTATTCAGTTATCTGGTGGTCAAAAACAACGAATTGGTTTGAGAAATTAATTGACAGCAATCAAAAATAATACTCTCGTCTTTTTTTTAGCTATTGCTCGAGCATTAATACGAAATCCAAAGATTCTTTTATTTGATGAAGGTAAATAATCATCTGCATCAATGAATTGAAATCTTAATTAAACGATTTTATTTTAGCAACGAGTGCATTAGATGCTGAAAGTGAACAGATAGTTCAAGAAACATTAGATCGTGCACAAGAACATCGAACATCGATTACGATCGCGCATTGTTTGTCAACAATTGAAAATGCTGATTTAATTTGTGTCGTCGACAAAGGTGCAATTGTTGAGTATGGAACACATCAAGAATTGCTCAAACAACGAGGACGATATTATCAATTAACATTAGGATCGAAATAGTAATTACATTCTATCTATTCAAGATATTTCATTTTATTTAATTACCAATAAAAACCCCTTATATATATATAGTCAGAATAAATAAATAAATAAAAGATAAAAGAAAGTCTTTTTTTGTTTTAATCTTTAACTTGGAATGAAGTAAATTGCCAACCATTTCGAATTTCATCATTTTCCGCCGGCCAATTTGCTTTTTTCGAAACCCAAGTGCCTAAATACGGCAAACACATGCCGAGAATTTCTTCTGTATTGATATCATCAGGTAGACATATGCCTTCATTTGGATGATTCATACAATATGTAAGTGCAGCAATAACACTAATAGCCACTTGTAAAGTTGTTGCATTTTGTCCTGGGGCTAATGGTCGTGCCTGATGAATATCAAGTACACTACCTGTCCACCAAGCGTCAACATAACGGCCGCCGAGTAAGAGAACGCCGACTTCATCGGCACCATCGATGATTTCATCGTTTAAGATGCGAAGTTTAGGTTGAAGTTTATAATTATGCATACGAAATTCAACCAACGAACTGATTGTTGAATCTGTTGGTAAGTAAGCATAGTGAACAGTTGGACGATAGACAACTGTATTGTTATTTTCATCGTCTTTGTAAACACTGAGATATTTCGAAATTCCATAAGCTTCACCATGTCGAATAACCATACCGATGATTTCACCACTTGGAACCCATGAACGAACCTATATCAACGAAAAAAAAACAACAACAACTAATCTCAACAGAATTCGAATTATAAACTATTCGTTTTACCCAAGTATTCATGCCTTTACGTTCGAGACAAATTTGATTGCATGGACCTTTGTTAGTTTCATGAAAACATGCGCCATCAGGAATATTTCTTTCGTGTGTACCCCATCCTAATTCTGCTGGTGCGGCACCTTCTTCGGCTAAACCTTCAATTGACCATGTATTGACGAATTCATTGACTTTTTTCGGTTGATTTGCTATTTGTGTGTCACGTTCAGATATATGAATTGTTTTGATTCCTAATAGGTAAGCTAATTGAGGATAATTTTTAGTTTGCACAGCCTCTTGTAAATTAGTTTTCTCTTCATTCGTAAGAATTTTTTCGTTTTGATTTAAAACATGTTCGCCCATATCAAGAAGTCCACGTTTGACAAAATGTGAAACAAGTCCTGGATTACATCCATGATCAATTATAGCTGTCGGGCCATTTCGTTTCCATTTTGGATCGGCTTGCATTTCAATTAATTGCATTTGCCGATGATATAATGTCAACAAACGTGGATCATTCTTATGTGCTTCACCGAATGGATACCATAATTCAACAGATGTGTTCACAAAACAGATCTGATGATCATGACACCATTTTAATAAACATCGTGTTTCAAGGTTATAAGCCAAGTCAAGAAGAATATCATTGTTTGCGAGATATTTACTGAGAATATCCGCGTAATTCGAAGGTGTAATTAATTCTTGTTGATATTGAATTTGAGGATATTGTTGGAGATATTTTTGTACGATTGGTCGTTGATCAAGGGCATCGATGATTGTAATTGATTTCAAGTGTTTTTTTAGAAGAAAAAACTCGATTAAAAGTGGCAATGTACATTGTGATACACTGCCACAACCAATAACTAATAATCGACGAGAAGAGGAGTCCACTTTTAAAAGAAAACAAATTTATTCGAGATAAACAAGAAAATCGAATCGAATGCAAGGTAAACCCAAATAATAATAATATAAGAATAAAGACTGTACAGTGATCAGTCGTGCGTATTTAACAGCCGGGCTTATTTGAATGAGATATATATCAGGTGCGAGATTAGCTTTTTGACGACCTTGCACTATTTCAAAACACTAGAAGAACAGAATGATTATTGGGCATATCGTGTGAATTGTGTACAAGTGTAAAATAAGGAGGCGCGCAAATCAGTACTTTTCTTTTCTCTCTGTGCAACGAAAAGAAAAACGAACTGCTGTATTTTCCCGACCAGCCCACGTATATTGCGTTTTACTTTAATCAGAACCGATAATCACCTTATATTTATGTCCGCAGAAAACAAATATCGATAGTGTCTATTAATAAAATCGAATCGAACAACCATGAGAAATACTAACAGCAATAACTAAATTGATTGGCTTTCGAATTTTTGTAGACAACAACGAAGACAAATTAATTTGAAATGTGAGCATTTCTTGTCTGTTCGGTTGCTAAGAAAGATTTTCTTTTTGAACTGAATGTTGTTAGGGTGTGAGTGATTGTTTTTTTGTCATCAAAAAAGAAAAACGGAAAAAAGAAATGATCAAACAATAAAAACACGTTTTTCTTTCTCTTTCACTCTTGAATTTCTGTAGAACGTAGACATCGTTTGATTTATTGCAAATGTCTCGAATAAAAAAGCCTTTTTTGTTCACGTTAAATTGTCATTAAATAGAAAGATATTTCGAAAGTAAACAATGGATTTGTTATTAAAACGATAACATAGAAATGTTTTTTTTTCTTTTTAAAATACTCAAAGCATTATGATGAAAAGCGACAGTTTAAAAATTCTTCCAACATCAACAAGAAAAACTCCCGTTACATCGAAGTCATTTAATGTTAAACACGAAAAATTTCAGTCGACTAGTCAAACAAACTTCGATTCATGGATTAAACATTCAGACGATTTCAAATCACTGTCAATGTCGAATATGAATGAAAATTTCCACGTGAATTCAGCATCGGAAGATGAAGACGCAAGAGAAATGATTTCAAATGGAAAGATTTTTATCAATCAAGCGAGTCAAGTTCATAATGAAGAATTAAAACCTCTGGAAAAGAAAAAGAAAAAACATCGAACAAGTCCAAGAAAAACCAAACAAATAAATGCAACGCCTATTTCATCGGCACAGAATATCACTACCGATATACCAACGATAAAGAAAGTGACTATTGAAGAACCAACGACTCCTAATACAACAGTTAAACGATTGATTACAGTTGATACGAGCAAAGCACGATCGAATCTCGAAGTCGTTCGATTATGTCTACGAGAACTTGCTTGGAAAGAAGTCAACGCTGTTTCAACTGACTCAGATATCTATTGGCATTCATCATCGTTTCTCGAAGGTAATCCTACGTTTCCATACAGTTCTGGTCGTGTGAATAAATTTCCTGGTATGTTTTATTTTTGAAATGAGAAAGAAAAACAACACTCGAATCGTTTTACATTTATTCAACTAAGCATAGGCATGAATGAAATCTTACGTAAAGTTCATTTAACTCGTTTATTGAATAATATGAGATTATTATTTCCAAATGATTATAATTTCTATCCGCGAACATGGTTTTTACCTGAACAAATTCAACAATTTAAAGACGATCTACGACATATTCAACAGAAAAATGAAAAAAATAAAAGATCATTGACAACATTCATTGCTAAACCATCAGGTTTTTCCAAGTCTTCATGAAATATTCATGACGAACTCTTTGCTTTCTTTTGTCTATAGATGGTTCACAAGGTGAAGGAATTTATTTACTTCAAAGTTCTACTGAACTCCGTTCAACCAATCGTCCATATGTTATTCAAGGTTTGTTCGTAAACCGACAGTTTACATTTCCATGTCAGTGTCAATTTAGAATATATCGCTCAACCATTGCTGATCAATGGTCTTAAATTTGATCTTCGAATTTATGTTCTCATTTTGAATCTCAATCCGTTAGAAATCTTTCTGTACGACGAAGGACTTGTTCGTTTTGCAACAATCAATTACAAAACACCGACCAATGAAAATATCAATCAAACCTATATGCATTTGACGAATTATTCATTGAATAAACGTAGTGTTCATTACAAACATACAACAGATGAAAGTCAAACCGATGGTAGTAAGAGAAAATTAACTTTAGTTTGGAAACAATTGAGTGAAATGTTTGGCAATGAGAGAATTGAACGAACGAAAATTTTAATCAAAGATTTAATTAATAAGACGATTCTTGCTGTTGTACCACAATTGAAAGTTGAACATGAAATCGAATTACCTCGAGGAAAGAAACCAGATCTCTCATGTTTTCAAGTAGAATTTGACATTTTCTTTTTTTGATTAAAAGAAGAAGAAAAACAAATTAATAAATAGATCGTCGGTTTTGATGTCATTTTAACTGAACAATTGAAACCGATTTTACTCGAAGTTAATTCGAATCCGTCATTGCGAATTGATTTCGATAAAATGAACGAAACTGGTAAAAAGAAATTCTTTTTCTCAGATGGATTTTATTTGAAATTTTCAGGAAAATTAGTCTATCAATCAAGTCTCATCGATGAAGAAATTAAAAAACCATTGATTTTCGAAACGTTGAAATTAGCCTTGCCGAAAAAGAAACTCAATACCATGTAAAAATTTTCATTATCTGTTCTCAAGAAAATCATTTTCGAATCTGTATGTAGTGCGCGTCATGCTCAAATCCAAGCTGATGACGAACTCATGTCTCAACGTTTCGAAAAAGTAGCTCAACGCCGTGTCGAACAACGTACTGAAAAATTAAAAGACATTCGAAAATCTCGTTTCGATATTCGATTAAATCCGTTTCTCTCTCGACCATTAGAAAGTATTGCAAAAGAATTCGTTCGTCAACAACAACAATCAGCAACACATCGATCTAACGAACCAATTACTCCCTACACACAATTTCATAATCATTCTCCGATAAGAAACACATCGAAACACAACGATTCAGGTAGACGAAGTTGTATGAAATCGACTTTAGCTCGACCGGTATCAACTATGTCGGATGTAACATCAATTCGTACGGTCGAACGTTTGAAATTAATTTATCCAACGAATCAAAAATCTATCTATCAACAATTTGTATTAATTGATCAAATCGCTTATATTTACATTCAACTAGTTGTTTCGTTAGGAGATAAAACAATGACTGTAGGACAATTCAGAAATTTTGCTAAGTAATTAAAATGAAAAGATTTGCTTCTCTACAAGGTTAATTCTATTTTTAGTATTTGTGGAATTATAAATGAAACAATTACTGCTCCTTCGATTGATATTCTCTATTTTCAAATTCTTAAAAAATGGCAAACATTCGTTCTACGCACAACTCTCACGGGTAGATCGATGCATTTCAATAATAAATTCATCCTTGGCTATTATTTTCTTTAGGTTTACCATTTGCTGCGTTTATCGAAGCATTTTTCCTTCTGTCCCAACGGAAATATCCGCATATAACCCATCTTATCGATAGTGTTACTCATTTACTGGACATTTGTCAACGTCATTTAAATCTTTCGAGTGAAACTCTCACTTGTCCTTCGATATCTCAAACGCCAAATCCTTATCGTTCAGTTAAATCATCTCTTCAATCATCAACCTTGAATCTTCGTTCGAATAATAATTCAACAGTACGTTCAATAACAACAGCATCGGTCTATCGTTCGGCTCTAACTGTTTCATCAGCACCAACATCAAACATCGAGAAACCTGTTCGTCAATCAGCTAAAAGTGTATTTCCACTTTTTTTTAATGTTCTATAGTTCTTCTAAGAATTCTCTTTAATAATAATAAGAAAAGACAAAGGCATCACACAAAATCAATAGATAGAGTTGATACAAGTGTGACTTATGAAGTAAAGAGAAAAAGAGAGCCATTGCACGACTTATACACAGCACACAAAGCGAAAACAATATCTTGAAGACATTTTTTTGTTTGTTTTGTCTTTCATTCAAGCCAAAGAGAAGAAAAAAAAAGAATGAGATTAGGTATCTATTGCACAGCAAAGAGAATAATCAAGCGAAAAAGGCGACTTTGAATGATTACGAAAGCGACGAAGCGGCAACCATTTTTTGTAATTGATGGCATTTATTGCGTTCATCAGCGAGTTTTTCTGAACGAGACGAAAAGGAATTTTTGATGAAAAGGTAAGAACAAAGAAGGAATACCTTTGATTTTATCAACTTTAAGTTGTAATTTACCAACATCAGCATCAGCTTCATCGGTACGTTGTTGAGCCTAGAAATTCGATATAATTATTCCGATGAAAAAACACACGCACACGCAATTTTCATCATACTGATTTAAGTCTTGATTGTAAATCTTCGATAGTTTTTCGATACTTTTCTTCGGTTGTTTGTCCCTAGAAGAAAACAAATAGAAATTCTCTGCTAAAACGTTTCGAATTGACACGAACTTTCTCTTCAGCTTGGATTAAATTTTTCATTTCAGCATAAGCATGACGAATATCTTGTTCGAGTGCTACGATTCGTCTAAAATCAAAGTCCATCTTTACAATCGAAATCCAATCGATGTTCAATCACGTACTGTTCAGCAAGAACTGATCGACGTTCAGCAATTTCGAAACGTTCGTGTAATTCAGATGATTTATTAGCTGTCTGCAAGCAAGAAGAAAAAAACAAAATAATATTGTTTTATACAAATACACATCGTCGTACTTCTTGAAATCGTTTGTCGGTTTCAATACTGCATTCCTTAGCTTTTCTTAATTCATCATCGAGATCGATTTCTTTGTCTTTGACAGCTGTTAATTTATTTTCAAGATTTGTGCAAACACTAAGAGAAAACAAAATAAAATAAAATAAAATCTGAAATCGAAATCATACTGTCGTGCTGCTTCTGAAACTTTGACAACTTCGATTAATTGTGTTGTGACATGGTTGACACGAGCTGTTGCATTGTCGAAATTAACCTCAACTAATTGAACTTGTCGACGTAAATGTGCAGCTTCAGATTCTGCTTCAATTCGAGCTTGAATTTCTTTGTCAAGTGCGCTATTAACCCGTCGTTGTTCATCTCTTGTTGCTTCTAATTCTTGAAAAAGATTGACAATTTTCTCTCGAACAGTCAATGGCTGTTGTTGACCGGATACATCAGATGATAATCCATCCGAAATTATTGGCGTTACATCAACTGTACTCGACATTCGAACAAGTAAAACACAAAAAGAAACAACAGATATTTAGATGTAGAATGAAGAGGTCAGATATTTGTTTATTTTGTTGGCGATCAATCGATCGTTTGTTCGCTCGTTCTTCTTCTTTCCCAAAATAAGAACTGCCAATGAACATTTTTGTCCAACGACATCTATCAATGATCGTCACGAGAAGATCGACTGCTTAGCAACAGTTTTTAACTAACCGTAGAAATGAAATAGAACAGTTACCGTTGTTTCTTTCACTCGTATTTTTCAAGTCAAATTAAAAGAAAAAACGAAGAATTCATGTCCAGAGAAGGATCACCAAGAGAACAAACAAACGATCAACTTGAATCATGTAATTATTATTGAATTCATTCGAAAAAGATCTAGCGTTTTTTTCTTCTTGTGTTTCTAGCGGATCAACCGTTATCCGCAATGGATACGGCTTCGATTGATATTCAAGGTAAATCATAAGTTTAAAAGATTTTAAAACTGATTTGTTCGCTTTAAATAGATACTCCTGATGCACATACAAGTGAAATTTTGAATGCTGATAATGAACTACGTAAGTTACGCTTAGATGAAAGTTTCTTTTTTGATACGAAAATAATCGTTTTTTTCAAGCTATTCATGATTCTGCTCCGATACCATCAACAGAAGAGAATATGCAAATTCAACAAGAACAACAACCAACTGAAGATACAACTGAACCTGAACCTGTAACAGCAGATGAAAACGAACCAGTAACAACTGATGATAATGAGCCTGTAGCAACAGATGAAACTGATAATACTACCGAAGGAGATATCATCGAAAAATCGGAACAAGACAGTCCACCACGACTTCCAGTTGATTTCTATTATGAACCTGAAAAAGTTCAGAGTAAACCGTTAACAACCGATGAAAAAACCTTTCCTCAAAATACTCTATCGATGTAGTAAGTAGATTAGGATTGACACCAATCACTGATTGATTGATTTATTTGTTTGTTCGAAGTCGTTCATTCGGTTACGATTGCCATAAACGTGGAAATCTACATATCTTAGATAATAAAACAGTTATGTTTGTCGCCGGTTGTGTTGTTGAAATAATCGATTTAGCTACAAAAGAACATCGATATATTCGAGCATCGGGTGGCTATAGCATCGGCGCATTAATCGTACGACGAATTTAGATTTCTCTTTGAATATCACTTTCATTGATTTAGGTTCATCCGAGTAAACAATTCTTTGCTGTCGGTGAAAAAGGAGATATACCAAATATTGTTATTTACGAATATCCATCATTGAAACCCTATCGAATATTAAAAGGTGGTACACAACGTGCATATGCATATTTAGATTTCAGGTAAACGAAAAAAAAAGATTGAGAGAGAGAGAGAAATTTGCGAGGGATTTGTTTGGGTTTTAGTACGGACGGTGATTTATTAGCGTCACTTGGTTCAAGTCCGGATTTTATGTTGACTATTTGGGATTGGCGTGATGAGAAGATTTTATTACGTAGCAAAGCATCGTCACAAGAAGTTTTTAAAGTTTCATTTTCGAAAGATTTAAAAGGACATTTGACAACATCGGGTATCGGTCATATTAAGTAAGAAAATGTAATTTTCAATTGCGTTAATTTGTTGGTTCGGTTCTAGATTTTGGAAAATGGCTCGAACATTTACCGGTTTGAAATTACAAGGTGAATTGGGTCGATTTGGTCGCACAGAAATCTCCGATATCGAAGGTTATCGTGAATTACCCGATGGAAAAGTAAAATGATTTCGTTTTACGTATTTTTCAATTGATTAACTCGATTTTTTCTAGGTTATTTCGGGTTGTGAATGGGGAAATATGTTACTATGGGATGGTGGTTTAATTCAAATTGAATTTTGCCGTAAAAAAGGCAAACCATGTCATATCGGTCCTATTCGACAAGTTCTATTGAATGAAAGTGATGTTTTTACAGTTGGCGAAGACGGTTGTATACGTGTATGGGATTTTGAAACCATTGATACAGCCGAAGCAACTGATGAAGGAGCGAAAATGGAAATGGAACCATTGAATGAACTTCACGTGGGTACAGATAGTAAATTAATGGGTATTACACACGGTGTTGTCGATGATATGAGTCTTTGGTTTGCTCAAGTAATGATGAATTTGAAATTTTCGATTTGAAATTGATCGAGAGCGTTTTGAATAGGATGCCAAAGGAAATATTTGGAAATTAGATTTAACATTCTCGAAAAATAGTGTCGATCCTGAAATTGTTCTTTCGTTTATGTCCGGCGCGATTACTGGTCTTGATGTTTCATCAGCTTACAATCTATTTGCTTCTTCAGCTGGAAATGGTAGCATTTTTGTTTCGAATTTCTAATTGATTGATTTTACGTTTTTTTTTAAAGCTATTCGAGTAAATAATATCTTTAATCAAGATCTTCTTGCTCAACGAACATTTCCTACAAATGTCACGAGCTTAAAATGGTTTCCAAGTGTTGTAAGTTGATTGACAAGATGAACAAACAATGTTCGATTTGATTTGTTTGCAGTTCGAAGAGAAATCTGACGGCATTCTCGTTGGTTTTGCCGATGGTGTGATTCGTTATTTTAAACTTCGATCAGGTGTTAAAACAAATACTAACGAAAAGAAATATGAATTCGATCTACGAATGATCCAAGTTCTTAAGCCTCACACGAAACCTGTCAAATTTATTACAGTCGATGTTAAAAATCAATGGATAGCAACTGGAGTTCGTTGAATTTGAAACAAAAAAGAAATTTGTTTTTATTGTTTTTTCTCTATTAGAGCACTGATGGGACGGTATTTTTGTTTAATTTTACACCTAAAGGTCTCAATCCAATTGGTTTTGTCAATGTCAAAGAAGAGATTACGTACATGACGTGGACACCAGCTCAATATGTAATTGATGAGATGTTCTTCTCATTAGAAAACCTAAATTTTTTCTTGATTTTTTTTAGGAGAAAACACGATTGCTTGTCTGCTTGAAAACAGGCGTTGTCTATGAATACGAAGGACCGGGTAATACGAAATTCGATACGTCGATTTCATATTTAATCGAAGCACAATTGCCTGTACGAATCTTTCGTTTCCGTAGTATTAAATCTCGACTACGAGTACGTCTTATGTCGACGAAAAGAAAGTTAAATCAATGAAATTTGTTACTTTAGCATGAAGAAGAATTAGAACGTAAACGAAAAGAAGAAGAAGAACGACAACGAAAACTCGAAGAAGAACGACGTTTACGTGGAATTGAAAAGAAAGAAAAAGGTTAAACATCATTTCAAAAAAAGAAACATTCATATCGAATTTTCTTCGAAATAGAACCAGAAAAAGCAGCTGAACCCGAAGAAGAAGAAGAAAAGAAAGAAGAAGATGATTGGAAACCATACATTCCCGAAACACCAAGTGCCGCTCTATTCGCTGTTTATACTTCACCAGATACATTCTGGCTTTCGATGGTTAGTGCTCATTGTTTTCTGTCTTTCTTTTTTCGTATCTAATTCGTCGTTTAGGATGATTACGATGCTGGATATTTATATCATTGTCAATTTTCGAATAAAGACGATCGATTTCAATATAATCCCGATCGACAAGATGCGATTACTCAAACATTACCAGTACCAAATACGGATCTAGCACATGGCGATGATATTCCTTTGACTTGCATTCAAATTCGGTAAAAGAAACGATGCTTGTTGAAAAAAAACATGTGAACGTATTTGAATAATTTCTAGTGAATCATTGAATTTGATTTTTATTGGTTTGAAAAATGGTTTTCTTCGTGTTTATCCATATGCTGGCAAACAAGTGTTCGAATCACTTGATCAATATTGGACTCGTGCTGCTCACGATAGTGAATACGGCATTGTCACACATTTAGCCGTTTCGTACGACGATCGTTTTTTTCTATCCAGTGGAGAAGATGGAAATATTTTTGGTTATGCAATCAAAAACGATATCGATGCGATTCAAGACCAAACTGAAACACCTAAAATGCCGGCATATACCGTAGATTTTATGCGAAAAGATTTTTGGTTTATAAACAGGAGATTTTGTTTTTGTTATGAAGGGCGAAGCAGAAGTCGAGGATATTGTTGAAGAAAGTCATTATTCGATTGAAGAAGAAAAACAAAAAGCTGAACAGGATAAAATGAAGAAATCAGCTGAAGGATTGAAAAGTGAAATGAGACAAATGATCGAACGTTTACGAAATCAATTTCGACGTTTACTCAATGAAAACGATCAATTACCAAATGATCTCAAACTTGCTCGTCAAGTAAATTTCATTTAATGTTTTAACTATTTCAAAGAACACTGTTATTTTCTTTTCGTTTCAGGATTTTATACTCGATGATAACATTCGCGAGAATTTTCAAGCTGAGTTAAAAGAAAAAGTCGATCTGTCTGTTAAAGAATTAGCTTGGGAAACTGAACGATGTAACATTGCGTTGAAAAAACTCGAACAATGGTTCGTTGATCCTGTTGCTCAAGATTTAGTATCTGTCAAAAGTTTCGATGGTCAATGGGAAGTCAGCACATTTCGTACAATCGGTAATTCGATGAATTATTCGAATCGTTTGTTTAATGGAGATCGTTTATAATTTTCTAGCTTTGCCAAGTGACTTTTATGCGATGCAAGAAGAAATCGAACGACAAAAAACAGCTTTATTAGAAAAAATAAAGAGCAAAGAAACAGCAGAAACAATCGGTAAATAAAAAGATTCAACGGAGAATTTTTCTTTCTAAATTTTGGTAAAAAAATATTAGACGAAAAAACTGGTGAAGTTCGTGGCGCCCAAGCCGTCGATTCGAAAGTTTCGTCAACGAAATTGAAAGGTGCGAAAGCAATGCGTGTCGAACGTTTACTTCGCAAAATGGAAGAGCGTTCGAAACGACGACAAAAACGAAAAGATGAAGTCAGTTGTTTGTTTTCATTTGCATTCAAATTTCGTCTCTCGAATTTCAGTGGAACGCACTCTATCAAAAGAAAAAGCCCGAAGGCTATGATGATCCAAATGAAGTCGGAAATATTCGCTATGCCAGAGAGAATATGGGCAATTATTTCCTCAAAACAGCATTGGATTACGTTGTACCAGTCGATCAACGATTGACCGTCCTTCGAGCGCTTGATCGAATCATGAAAATACGTTTAGCTGTAAGCAAAAATCGAGTTTTCTCAATTATCTCGTTTCGCTTTCGTAGACATATAATTATAAAATGGAATTCAATCAACGTGTTTTAAGTTTAATCGAACGAAAACGTCAAATAACCGACGAGATCAACGGTCAACTACAACAGATACGTTCTCTTGGTGAAAATCAGGATCTATTTCAAATACCGTTATTACCTACTATTGATGATGGAAATGCTAAGTGAGAAAAACGAAAGTTTTGTTTGTTTTTTTATGTCTCGATTTGTTTTTCTAGTCGTTTTGACTTTTCTCGTGATGAAATTCAAGCGTTTCGTGAGGAACACGAACAACGTAATGGCGAATTGAGTAAACCCGATGAAGAATCGTCGAGTACAAACACTCGTCAATCGTCTTTGAAACGTCCGATTGATCTCCGTTGGTCAGTCAATTTGAAAGATTCATCATTGGCAAATAAAAACGGTCAAAAATTGAACAATCTCACTCCGATCGACGTTCTTCGACAAACGAGAAACGCTGCAAACGAAAATTTTCAACCATTTGCATATCGGTTTGATCGATTGATGAAACTTTTGTTCGTCGATTTTTTTTGTTATTTTATTTTAAAGATCATTCTTTCAACGTGATGAAATTCTCGAAAATCTTCAAGACAAAATGCAACAATTCAATAGCGATGTTTCGCTTTTATATTATCTCAAAGCGATCAAAACATTACGCGTCAAAGAAACCGATCTTCGGTAGGACAAAAAAACCATTTGACTTTCAGTTTTTCTAAAAAATCGTTCCATTTAGATGCGTAACTTTCTACGAAGAATTAATGCTCATGAAAGAATTCGAACGTACAGAAACTGATTTAGAAAATAAAGTTGCTGATGCACAAAAACGTTACGATATCGAACAAACTAAAGTATTGATTGTGTTATTCGATGAATATTTCGAATTGAATTTTGTTCTAGATCAATGAATTTCAAGGCAAAATCGATGCGAAAAAGAAAGATATCGAAGGTCTCGATGAGAAAATGAAACAACTCTACGTACATTACGATGAAATCATACCGAAAGAACATAAATTCTACAATTATCTTCTTCGAGTATTGAACAAAAAAATCAAACGAAAGAAACGTGCTGAAGGCGACGAAGCCGATGGTATGTTGACAAATTATGAATTTAGATAATAATCGATATCGAGTTTATCTTAGATGCTGACGATATGTCACAAGATTTGGATGAAGAAGAAGATTGGGAACTCGAAGATGATGAAGACGAAGAACAATTAGCCAATGAAGATCCAACTCGACAGCTCGATGTTGATATTTGTCCGCCAAATCTCGATCAAAAATTGTACGACGATATTGTTCTACTACGAGAAAAACGACTTGATCTCGGTAAGAACAAAACAAATCTCTCGAATTCTTATCCTTGTCGTTCGTAGACGAAGCTATTGCCGATGAAAAAACGATTCTTCAATCTTTACAACAAACACTCGGTCAAACGCAAATCTATACCAATAAAATCGATGCTGAATTAAAAGCTAAACATGCCGATTTGATTGATTTTCAAGTAGAAATTAAATACTCTTCTCTTTTTCCTAAATCAAATCTTTGTTCGTTTGTTTCTTCGTAGAAAAAAAAACAAAGAAAAATCAACGATATCAACGTTGCTATCGGCATACGTTCGCATCAAATTCGTTACGATCGTTCAACTCATTTACCGGACGATCTTTCCAATGCGTTGATCTTCAATCGAACAAACAAATCCAACTTATCCAATCGAATCGTCGACGTTAAAACCGAAATCAAACGAGAAAAAGAACGTTACACGTAATTGTCAACACACGAAATCGAATCATTTTCGAATTGAAATCATTTTAGAAACAAAAAACAAGAACGAAAAGATCTTTCGCATGAACTCAAACATGCTGCACATGTTATTAAACGTTTAACTGACGAATGTAATAAATTAATGGTGGAAAAATTTGGTAAATTAGTTCAATTAGAAAAACTCGAAGGTGCCATTGTCAATCTACAAATCGAAGAATTGAAACAAAAACTTGATGATGCCGGAGATGAATATTATAATACGATGGCACAATACGAGGTTTGATGAGATTTTACTAGAGAAAGTTGTTTATGTGCTTGATTTAGCTTCGAAAGATCGAAGAAAATGACGATACAATTGATCTATTGAAGACCAATACGAAACGTTTGGATGAATTGGCGGATTTAGTTGATGAAAAACGTGAATTAGACGAGCAATTAGTATCTCGAAAGGCGAAAGCTGTTCGTATTTTTGTTTTTTTTCCCCCAAAAAACAAAAGAATTTCTTTTACTTATCTAGGCGGATGAATTCACTGGTCCGTCGAAACAAAATCTCGAGGAATTCGATCGCCTATGTACTCTGGTTCAATTACAGGCTCAAGAAATCGAAGCATTAAAAGCCGAAATTAGTATTCTCTCACGTAAAGGTGGACATATCCTACCACCGAATCCAGCTGTTCTTCCCCAAAATGCAAACTGAATAAATTTTTTCGCGTTCTTCTTTTTTTTTATTGATCAAATAAATCTTCGAAAATAGAAACAAAAAGAATTTATTTTCGTCGTGATTGAGGTTTTTTTCGTTTTTTCTTCGAAACTGCATTCGTATTCTTTTGAGATGATTGATTAGCATCGATCGGTGAACACGAGAGATTTGTTGGGTCGATCTTTTGTTGTGCAATGAGTTCCTGAGCGGCATTTAATAATGCTTGACGAACAACATCGAGAATTTTCGATGATGATGATGATGAATTGATCTCTTGAGAAGATTTTCGAGACGAGGATTTGTTTGATGATAGACGAGCCATAATGAACAATAGAAAATCAAAAAGTTAGTTTTTCTGTTTTTTTTTTCTGTTTTCAAATGAAAAATGTGGCGCGGAAAAAGAAACGAATGAAAAGAGAAATACAAACTACACGATGATAAAATAATTTCAAAAATTCAGACAGACACACGCACACACATGAAACGGTAAAAAGAAAAGACAAATCTGTTGTCGGTGTCTAAACTCGATAAGGTTGGTTTGACGATGTTGTTTCAATAGGAATAATACGTTCACCATGATGAGTATTCGTATTTAAAAGCGACTTTTGAGTTGCTGGTGAAATTGTGTAACTTGGTCGGTCTGTTGTATAAGTTGGTAAACGTGTTGCGCCTGTACTTAAGAACGGTCGAGTACATGCTTCAATAAAAAAGAGTATACCAGCGAGAAGAGCGAATGTCTAAACAAAAGAACAAAGAATATTTCAACAACAAAAAAAAAACAAAAAATATAATGGAATCTATGTACAGCAGCAGCAGCAGCAGCGCCTGGTCGTGGATGTGTTTGTTCATTGAAAAGTACTTGATAATCATATCTGAGATATCCACGATTGATAACGCCTGGTGTTCGTCGTAATTTATCTTCCCAAAGAGCTGCACAAATACCAATTGATATCATCATTAAACCCATAAGAATATTCAAAGCTAAACACTATCAAAAAAGCAAATACAATAATAGGATTACGAATTGAATGTGATTGATTGATTTATTTATTTTTACAAGTTGATTGAAATAATAAAATCGTTTGCCAAAATAACGAATGCCAAATAAATGCGCAAGAAAAATGATAATTGTTAGAAAAAGACATATTGTCGAAAATGCTTGAAATACCGATCGAACAGTCAATGTACTCAAATCCGGGTAGATTGCCTGTAAATTATCAGCTAATTCGCAATACAATCGAGATGTAAAACCAACACTAATCAATGCTGCGATTAATGATGCCTGCAAACGACAAAAGATTATTGATTAGTGTATTTGTTCGATATTAATCATTGAATGAACTTCGACGTTGTCTTTTCTTCTTTCTATATTAATTGATTGTTTGTTTACACAATCATTAGCCTGTCTGAATCGACCATTGAAATCGTTTACTTCGTTTATTAAGATTAATACTTAAAAAAACTAGACAACGTCGATATCTTATTATCTCGAAAAGGTTAAAGTCAATCAAGCGAATCCAATCGATTCGTTTTTGTTTTAATATACGTATATGATCTTGGCGAGGACAGAAAAGAAAAAGAAATTTGACGTACAATTTCAGCTAGATTCAATATTCCCGGTATTGTAAATAAATAATTAAGATCTAATGTTCCAGCCATGTTTTGTTCCTAAGAAAGAATAATAAATAATGAGATATGTATGTATGTATGCTCATCGTTTTAATCGATATCGTTTACTTACCTTTTATCCTTTGTAGAGAACAGAAAGTAAATGAGGTCGTTGAGGATGGATATGAAGAAAAGAGAAATAATAATCACGATTAGCAAAATGTACGCCTCCTCCCAATGTCCTTCTTTCTACATGTATATTAACATACGAGCAATATCTTCTCGTTTTCTCTCTTTGCCATTCTTTCTTCTCTGTATGTGTACACGTATGTTATATTCTTTTTTTCTTTCTTTCTTTGATGATGATTGGTCAAGGTTGTTCTGTTTCTCTATTTTTTCAGAATAGGATCCATATTAATATGTACATGCGTTTCTACCCATCCATAATAGACTACTGTTGAGATCTTTTTTCTATCGAGAAATATGCATTTGATACTTGACATTCGATTTGCTTGTAGTTAGGACAAAGACGGTACAACTACTTCTTTCCTTGAAGTATCCTATCGAAGAAAACATTATTGTTGTTGTTGTTGTCGTCGTCTAACACATGTCTGCGGATGCTTTTGCGCAGCGTAAGATAACTCAGCAGGAGAGAATTGTCAATTCTCACAAATATACGTTGGAGAATAGATGAGATTGGTGAAAGATATCAGTCTATTTTTGGCTTCGATCAAAAACAAGTAATCAAAAAGCAATCTCAATGAATTTAAGATAACAAAAAGCGCCTTTGAAATATTGTTATTATTATTATTATTTTTATTGTTCGAATGTTTATGTATGTGTGTTTGTTTGTTTATTTTTTTTTGAATGAATGAATAAATAAATGTCTGTTATTAAACTTTATCGAATTTGTTTGTCTTATTTACGAAAAACTTCCATTGAAAACTGCAACAGTTTCTCTCAATTACCTCGTACATGTTTACATGATATTCTTCCTTATCTTTCGCCTGTCGAACTTGAACATCTCGATTTGATTTATCAACAACGTTGTATACCAGTCAATGATTTATGGCGTCGACATTTCGAATTAATTTGGTCTTTATCGAGAGATGATAAAGATGCATATGAATCACATTTTCATATTCCATATAAACGTCTCTATTTCGAATATCTTTTTCATGATACGCAAATTTTACAATTAGGAATCTATGCACACATATCACAATTGAATCTTTCGAAATCACTTATTCATTTGTCATTTATTGAACATATTCAATATGATTTAACACGAGATTCGATTATTTATTGTTCGAAAAGACGAATAACCGATGAAAATCAAAATCTAATTGTCGTTTGGAATCATCGATGGAATCAGTATATCAAACGGTATCTTGATCGACTATCGAGATGTTCTCATTTGAATTTTCTGTCGAGTTTAGTTTTATTCTTGTTCCACATATTTGGAATTCGATGAAAATCGATCCTCTATTAATCGAATGTTTCACTTCGAATGTCACCGATCTTGTTCTAAGTGGTTATCCAACAGAAAATGATTCTCATGGAATGAAATTCATACTCGATGTTCTTACACATGGTCATATAACAAATTTTGTTCTCAAATTTCCATCGTATTGTCTAATGAATATACTTTTACCATTACTTATCTATCCACGTCCATGTTCATTATCGTATTATTCATTACTAAATGAAAATCAATCAAATCTATTTACATTAACTCGACAACGAAAGTTTTGCGTACAAGTTGAAATCAATCATGATCAAGAAGAAATTCTTTCGACAAATGTTCAAACATCATCGGACGATAGGTTTTGAATTTTGATCGATCGATTTTTTGTGAAACAATTTTCTTAGATCAAATCTTGAATTATACGAACGTCTTTTACCATATTTAAATCGTTCTCGAACTCTTCAACCACATTCAACACTTACATCTCTACTTCCACCTATTCGACATATGTCAACATCAGAACAATCTGTACATTCATCGAGTGATAGCAATCTATTTCATCGTCATACAACCGTATCAACAACAATCTCATCAATAATTCCATCGACACATGAAGATCTCGAAGAAAATAAATCGCTTCTACTTCATCTAACGCCTCAATATCAAATTAATTCACTAACAACACTTTCGATTTATTATGTTTCACTTTTTGAAACAATCGAGATGATCGCAATTGCTCTTCTCGGTAAAATACAATCTCACTGAAACACATACAGAGGCAAAGATTTCATAGGCATGCATCAAATTCAACATTTAACATTGGTTAATTTTGCTCTGTATTCATCACAATTGGAAACAAGTCTCGTGACGCTCTGCACTCGATCACAACTTGAATCACTTCATTTAACAAGTATTTCGTTTGCTAATGGAGCTATTGGTTTTCTTCTTCGATTATTTCAAAAGAAATCGAACGAATTCGATCACAAACTCAATCTCAAACGTTTACGATTAGATGCTATTAAACTATTTTCTACAATCAATGATCACATTCATCTTTCGGATCTCGAACAAATTGAATTTATTCAAAATTCATCTCTCGAACAATTCGTCTGGAGAGAGTAAAAAAATATCAAATAAAACAAAAAAGTTTGCTTTTGAAATATTTCCTAGACGACATATGCAATATATTCATATGCGTTTTCTCTATAAATTATTACCCAATATTATATCGAATCTTCATCGTCTTGATCTATCATCAATTCTCGAATGTCTTGTATTCGATCAATTCGTTTGGTGTCAAACATTTCTACATCATATTTCCGATGTTCGTTTGAGAAATTTTCGTTTACGACCAATAAATTTAACTCGATTTTTCTTCGCTCTCAATTCTCAATGTCAATTGACTGTTCTACATTTCGAACGTGTTGGTTTAACATGGAATAATCACGATCAACAATCGACAATCATTGCCGATGCATTTACTTCATTAATTTTCAATGCTAAACATTTAAATGAATTAAGTTTAGCTTATAATAATCTCAGTCAAAATTTTATTCAATGGTTATGTCAAATTTTATTATCGAATGATAAAAATCAAGCCTGGTGGTCGATTCTTGTACTTAATTTAACATTTAATTTAATTTCAAATGAATCTATGCGAAGATTAATCGACACATTGAAAGAATATCGAGATCGATGGAGATTAAGATATGCACCTATTCGACGAATTGATATTCTTGGAAATGCTTTAGAAATGCGAGAAATACCGAATTTAAAAAAACAATTCAATGAAATCGGTTGTGATTTAATTTCGTATATTTTATCTTAAACGATTAATATGCACATATTACACAATTGTACGTCATATACTTGACTTCAATGGACAAAAAAATGTCTGGCTTTCAAATATCGAGTTGATAAGGCGATTAAAATTTCAAATGAAAAGAAAATGACAATAATGATAAAAGCATAGAACTGATCTGTTCAAGTTCGAATCACTTCGAGGTTTAATCTTTCGATGATTCAATCACAGCAAGACCATGAATCTCATGAATAATAATGCTTGTTCACTTTTTTTCACATGTCTATGATAGGTATTGATATTGCTATAATACATTTGACGAGCTTTAACATCTAATGTATAAAAAAAAAGAAAGGACTTTGCTAAGAGATTACAATCGATCGATATAGGTTAGTTTTATCATCGCGATGTTATGATGATGATGAATTCATTTAATTGAAATGATTGCTCTCGCAAACGATGATATCAAATAGAATTTACTCTTATTGATCATTGTTAAAATAAATCAACTATATCAGATTCAGTCAGCATCTATATATCTTTTATCAGTAGAGTTGTAATGTCCTTGTCAATGACCTGTAAGTTGATCCTGATCTGCAAGTATGCGTGGATTTGTCATCTCATTGCATACGTTTATTCGCTCTTCTTTTTCTCTTTGCCTTTTCGTTTAAATCAGTAGTCTTTCTCGCTCTCGAATTTCTCTTGTGACCACAAGTGAAATTGTTGACAGACGAGCAATGTAATAGTAACATAGTGTACTTCTCTTCTTTCGTTTTCATTTTCTTTTGATTCACAGTTAAGTATCGAAATTTATGAAAAGAGAGAGAGAGAGGGTGAGAAAGAAAAAGAATTTGAACGATTGACTCAATAGGATGAGATGAGAAGAGATGGGGCGGTGCTCCATCATTAAACATAACATACTCTAGAAGATTTTTCTTTCTTTCATTTTATTCTTTTGTTCTCAATTGCTTTTAGTTGTTGTTCTTCTTCAAATAAAAAAAAAGACGAAATCCGAATTGACGATCAAATTATCAGATTCCATTCGATATAGTTATTACGAGAGGACACAGACAAAGAAAAACTTCATTGTAATAATTCACATCTTTGATGAGTATGTATGCATGTATATTAGTACGAGTGTGTGAATGAACGTCGACGAAGCATGACAAATAGGAAGGTTCACAAGACTCAATTACGTTATCATACATTCATTCTTTTTCTTCTCAAGAATTGACAGTTGGCCATGTCGTGTTTAATCGGAACCGATATATGATTAGGTGTGAACAGCAGAATTGAGTATTTCGCGTTCGTTTCACTCGATTTTTTTCCTCCTATATACGTGTATGTATGTCATCTGTCCTCGTAAGCATCTATCTATCAATTGATGCAATGAATATACGAGGAAAAAAAAAGAAAAAGAGCTCGTTAGAAAGATGAAAATTGAAGGTCGACAATTATATGAACATTGTTATCAATAGTGTATGTGAACGTTATTTGAGAGAAACTAGAGATTGAGCAATGAAGCAGAACGTATGAGCATGTATATACCTTGAAAATAAATGTATAAGAGCATATGTATGTTTCAAGCAATGTCCTTTTTTTTCTTTCTTTTTCTTTCGAACCTTTTTTTTCCTCTTCGTCTTCTTCTTCTTCTTCTTCACATTCACTTTTATTTCTATTAGACAATCAACTAATAATGATAAATGACAACGAAAGGTGTTGAACAATCACGAAATTTGTTGGAGAGACAAATAAAACAACAACAATCGTAATCATAAAGACATAAACGACGAATATTTTACTTATTCGAATAATGAACAAAAATGGTTATTAATTCACAAATGTCATGTGAAAATAATAATAAAAAATGGAAGGCTAATAGTGAACCACGTACTCTTCCAGCAAATGGTATAGCTATTCATTTTTTTTCTCCGAAAATTCAAAAAATTTCTATTTCAATCAATTTGATTCTTTCAGATGCTTGTCTCGATCATTTTCGTATTGATAAAGAACAATCAATGCTTGCTGATTGTCAGACATTATTTGAACGGAATGAACCTTTAGATAAACCAGATCGACATGGAATCACTCTCGTAAAAGAATTAGAAATAGAAGAAGAAAAAGTGTAGACACCGATTACTTATTCTTTTCTTTTCCATAGTTACATATTGCTGCTGCTAAAGCATATACAAGTGTTGTTCGTTTTCTTTTACAACAGCACGTTAACGTCGATCAAGTCGACGACACAGGAGCTACGGCATTACATCTTTGTGCTAAACATGAACAAGTAAAAGAATTCAGAGAGAGAGAGAGAAAACTTTTTCTTTCCTTTTCTTTTTTTTTATTCTTTTCCGCTAACATTTTTTTTTAAATATCTTTCTCACTCATATGTGTTTTTCTTCATTGATCATTTCCAGGGTTTAATCGTCAAATTTTTACTTGACGCACGAGCTAATCCGACAATTCGTGATCGATTTGGACGAAAGCCTAGTGGTAAAAAGAAACAAAATAAGATCGATTTAATTGTATTTTTCTTCATCCTATTAGAAGTTTGCATTTCAAATGGTTTTATTCGATCGTTGTTACTTAAATATGAAATTAAATTCGAAGAAAAACTCAAACGTGCTGAACAAAGTGACGATAGTCTAGAAGAAGAACGAGAACAAACTGTTGATAGTCTATCCGATATTGACGACGATGAGTTCATTAATAAAGACGATGGTGATGATCTAAACATTCTATTCAGTCCAATACCTCAACGACAACAAATGTGAGTCATGTTAAGCCAACAAACATCAAACGTTCATTCGTTTTCTATTTCTATTCTTCCGTAGTAATCAATCGCCTTTGATCATCGATGAAAATATCCGAATTATGAACATATTCGATGAAAGACTAACTGATCAAAATGTAAGTTTGTAATACGAGAAATTCATATTCAACCAGTAGTCGTCGTTTATTTTCCTCGAGTGTTTCGAAAATTGACCAAAATTCTTTAATTGTCATTGAAGGTTAAAACAACTCGAACATTTAGTCAAAAGAAAAACATAAGAATCCCATCTCACTCTTCAATCTGAATTTAAAAAAAACTGCTCTTGTTTGAGCATAATTTATCTTTGAAAGAATAACAACAAACAAAAAGAGAGGTTAAATCGTATCATTTGTTCCGATATTCCTTCTTTTTTGTTGTAAAGAAATAACCTGTTTGAACACATGATTGTATTACTCAATAATTACATCATCGTCTAAAGTGCTTGTCGCCTCGTCTCATGCTCGAATGAGCTGAAAAACGTCACGAAAGATGTTCACCCATTAGTGAAACGTAATAGGCAAGAAAAAGTAAATCATTTAGTGTAATTCGGATCGATCGAACCACGCACACATACATCGCGTACATATTGCACATCGACATAACGAAAGAACGCAATAAAAAAAAAAGCAAAAATCTTCAGATAAAGCGAGAGGGAGAGAGAGACAGTAATGGACGAAAAGAAGGCATGATTAAATATGGGCGAGAGTATGAGAGTTGTCGTCATTGTTATTGTGAGCATACTTCTAATTGACAAAGGGGAGAGAAGGAGAAACAAGCGAAAAGAAGATACCCGTCGTCGAAAGTAATCCTTTATCGAGTGACAAAAAGTAACGTCGAGGGCGACTTAACGCCGTTGACACACTCGTGTACGTACACACAGACATACGGACACTATGCCGCCTACAATGTTACCATTAATTGTTGATCATGGTTCTTTGAAACCGTCGGTGAGCTATTTAATTTTTCGTTTTTCAAAATGTTAAATGTTTATTAATAATTTGTCTCTTTTTTTTCTTCTTCTCTTCGTTTCAAAAACATACACACATGTTTGATAGTGTTTTTTGTTATTTGATCGTTGACAGAATAAAAGTCGAAAGAAGAAAAAAGCGAGTGAAAGAGAGAACGAAGGAGAAATTGAGGATTTGAAGAATTTCGGTAAACATGCTCGAGAATGCAAGCAGGCGAGTAACATACAAGGATAAAAAAGAAAGAAAATGAAAATGCGAGAGAGAGAGAGAAGGCGAAAGACACATATAAGAAGGCGATTCAACAATCAAAAACTACTTGACAGGTATATATGTATTCGAACATCGATCGTAACAAACAACCATTACTACTACTACCACTACTACTACTAGTCTGATTATTATTGATTTCGTGTGTAATCTATCTTCGAAAGTTGATCTTTACAAGTGAATATTAATTGAAAACAAAACGTAACTCGAACGAAATTTCGTCAACGACAAAAGACAAAGGACACACACACACACACACACGCATTCTCCTGACCTTTCGTTACGACTGTCTTGTTTACTTCTCTTCATCTTGTCTGTCCATCAAAGATGATTAATTCGACTTAATGTCTACATGTTATGAAAACTACTATGAAAGACTCATCGGATTCAAAAACATACTTCACTAAACAGTACAATCAGGTATTACATTTGTTGATTTCATTCGATAATATTTACTTGCATTTAAAAATGATTATTATGTATATATTTTGTATCGAGATGATTTCTAGAGATTCATTTATATGAAATCGAGTTCTTTCTTTTTTTTTCGAGTTTCGAAAATAGCGTTTGCGTGTAGGCGAGTACTTATCTTTAAAGTACTTGAACGAGAAAATCAAAAGTATAGGTTTCTTTTTTTTATAACAATTAAAGTACAGATGTATAAGGTTAGATAATTGAACTTTCGTTTCCTTTAATCTTTGATTGTCATTATTTGATTTAGTCACTTCCACCGAAATTATCTAATGATGATTTGGCTTTGTTACCCGAAATCTCTGAACAAAGTTTACTCTACGATTTGGAGATGCGTTATCGTCAAGGACAAATTTATGTAAGAATCACGAATAGTCTTTCTATCGTTCGTTCGATGTTTTTCATTATTCTTAGACATACATTGGAGATATACTTATCGCCTTAAATCCATTTGATAACATACCGATTTACAGCCGAAAAGTAAGAGAAAACATTGAGGTGTTTTCTTTTCATTTTTGGAATGATGTTCATGTAGATTTCTGAACTCTATAAAATTACTCAAACAATTTCATCATTATCTCCGCATATATATGGATGTGCTGAACGTTTGTATCGAAATATGTTACGAGAGAAAATGTCTCAATGTGTGATTATTTCTGGTAAAAGAAATTCGTCTGTTTCGCTTTCGTTTGTTGAATTTTCAATATTTTGAAAAGGTTTATCTGGAAGTGGAAAAACTGAATCATGTAAATATATTGTTCAGCATATTCTTAGTCGATCATTATCTCATGAAACCGCATTGAATATGAAAATAAATCAAGTAGGAATCAATTTTCTTTAGACATAGACAGACAAAAAAAGTCAATATTGTCGATTTGGATTAGGTCAATCCGTTGATGGAGGCTTTCGGTAATGCAAAAACTTATATTAACAATAAGTAGGAAATAAACGAACAAAAAAAACGTCAATAAATCCAACTGCGTGTTTTTAGTTCGAGTCGATTTGGAAAATATCTTGAAATTCATTTCTCACCGAATGGAAATGTTCTCGGAGGTAAATTTTTCGAATGAACAGTTGGTTTTCAATGTTTATTTTTATTTGAATAGCACATTTAAAAGAATATCTTCTGGAAAAATCTCGTGTTACATCGCATAATTCCGATGAAGGAAATTTTCATATATTCTATTATTTATTCGCGGGTTTATCGCATGAAAATCTTCTTCAAAACGGTTTACGTTTGCCGAGTGAACATCGATATATGTTGCCGAATCTCGATCTTGTTCAGATCGATCCAACACGAGAAATTGAATATCGAAAAAAATTTCACATGGTCAAGCAAAGTCTCGTGTCGATTGGATTTTCTTTCGATGATGTTCAATCGATTTTCACGATTCTATCGGCGATTCTGCATATCGGAGACGTTGAATTTACTCCACATGGATCGAACGATGGAGTTCGAGTGAAAAACAACGGAACGATGGATAAAAGTTTGTCGAACAACAAAAACAAATCATTTTTTTACCACTATGTTCAAATTTTTTAGTTGCTGAACTTTTGCAATTGTCGGCGATTGAATTCAGTTCGGCGTTGGTGACTGAATTGCAAGTGACACGAGGCGAACAAATTCTCCGCGAGAGAAACCATATTCAAGCATCCGAATGTCGAGATGCATTTGCTAAAGCACTCTACGGCAGATTATTCAGTTGGATTGTCAATGGAGTTAATTCCTATTTGCAGCCAATGGAAGGCGAAGAGTAATTTTGACTTCATTTTTATTTTCAAAAGAAAGAAAAATAAATTCATTTCAGTTCATCAGCACATACGATTGCAGTTCTTGACATCTTCGGTTTCGAGAATTTTAAATCGAATAGTTTCGAACAGGTTCAATACGAACGAAAATTCATATTCTCATTCTCAATTTATATTTGTTTTAGTTATGCATCAATTTAACTAATGAACATATGCAGAAATTCCTCAATCAACATATCTATGATTTGGAGATTCAAGATTGTCAAATTGAAGGTATCGAAACAATCGATATCAGTTACACAGACAATCATCTTGTTATTGAAACATTTTTAAACGTAAATAAATAAAAAAAAAGGAACAACGATTGAATTTCATAGATTTGAATTTCAGAAACATTCGGGTATCTTAGCAATTCTCGATGAAGAAAGTCGTTTACCACGTGCAACTGATCAAACATTAGCAACTAAACTTCATCACGGACCTGGAATACAATATCAAGATGTTTATTCAATTCCGAAAGACGGCGGAACAACATTCACAATTCGTCATTATGCTGCACCGGTTGTTTACAATATCGTCGGTTTAATCGAAAAGAACCGAGATTTCCTACCGAATTCGATTGTTTTCGTTGCTCGAAGTTAGAAATCAATTCAACTAATCTTTCGATTGATGAAAAATTGTTCTCTCTCTCTCTCTCTCTCTCTCTCTTCTAGCGAGTAATAACTTAATTATTCAAGAATTATTTCGTTTGAATTTGAACGAAAAAGGTGTTCTACCGTCATCACTGTCACCTTCATCTCGTCATCCGAATACGTTTCATGGTTGTCGTGATTTCAAACGTACAGACTCATTAAATCAAGCCAACGGAAAATCAATCGAGAAATTTCCGCCAGTAAATCGAACTCTACCGGAAAAAACCAACGGAAATACATTCGAACGAACGGGTGGTACAGCTATGCGAACAGTTGCCTTTCATTTCAAAGTAAAACATTGACGTGCATAGTTCTCGTACGAAAGGAATTTTTTCGTATTTTAGCATTCATTAATTGAATTAATCGATAAAATGAATCTATGTCAATGTCATTTTGTTCGTTGTATTAAACCGAATGAACTTCGAGATAAATCAACAAGTTTAACAATTCCGTGTGTAACACGTCAATTACGTTATTCGGGCGTTTTACAAATGTGCGAAATACGAAAGAAGGGATATCCATTAAGAATTCAATTCGATGAATTTCTTTCGAGGTGAGACAACGTTGTCCTTGCTTGATTTAATAACCAGTTGAGAACGAAGGAACGAACGAAAAGAAAAAACGATGTAAATCATTGAAAATTGTAAATGTCAACACAAGTGTATATGAGTCTGCTTCTTCGTCGTTTGACATTTCTTTTTCTCAGACAATCGAGAAAAGTCCGATGTGCTTTTGCTTTACAAGAAACAAATAATCAACAAAATCCCTCGAGTCAAAATCATATCTTCAAGAATGAATGGTATTTTTTTCAATAAATACCTAACCGTTTTGGATTTCGTTTTCTCTTCTCCTTCTGCAGTTAAATGCGTATGTCTGTACGCAACGATTAATATATATAAAAGAACCAACTATCGATCATTTTTCTATTGATTATTGATTTTTTTCCTGCTACCTCATTATTGTCAAAATGATTTATGATTTGCTTTTTTTTTCATTTTCTTTACTCGATATGTTTGTTCATATTAGATACAATGCACTCGTTGTTTGTCTACTGCCAATTACTTTCGATGAACGGTCAAAAGACGACTTATCATTCTCAGCAACGAATTCAAGCCGTGAACGAGCAATTGAATGTCTAAAACGAGCTAAAATTGACAATTATAAAGTAAGTTAAATATGTCGCACGCATTCGCTCTCTCTCTCTCTCTCTCTTCGTCGCGCTTTTTTAAGTCGAAGAAAAGAAATCGTAAAAAAAGAGAAAAGAGTAGTAGACATTTGATCATATATGTGTATGTATATTTGCATATTCATTTTGTTTATTCTATTGATTTAAGGTCGGTCGAACAAAATTACTCTTTCGATATTGGCACTCCGATCAACTACATAATCTAGCTGTTCAATACGAAACAAAAGTGAATGTTTGTCAGAAAGGTACGTATCTCGTTCGATTGATTGATAGCATCGGCAGACTGATCAAATCTAATCTTGTTTATGATCGAGAGAGAAATGTATTGATGTGTGGTATTCACTAGAGTCGATATAGTGAACTCATTAAACGCCAACACGGAGAGAAGAGATAAGCGCCGAGATTGAAAGAGGTGAATAGAGAGGAGAGAGCGAGAACAAAAATGAAAACAATATATCTTGCTCTCTCTTGGTTGTGCCCGTTATTCATTTGAATTAAAAAGAGAAGGTCGTCGTCGTCATTCGATCCTCAATTTCATTGATTTGGACAGTTGTTTTTCTTCATCGTTAAATAGATTGTCTATTGAACAACGAGAATTCAATACCTACAATAGACTCTCTTAATAAATCAACGTGTATTTCATCAAAATATCCTCGATAATCCGTCGATAAACTTTTCATTGATTGATTTTGAACTTTTTTCGTAATCTTCTCATTTATTTCTTCAAATAGTCTTACGTGGTTGGTTAGAACGACGTAAATATGCACGTCTCAGAGAGATTCATCAATTACAATTAGTATTTATTCGAAAATTTTCCGAAGATATTTTTTCAACCGGTCAAATGTATAAAACACAAATTGATCAGTCCGATCAATACGATCGAAAACGTCGAATGAAAATGAAATCCATCGATGAAGACGATGAACAAATCGAGAAAACATTGAACTTCTTCGATTCAATCATCGATCCATATTTAAATGATCAAGATCTCAATGATGAAAATAAAATGAAATTCGAACAGAAAACTTCAACAACAACAACAAATCTTCCAATGAAAACCAATGGAAATCATATTCAACAAGTTAAACAAGAATTCGACGTAAGAAAACTAAACTAACAAAAATATTCATTTTGTATTTTTATTTCACAAAAACAAAGGCAAATCATTCTCTGAATACAACATCCTCAACATCATCGACATCCTCACAAAAAAACGCTCATCGACCCGTCGATATTCATGCGTCACATTTTCATCAATTTCAAAATATTCGCTGTCGATTCGAACAGATGACATCGGCAGCAACCAATACATCATCGAATAATGTTCGTCGTTATACATCCGAAAATAATCTCAATGAAATTTCATCATCATCGTCATCATCATCGAAAATGCATCCCATACAAAAACTTGCTCGACCACCAGCTCTACAAACGATTGCAACATCGACTGAAGATCTAACAAATATTCCTTCGTGGAAGAAATTGTCACCACAAGCACGTCTGTCGGCACTTTTGGACAAAACAAATCATTCGACAGGCTTGCTATTAACAGCGAATGGAACAAGTGCGAGTTTAATCGATTTAACATCGATTGATAAGATAACAACGAATAAACAAGTACAACCTCCACCGTCATCATCGAGACCACGCTTTCGATTTGTACCACCATCGGATAAAAATTCCGTTTTGAAAGAAGAACCCGAACTCGAACAACAAATAAATCAAACCTATGATAATGTCGAAAGAAAAGCTCTTTCACCAAATCAAAGTAATTCTAGTTGAAAAAAAAACAAAACGAATGTTCTCTTTCATCTGCTAGATAATCTTGTTAAACCAACAGTTATTCATCCAACTCGTTCAACTCTATTTACTCAACCTGATGTTAATCATCAACGTAATCATCCGCCTCAGAATGGTACTGGCGCGTTTAAACCACTGCCACCACCACCTTCCACAGCCAATACAACGAATAATAATCATCACTATCAACAACAACAACAACAACGACCCATAGGTCCTTCTCTATCAAATGGAAATGGAGTTGCATACAAAACTTCTCAACCACCACCGGTGCCAAATATTAAACGAACAGAATCTGTACATAAACCGGGTGTACATGTTGGGATAACGAATCCCAATGGTGCATTAATTCGACAACAACAACAACCACCACCACAACCACAGCCACAATTTCATCAATCAATGTTAAATCTATCGACGATTGGCACACAAGAACAAGTCAGCTCACCTCAATCAGCTACTGGAATGTTTGGTTCGCGAATATCCTTACAGTCATCGAATTTCATGAAACATCCAGCATATACGCCGCACGCAAATAAAACTAATGGACATCATCAACCATATGTACATCAACCGCCACCACCACCTCATCTCCATCCTCATTCATCATCAGGACCAGTCAATCGACCGCATCCTCCTCCTCCAAATGTTCTTGAAGATCCTATCATACGTTGGATTCAACAAGTCAATAATAGTAGTTCATTGAATGGCTTAACACCCAATGGAGGAGGAAATCGAGTTCAATCACAACAACAAACCAGTTATCCATATGGATCTTATATTTCATTGAATTCCGGTAGTTTTGTTTTTCTATTCTCTGATCATAAGAAATTCTCTACTATAATTTCCTTTTTCGAATTAGGTCTTCCACCAACTTCGAACGGTTCTGAACATCCTCATCGTTCTCAAAATTATCTCAATCAAATCAATGTTCATAAACATCATACACCTCAACATACAGTTCCCGTTCAATCATCTTTTCTATCTTCTCCATCAGCATCTCGTAATGGTCAACCATCTTCAACTACTGCCAATATTTATCACTTTTCTCACAAAGTACTTTCAAAAAACATTTGCCTTTTTCGTTTTCAATTCATAAAATTTGTTCTAGATGCCATCATCTTCCGGAGGAGGACAATCCCGACATTATCCTCAACGTCAAGATGTAACTGTGACAACTTATCTCTAATAGTTTCTTTCAGGTTTATTAAACTTGCAATAGTATCATAACTCACTATAAGCGAGCAAGCTAAAACTCTGTTTGTATGCGTGTGTGTGTGTATTCTTCGTTCCTATTTTCAATTTCGGATAATTCATTTGTATATTTTCATAGAACGACTTAAACGTGTTTGTTTTTCCTTGTCTCTCTTATGGATTCTCTTTTTGTTTGCTTTTATTTCATTGTCTTCTTCTTTTTTTTCGATATTTCTCATAAACCAAAAAAAAACGTGAAAGAATTTAAACGAAATATCCGTGTCGATACGCATTTGATGTATAATTAACTTCATCGACATGAAGATTACTCATTTCGGAGACAATTTCGTGTTGTTGATCGACAACATCAGAATTAGCTTCGATTTCATTTAAATCTTCGACTTGCTGAACGTCAGATGCAATTGAACCTTGAGGAACATTGATCATCGATTCGGGATTAGCAGTTAATTCTTCCATTCTTGGCAATGGATTTTCGGTTTCGATTTGCATCTGTGACTGAAGAAGAATGTTGAGTCGAACATTCAAGGAAAAGAAAAATTCTACTTGATTTAATGATGATTTAGTCGGTTTTTTCAATGAATTTTGATCGATTTTCGATAAGTATCGACGTCGAATCGATGTAGAACGTTTTGGTCGATCGATTCGACAACGTAGTTGATAATCCATGGGCAATTCTTCTTCTTTGTATTCCTAATTGAATGAAAATCAATTCAATTCGCCCTCGCATTCGAATTTTACATTTACCCGATCAGCAAAAAAGATTCGTCGAATACGACAATTCGCATGAATCTAATCTCGAGAGAAGAATTCATTTGAAAGAAAAATATATTCAAATTCGAATTTCTACAGTTATACGTCGACATTCGATAAAATTTGTTCCGTAAACTGCTTTCGTAAACGATTCAAGATTTAAAGTCAAACGATTCCAACCTTCGACCCAATTCAATGGCGAATGCGTTCCAAATGGGCCAATTTTTGTTTTTGTTGCAAATGTCGAGATTTTAAATCGACGACGCATATCTTTACTATCCAAAACCTGTTTTCGTTTTCATTCGAATAATTCTCTTTTCAATTTTAAAATCCTTTCATACTTCAATCTCCATGACGAAATATCGTCGAAGATTTTTTATATACAAATTTAAATATTGCATCTTAATCCCAAGTGAATCATACGGACAACATGGACAAGTAACATATGTTGAACTAAATCGCATTGAAATATCCGTTTGTACGTCAATGATTAATTCAAATCTTATTTTGTGATTACCTAACATTACTTGAAATAAGTTCAAGTACGAGCGAATTCGTATCTTCATCGGTTATTCGTTTGATATATCCATTCGAGACTTTACAGATCCACGATTGAAACGGTTTCGAACCTTGACTTGAAAGAATTGATAGAAGACCTGACTGATAAGTTTGACGAAACATGTTGTTAGTTAGAATTTTAATTATATGAATCATCATTCGATGGCTTACATAGAAACATCATGTAATTAAAATACTGATTGTTTCGTTAATCAAAATTCTTGATTTCTTGTTACCATTATTGTTTTTAATCATTATTATTCACGAGAGACAAGAAAAAATAAGGTCGAGTCATATTAGGAAACCCTGACGATCAATGTCTCGCTCTCGCTCTCTTTGTATCGTGCTCTATAATATTTTCACATGATATCGTCTGTGGTCGCGTTCTTGATGTTGTCATCTAATAGACAATAGTGTGAATAGTGTCTCATACTTTTTCGTTTTTCTTTTTTCCTATCATCAATAAATGTACTTTATATATGCGTGTGTACATTTATCATATTCATTGCTAATTTATCATTTAAGTTTCAATCGAACTTTCCGCGCGTTTTATTAACAACAACCTGTACGTTAAAACTTGACAACGAGTAGAGAATACATGTTTTATTCATTTGACATTCCACAATAACAGCATCATCATCATCATCATCACATTGAATAAATGTATGTATCTTTCTTCTTTGTGTCTTTGTTTAAATGTGAAGTTGTGTCTATGCTATTATCTAACCATAGTTTTCTCTTATTCTTGTTTTATTTATTCAATCGTCATCATAATTGATCTTCTCTTTACTCTCAAGCACAAATTCTATTGTCGTCACACACACACGCATACACATGTAGGATAGTCCTTCTTCAGCCGATGATTTTAATTGCATCAACGAAATTTACTCGAAGATTGTCTCGTTCTTTTTTTTTCTTCGGCTCGTTGTGCGTTGATTAGGATAAAGACATAAGAAAACGATGGACAATGGTGAACATTCTTTATTCTCGATTGATGATGACTCGTTAGAATAGTAGTATGCACTTGTCGTTCGTTCTTAATTGGAATAATAGATGAGATAGTTCTTTGCACTGTTCTACACCGAAGATTCGTCGTCGTTCATTTTCAATCATCAATCTTTTTCATCGCGAACCTATGGGAAAGGGAATGGGAGGGAGAGAGGATATAAGAAGAAAAAAAACGAGTAATAATCACATATAAAGGTGAGATTTCCAATGCAGCGCGCGTACGTTTTTCTCTCTTTCTCTCTGTCATTCTTTTTTTTTGTTAATCGACTACAAACTCATTATCTACAAATAAAGCACGTAGATGAGAGTATGGAGATTAAAGTTGTTTTTTGTTTTTGACTTGATCGTTGATCACAGGATCGATGAAATCATGTTTTTCATATGTGACAGTCGGTGTATGGCAAGAAATGAAATTCAGATACGCACACACACACAAATATATATATATATTTATTATTTTCCCCTCTTCTCATTTCTTTCCTTTTTTTTCCTAATCCAACTCACGACCTTCTTGTTCCCGTTCTATTCATTCATTCATTCATTCATTCATTCATTTATTCGTTCTATTGACGAAGGGTGAGGAGGATCGCGCGATGGGCCGAGATCTTTGGTAGTGTTGTTAGTCGGAACAATGTATATATATAAGAACCGACAAATCACTCGGCCCATCGACAATTTCACGACGTACGATTATTTTTTAGTTAGAGTGACGTCTTTTTTTTCTTCGTTTTTTTTTCATCGTTCCCTTTAGAAAAAAAACACGGAGAATAAGAGAATAAGTGCGTGGGTGGTTAGCAGGGAACGGAAAACTCAAAAAACATGTGTGGTATGAGTGAAGAAAAAAGAAGACTCTTTTTTTTTCTTCTTCCTTTTCTTCGTCTTCGTCGAAAACATCGTACTAATATAAAACGCTCGTAGAAGAAGGAGAAAAAAAGAACTACAACCGTCTTTTTGTCTTCAAAAACATTCCATTCATCAACAATAAATAGTAGAGCATTGAGATATTATCCTTTGTCGAACGTCACGTTCATAGGGTAAAGAAAAGACTTTGTTGATATTTTTCTTTTGGTTTTTTTTCTTCATCTTCTTCGTCGTATATTTATACTCGAAGAAACTAATCGTGATCGTATGACAAAAGAGAGAAAACAGGATGTAAAAGTGATACAAAAAAAACGTTGAGAAGAAAGAAATTACTTCGTCTTCCCCCCTCCCCTTTCACCGAGATACAATTCGATGACGATCCATTCTTTGTATTTTATCATTATCGCCTACGTAGATTTTATATATTTATATGTGTATTGTCCATTTATTTATTCATCGTCATTAGAGTGAAGCAGAAGAAAGAAAAGCAACGCAAACTACTAATGATCGTCAAAGAACAACATCTAAGATTGTGCCGATAACGATTTCATTATTTATATTGTTCGTATTCAAAAAAAGAGAGAGATAGATAGAGAGGTAAGTAAATTGAAAAAAAATTTTTCTTCTTCTTCTTCTTCTTCTTCTTTTCTTTCTTTTTCCTTCTTTAACAGCACTAAATAAAAAAAAGAAATACCGCACCCACACACATTTATATTTGTCAAGGCTAAAAGAATGAATGCAGCTGCTGTCACTAGTCCAACGAATGATGCCGTTTGTTGTTGATCGTAGTTTGTCCGTGTCTTTTCAAGTCGTATTGATCTCAAGATGAGAAAAAGAACAACGAAGACAACTCGAAGAAATAGTGTGTTTAGAATAATGATAATCATAATGCTGTCTTCTAATTTAGACTTGTGCGCATCATATAATATTAGTTGTTTTTTCTTTTTTTTTCTTCTTCGTCTTCTTCTACGTCCTTTTTCTTTAGTCAATTTTTATCATCATCGTCTTTCCTAATCATCGATGTAGTCATTCGATCGAAAAGTGAAGGAGATAGAGAAAAGAAGCACGATATAGCTCATCTACGTCAGCCTTTTCTAATTCGATTTTCATCAATTATTTGTCCTTTTTAGAGACGTCCGTTCGTGTATTTTTCTTTTTTTCTGTTTCGCTTTGTTCGTGGGTGTTTTGATGGTACTGTTGTGCGCAAAATAAAGACAACAGGTGTGCGTATACGAGACAAAAGACACAAAAAATCCGAGTGAAAGTCGATCTCGGCCGTCACACATTGTTTTATTATCGAATAAATCCAATGTAAAAGCAAAGAAAAAAAGAAATAAAAAAAAACAAAACTAAAAAACATCAAAAAGATAATAACTTGTGCATTTTTCGTTTTAGTATATATCATGCAATTCGAAGTATCTGTTGCATTAAATTTTCTTATTGCTTATCTTTATAATAAATTACCACGTCGGTAAGAGAAACGAAATAAAAACCGAAAACAAAAAAAAAAAAACAACTTCCGATTATTTATCTAGTCGAGTGAATATGCTTGGCGAACAAATGCTCGAACATTTACGAATTAAATTTCAAGGACATTGGTATCCGGAAAGACCGAATAAAGGTTCAGCATATCGATCGATTCGTATAAGTAAAGAAAAAGTCGATAAAGTTCTTGTCAATGCCGCATTTGATGTTGGATTGGATCTACAAGAAATACTTGATACTTTACCGAATGATTTAACAATTTGGATTGATCCAGGCGAAGTCTCATATCGAATTGGTGAAAAAGGACCAGGTAGAAATCTTTTTTTTTTCCAATGAAAATTCAATATCGATTCGTTTTTTTGTTCTTAGTTAAAATTTTGTATGAAGACGAAAGACGATTAATTCGAAAAAATACGAATAAAGATAGTCTTAACAGTGAATCATCTAGTGATAGTGAAGAACGCGATGGATCATCATTATCTCATCCAGGTAGAAAAATCTTCATTATTAACGTTTTTCCTTTCATTCAATCGAATGAATTAGATACTGATGTTGCAACTCATCCGTTTAATCCTGACGCCCAAATCTTTCGGCCAATACCTGATAATCTTGATACAATTTCACTTCTTTCAAATTCAATCAATAGTCTCATTAGTTTATCTCCAACATCATCGAATAATATCAATTTAAATTCATCGAGCGGTTCATCATCATCGGGTCTTGGCACGAGTTCAAATCTTTCTTCTTGGACATCGAACGAACCTCTGCCAACACCCGTTGTTGCATCACCACCAACAGTTCCAACTCAACCGAATCCAGCGTTCGCCAATAAAACAGTTGCAACGCCTGTGTTTTCACCTCAAACATTCGCTCAAACGAAATTCGGCTCGTTAAAATCGAAACATGCTGGACGACGAAATCAATCAAAGTAACAACAAATCAATTCTCGAATATTCTCCAAATTTTGTTCCTTTTTTTCTCTCTCTCGAATAGAATGCTACCAAGTGAATTCTCGGCATATATCAAACAAAAAGAGCAAGTTCATCAATCGAGAATTTTACCCATGCCCTTCATTGATAATAATAATAACAACAACAACAACAATCTCCCTCCTCCTCCTCCGCCTATATCATCGCCATCATCTGCTGTTATTCGACCGCCTAACTATCGAAACTATTACAATCCGTATAGTGGATATTCACAAATGAATTCATCGATATATAATAGCAATGATTTATCTCTTCGATTGCCATTAACAAATGGTCAATCATCGATGTATATTGAACAACAAATAACAAGTTCAACATCATAAAAAAAACGATCCTAAGAACGACTTTTCTTTTGTTATACTTATTTATTTATTTATTTATTTTAATCGTTGTTTCTTTTATTTCTCTTTCGTTTTTTTTCTCTTTGGTTATTTGGCCTCGGTTTTGTACTTTTTTCGTATTTTATCTTATTATTATTATTATTATTATATAATTTATTAATATCGAATTTTTTTTTGTTTCTGTTGTATTTGTTTTGTGTTATTTTAAACTTCTTCTATCATCTTCCACACTAATGACAGAACAGTTTGATTCCTAATTTTTCCCAACTTTTTTTTTTCTTTTTCTGTTTTTTTATGTATATAATAAACAATACAAATATATTGTTCTACATTCCACTTAAGGTGAAAAAATCGATCGTTTGTTGTGTTTTTTTTTTCAATCAAGAAGTTTTATCTTTATTGATTGAGAAAGAAAGCAATAAGGTGTCTACAAATATGTATTAAAACAAAGTTCTTATTCGTTCTTTCGAATTGATTTAATCATTAGCTTCAACATTACGGAAAAGATAGCTCATAGATTCTTGATTATGTATACGACGAATAGCTTCAGATAGAAGTAAACTGATATCAACAGTTTTAATCTTTGAACATTGAAGTTTAGCAAATTCATGTGGAACAGTATTTGTAACGACAACTTCAGATATTTGAGATTCTTCAATTAATGACGGAGCATCATTAGTAAAAAGAGCATGGGTTGCAAGTGCATAGACTTTGTATGCACCTCGATCACAAAGTATATCAGCCGCTTGAACAAGACCGGCAACATCATCGATCATATCTTCAACCATAATAGCTATTCGACCGCCAACATCACCAACAACATCCATCGGTAATTTACCTTTTACAAGTACGTCTAAAGAGAAAAGAAAAATGATTATTATTATTATTATTATTATTATTAATTTGGGCTCCTTTTTGTTATTTATTTTAATGTCTATTTTATGAAGTCACGCAACAGACGAATTTATTTTCTTTCTTGTTTAGTTTTCTTACGATAAGAATAGCGGAAACGGATTTTGAAGGCCGGATATCTTATTTCCTATTGTAACACATTTTCCATTAGAAATATGAATTTTCGGAGGTTTACTTTTTCAACCAATAAAAATCGAACTCGCTTCTTTTTTATCCTAACAGTCGGCAGTCTCATCAGCGAATATTAAAGCCTCATTAAATGAAATGATCTCAAGCAGAAAAATCATGAGAACACAATCATCGACTTATTCAAATCGAGCAAACAAATGTATATACTCATGCAGAATGACAAGAGTTAATCATTACTTGAGCCTAAAGCAAGTGATGGAATTGTGAAAACACTTCGACGTTTCGACATCGACGCTTGTGATGTATCTAAATCAGTTGCTGGCGGCGGCGGAGAATTTCGTCCGTCAGCTTCTTCGCTCTCATTTTCTGCATCTTGACAACCGTGAATAACTGCAATGTTGAGTTTTAATCGTTCGGCAAAGCCAGTCACACGTTTGGCTTGATTGGGCGTACGTGCAACAATCACTGAATTACGCCAATCAGGAATCTAAAAATCGAACGAATTTGAAAAAAAAGAAAATCTAGTGAAAACATTCGAACTTGTTGTTGAATATAATCGAGAAGAAACGATGATGCACGAAGATTGTCGACGGGAATATCGAAAAAACCTTGAATTTCTTTTTGATGTAAATCAACAGTTATCAAATGTGTTAGTCCCGCTTTGACGAGCATTTGAGCAACGAGTTTCATGGCGATACATCCACGTTTTTTCTGTTTACTTTGTTTGCTATCTAAAATTTCATTCGAATTTCTCGTTCATCTAGAAATCTGTGTTTTTTTTCTCCTCACATGGTAAATAAGGTAAAACGCCCTAAAATACAAATTCTTAATTGGCAATTTACTCGAAAGAAATGAACCTACGATTATATTTTTGGCACACGAAGTTTTGCATGCATAACTCATAATCATTAGCTCCATAAGATTATCATTTGGATCTCTAAATAGAAATTAGGTTAACTGAAAAGAAAAACAATCTCACTAATCTCTCGTTCGTACTTAGTTGAACCTGTTTGAATTATAAAAACATCTTTACTACGAACAGATTCGCGAATTTCTACATGAGTTTCTAAAATATTCATAAACATTTATTGATATTCAATCATCTTGAATTGCATAGTTTTTATTTCTCTCAACCTTTGTCCGACTTTTTATATACTCGACATTCACCAAGTGGCTTTATACGACTGAAAAAAAGAACAGAGTAAAAACAAATATCAGTTAAACAATCAAATCAATCGAACTACATTTCCAATCGTTGTACTTACTGACTACTATCTGTTCTATACGAGTACACAATTCTAAACGAAAGAGGAAAACAAAAGCAAGCGTTAGACCATAACCCAAGAATCAAAACAACGAAAAAGAAAAGTTAGATTAATCGAAGAATTAGCTTGATTTTGTTTTTCGTTACAAGTAACCTACCTTGAAATATTTTCAGCTAATTCCGGATATGAATTACCAGTAAGTATAACTAGAAAACGGACGGATGGATGAATAAACTGAACCGATCGATATTAATTAACTTACCCATCTCCGATCGACCAGTACGATCAGCAGACATTCTTATTTTCTGTTTTGAAATTAATCTAAAGAGAAAGAAAAAGCAGATTCGTATAAAAATAATTGAGATATATAACATATTTATCTTGACTTCGAATGTTTTTGCATTTTGTGCTGCACTTGAAATGTTTCCTTCATAGTTTTGAAAACAACGCCTTTTCAAGACTCGATTTCGGAGAAAAATGAATGTTTATTCTTTAGTTTTTTTTTTGGGTCAGAAACTATACACTGAAAAATTAGATTTTCCTTGATGACAAAATAAAACAACAACGTACGAAGAAAAAGAAACGAAAACAAACGGTTTTCAATGACGTATTATTTCTTCACGCGAAAAACCGTCTGACCTAGGCGTCCTATCTGAAAGTAAAATAAATAAAACGAGAAAAAAAAAAATTTACCACTCGTTTCATCTTTTTCATCATTTGAGATTCCAAAGCACCAATTATTCGTGTATGTCGCTAGTTTACAGGATTTAAATTATCAAACGATCCTCTTCAATTATACTTGGCATTTTGCGTATTAAAAAGAGAAAATTGAAGTGCAGTTCAAAGACATGCATAAGCGTCTTTTTTCTAAACCATTCTTGACACACATTATAAGAGTTTATCTCCAATGAAATTGGCTTAATCAACTAAGAGTTATAATCCTTTACTATAAAGTTTTATTTTATAAAAATAAAAAGAAATCAAATGCTGATAGTATGTCTGTGGCAGGACAGTTTATGTATTACATAATAACTATTCAATTGGCATTATTGTAGATACAAAGATACGACCAAAAGTATTGACAAGACTAGTAGTAATAAATACACACTCAAGGTCAATTAGTAGTTTCTAAAGATTAAAAAGAATTTCTAGTTTTATGGATAATTGATTTGTTCCTCCGGCCACCTGTTCTCTGTATATATATATATCTTGCAAATATTAACAAATATCCGGTACTGTCGACGTTTGCTCTTATCGTTCGCTGTGCTTGGCATGCAAGAATACGATCATTAATCGTTCTACATTTGTTGTTTCTTGGCAAAAGAAAATGCTCATTAGAAAAAAATAACAAGTTTTATCGTTCAATGACGGCTGCGATCGTTCAGTCTATATTCGAACAAGATGTATAATCAAATAAAAAACTTGTCTCGTTTCGTCTCGTTGAATAATTTGTTTATAGAAAAAAAAAGAAGAAATTCAAAGACGTCGTCTGTTTTCTACTCTTCCATGTTTCAGTTGATTACTTTTCTTGTTCCAACACGAACGGCTTATATTTTATTGATCTGTAGAAATATTTCTCCTCTCGTATCTAGCGTCATCTACGCAGAAATCACGCGCTGCTGTTGGTTGCCTACTTTTCATACATTGGTTCGTATTACAAACTGATATTCTATCCATCGATCGACAGACAAACAGGTAGGCAGACACATGCAGTCATACATGCAGGAAAGAAAATTGTTCTGTTTTCTTTTCAAGTTTTGAAATATTTTCTACTTGTGTCTTCAATCGACGAATCATACTGAGTAAGAAAACAACCAACAACGAGTCTATTCGTTGTGTTGATTGAATTCTTTTATTTTTGTTTTTATTTATTCATTAAGAATATACAAAATGATTGAATTTACTAACATGAAATCTTAACATGAAAGACAATCCTGTCGAACAACAAATAGTAAAAATGAATAAAACACCAGAGATATCATCAGGTAGTCAATTTAAAACAACAAAGTTTGTTTGAGATAAATCTTTTTATTTCGTTGAAAAGATAATCAAGATAAACCGTCGATGATTGCTCAACTAGCAAGTTTAGAAAAACTGAAAGAAGTATGAATATGATATTCATTTCGACGTATAGATATACATATATTTCATATTTTGTCAAGGTCGGCTGGTATTGGGGACCATTGAGTTGGATCGATGCAGAACGGTTGTTGAAAGATAAACAAGATTATTCGTTTATCGTTCGAGATAGTAGTCATCGACATTATTTTCTCGCTATTACATTCAAATCTCAAGGCAATATTCATCATACAAGAATCGAACACAGTAACAGTTCGTTTAGTTTTTATCACGGTAATTCGAAGTCTCAATGTACATCATCCGATGTCGTCGAGTTTATTGAAAATACAATTGAACATTCGAAATCGGGTCAATTCATGTTTTTTATTCGATCGAATATACCCGGTAAACATCGATTTAAAAAAAAAATCTTTTACGAAGAAAACAATTTCAAATCTAGGTCAACCAATGACGCCTGTTCGTCTTCTGTATCCTGTTTCACGTTTTGCATATATGTCCTCGCTGAAACATATCGCCCGGTTTGTTATTCATCGTCAAATTCGTCGAGATCGTATCGATGAACTTCCACTACCATCACGATTGAAAGCGTTTCTCAAGGAAGCACAAATCTATACAGAAAATATCCCATCACTAATATCGTCCGATGATCCATCGCAAACTTGATCTATTTTTTTTGTAAAATATGAAATCAGTTTGTTAAATGCAGTGCCTTTTTCTTTTGCTTCGAATAACAGTATGTTCATTTTCTTTTTTTTCTTCTGTGTGACTAATTCAGAATACTATTTCGATGTATTTTTTATTTGTTTTATGTGAATATAATATAGAAAAATTTACCGCCTAGAAAATTTTTAACGAAAACCTTTTCATTTTTCAATGGAGAATAAAACCGAGATTTTTACTATAACAAAAACAAAACAAGAACTACAATTCGATAGGCAAAAACTAGATTCAATGAATTGTCATGCATGGATATGGATTTTATTTATAAATTCCGTACCTCTATGTGGAATAGTTATTGGAGTAATTTTTCGAAAGAATTGTCCAATGGAAACAAATATTCCTCTTTGGGAAATTGTCAATGGTTTTGCGATGATTTGTTTTCTTCTATTGATTTTCGTTTCAAAACGAACGTATATTAATCAAACATGGAAAAATTCGACTGTATATCTTATAGATCAACTTAAAATCTTGATTATATTCTTTCTGTTCATATGGTTTATTTGTGGAAATGTAGGTTCAATGGATTTTAAATGATTTTTCATTTGTATTTATCTTAGATTTGGGTTTATAAACATTATAAAAATGTTTATTATGATAGAAGATTAGGAGATTTCTATTGTGAAAAACTCGTTTATTTCTATGCTTTTGGATATATGACAACGATTTATATTTTATTGTCAATTTGTTTGATTTATTGGATTTTTTCATTAATTTATAATTGCATAAAAAATAATAATCGAAAGAAATAATTGAAAATGATTGTTATTTTTAGATTAGAATCGAGAAAAAGAAAGAGAAAAGAATGGTAGTTACATTTGTAACAGGAAATCAAGAGAAATTAGCTGAAGTTCGAACGATTTTAGCAGATGTTTTGCCAAACTTACGATCACAAAATGTTAATTGTAAATAAATATGATATTTCCAATAAGCACGAGAGAAAACAAAAAACGAATTTCTACATTTTATTTTCAGTAAAAGAACATCAAGGTGAACCCGAAGATATTACAAAAGAAAAAGCGAGATTAGCTGCTCGTTATATCAATGGACCCGTTCTTGTCGAAGATGTTTCTCTTTGTTTCAACGCATTGAAAGGTCTACCCGGACCGTATATTAAATGGTTCTATGCCAAATTAGGAAATGATGGGTTGTATCGGTTGCTTGATGGATATGATGACAAGACAGCGTATGCACAGTGTGTATTTGCATTTTGCTCAGGGCCAACAGACGAGCCAGTGACATTTATTGGCCGTTGTCGAGGTCGAATTATTCCGGCTCGTGGACCGAATGTTTTTCAATGGAATCCAATATTTCTTCCTGATAACGAACAAGGACAACCTGGCGATCAGACATTTGCTGAAATGGATAAAACAACAAAGAATCGTATTAGTCATCGAAATGAAGCATTAAAATTAGTCAAAGAATTTTTTTCTAAACATCCTGAATATCGTTTAGAATGATGACGTTGTTTTTTTTGTTGAATAAAACGTTGTTTGAGTTCATTTATGTCATTAGCAAATTCTAAACGTAAAAACAACGAGTTCTAATGGAAGATTAATTGTATTCAAGAGGCGAAAAGAAATGAATCATCATCGAATTAGTCTTTTATATATATTTGGATTTGCTTTTCAATATTTTGACATACGAAAATATGTTTTCGATACGAATAATTCTCTCTTTAACCTTAATGGTCTTACTATTGATTGATTCAAGTTTCTCTGCTTGTGTTCCATCAGCAGAACAATGTGGTTGTTCAAAAATCAAGCCTCTAACTTCTCAAACGAAAATTGTTGGAGGTTATACAGCACTCACTCATTCGTGGCCGTGGATGGGTACGTGCACATTTAAATACTAAATTATTTTTTATCTATTTTTTTTCTTTCTATTAGTAAGTTTTCGTCGGTTGAGCACAAATGCATCATTGACAAGTCCTGGTTCGGCATCTTGTGGAGGAACATTAATTAACCGTTATTATATTCTTACAGCTGCACATTGTTTTGCTAGTGTACAGGCATCTCATTTTGATAGATATTTCACTGTTGTTGGTGCACAATATCGAAACGACACGAATTCAGTTCGATATACAATTAAATCGATTATTATACATAGTCAATATGATAGTGATACATATGAAAATGATATTGCACTTGTGCAATTATCGTTGCCAGTTGATTTCAATGATTCAACAGTTGGTTTTAGTTGTTTGCCACCGAATGGTGCTGTTAACTATCCAAATGAATCAATGAATGCAACAGCATTAGGTTGGGGAAGTCTCGAACAAGGTGGATCATCAGCTTATGCTCTTCAACAAGTCGAATTACCAATCGTATCCAATCAAAATAGCTATTGTGCTGATGTACTTGTTACGAGTTCTACACAATTCTGTGCAGGTTTTATCAGCGGTGGAAAAGATACATGTCAAGGAGACAGGTATTAAAATTCAAGAAAATTCTCCTAACACAATTGAATATATTCTAGCGGTGGACCACTGTTAATCTATGATTCATCAAGTGATACGTGGAATGTTGCTGGTGTTACTTCGTACGGATATGGATGTGCACAACCTGAATCTCCCGGTGTTTATACTCGAGTAAGTATGTATGTCAATTGGATTAATACATACACAAATGGAAATTCGCCAAGTTGGAATTGGTATTCAAATCCATCAATGAAATTAATATCAAACACATTTTTATTATATGTTTTTTGTATAACCATATATTTTTTAAAAATCGTTTAAAATCCGATCGCTTCAGTTCCGTTTAGAATTATTAGTGAAATTATTTGAATTAACAAAGCTAATCGAGTGAAAAACATGTTTTCTTTTTTCCCATATGAGAGAACGCACTTTTACTCGTTGGGGTCATGTCATCATTCAGAAGAGAAAAAAAAACAGAAAATGAACTACTTTTTTCCTTTGTTGATCACTTTTCAATATGAAAAAAAAAAAGTTCAATTACTTTTTCTCTTCATCTACTCAATGACTATAATGTACATATATCGATTACATAATTCCTCAACCAATTCAATTCATAGTTTATTTAGTACAATTGCAACATAAAATTAAACTTTCCGTTCTTCGTTCAACTGTCGTTCGTTTGTACAATTTCATACTTCGATGTGAATAAGAACTTTTTTCCTTCTCCTTCTCCTTCTTCTTCTTAAAAAGAATATTTCAAGAAGCAAGGTCAAAGAGAAAACCTCAGTCATCATATAGGGTCAATATAATATACGTACTCCTAGTATTCGTGGCAAACAAGCCTTCATCTTTGACAAACATACAAAAAGAAAGGCGACTCTTTTTTTTTTCTCTCTTCTCTCCCTCTTTTTTCTGCTATCACACTGCAGAACGGAAAGAAAAGGAAAAAATGATTACAACACAGAAAAAAAAAGATTTTACTTTCTTTTTCTTCTTCTTTTCACACCGATCTATGTGACGATTTTAAGAGTGCAACTACAATAACAGCTGATACCTATGCGGTTAGTGTGAAAAAATGAGGGAATTTATTGAAAGACATTCGTCGTGATCATGATCATTGTTTTATTTCTTTATTATCTTGTGCAATGTCTGAATTATTTCATGTCTGTTAATTGTGTTATTCAAACTCAATCACAGCAATATCGAAGCTTTTTTACCGGACAACAACAACAACAACAACAACAACATTTCTTTCGTCAGAAACCACAAGATACGACTAATAACAATGATCAAAAATGGTTCTATGGATCAAATAAACAACCATTAGCTTATGGATGGCAATGGATAAATCAAAATCTTCAATCATCAAATTTCTATCAAAATTCTTATTCACCAAATCAAATGAATCCATTTTCGACATGGTCGTGTGGTCGTAGTCCGGTAATAAATCGTTTCTCTCGAATCATGGGCGGACAAGATGCAGTACCTCATTCATATCCCTGGATGGTTTCACTATCGAAACGTTCTCTAAACAACCTACATTTATGCGGTGGAACTCTCATTACTCAACAACACGTGCTCACAGCCGCTCATTGCATCGAAGATTTCGACGGTGTACAAGATATGAGTGTTGTCTTTGGCAGCCATTATGCAACAGATAAGCGAAATATTGCATCGGCTATTGCCATGACTGTACATCCTCAATACGAACCGGAAACATTTGCAAATGATATTGCGATTATAACACTTCAAACGCCAATCCCAGAGAATGATCCACGTATAGGTACCATCTGTTTGCCACCTGATGATCTTCCAGGTAGATCTTATCCGCCAATTCAAAGTTCGGCCGTTGCAATCGGTTGGGGTTCGACATATTTCGGTGGTGATACATCGAATACACTCAAACAAGTCGTTTTGCCTGTTCTGGAAACATTGAAATGGCCATGTAATATTTACGTGACTTATGCTCAAGGACAAATCTGTGCAGGTGTACTCAGTGGTGGTGCTGATACATGTCAAGCAGATTCAGGTTTTCAATCAAAAATATTTTCTTTAGTTTTTTCATTTCTCTGTATCGGATTAGGTGGACCATTAATGATTGAAAATTCAGAAAATCGCTGGGAAATCATTGGCATAACGTCATTCGGTAAATCATGGTAAGATACGTCATACAAAAAAAGGACAATTTTTTTTCGTATGATAAAAGTTCGATTATTTTATGTCTTTAGTGGCAAAGCAAATACGCCAGGGATTTACACACGTGTTGCTACGTATAATAGCTTTATTCGATCAACAATTGGTCTCTCAAGATATTCGCCATATTCTTTATCTTCCTCTTCATTCAATCAATATTCATACAGTGTTATTATTATTTTCTTCTTCATAATATTTTTATCGATTGAGATCTAAAAATTTGTTTTCTTCTTCATCGGTAGAAAAAAAAGAGCGACTTTTTTCTTTATAATCTTCTAAATGTCTAATGAAATAGACGAAGGTCTTGTTATACATATAGATCCCATGAATTTCTCTTTGCTCTCTCTCTCTCTCTCTCATACGAATATCATAGATCAATTTGAATCTACTTTTCTCTTTATTGACAGAAAGAGAAAGAAAAAGGGACCAGTTAACAATATATTATCATAAAAAACGAAAGTTTCAGGGATTTTACACGCTTCGATTGTATGTATATTTGTATATATATGATGGAAATTAAAAAGAGACTTGAATATGAATGTGATATTTTATTTTATTTCAATAGTTTTTAATCAATTTGTTCTGCGTCCTCATCTTCGTAAAACTAAAACACAAACAAAAAGTTGAACAATAAAAGAAAAGAGAAATGAAGAGAAATACCTCGTCTTCATCGGACTCGGGTTCGAGACCAGTATCGATTTTCGATCGCGCATGCCAACGAAGTTTTTCATTAATTATCTAATTGAAAATGAATTATTACAAAAACAAAGACAAACGAAATTATTACTTCAGGTTTTTCACGTTGATTCGGATCGTAAGAGCTATTGTGTGCATCGATTTTCGGTTGAGAGTTCCAACGTGGAAGATGATCGATAATCTAAATTCCGATAAAACGTTTGATTTGATGTGAAATTCATGTTGACTCACTGTTGGTCTTGTTTGTTCTTTCAAGTTTTCGACATATTCCTCATTACGTGCATCGATTTTCGCTGCTTTCGTATTCCATTTAACTTTTTCACGGAAAATCTTAATGAAAACAGAGAACATGTACGAAGTTTTTGTTATTGTTGTTTTATTTACTAAGGGTATCGATCGTTTCTGTCGAATACGTTCGATGTAATCGTCATTGCGTTGATTAACTCGAGGTTTTTTCTGCCAATTTAATTTTCGATCTTCGATTGGCTACAAAACAACTCTCGATTTTCTAATCGAAGAGCAGAGTTAACAAGAGATCTACATACTGGTAATTTCGCTGATTTTTGTCGTTTTTTATATTCATCAAATTCGGGATTATAATGATCGATACGAGCTCGATCTTCTTTCGTTCTTCGTTCTTGAGGAAAACTCTACATTGAAAAAATGAAAATCAATCGAAAATCAATTCGTTGATGTCGTAATTACTTGAATACGTGGTTTTTCATGTTTAAGTAATTTCTCTCGTTCTTTATGTTGAAGATAGTCGTCGTTACGATTGTCGATTCGTGAAACCGATGGCCAAGAGAATTTTTCCTCGTAAATCTGCGAAAAATTCAATTGAAAAACAAATTTTCGAATGAATTTTCTCACGATTGGTTTTGGTGCACTTTTCAAATGGTGTATAGCTTCTTCATTATGAGAATCGATCTTCGGATCGGCTGTCCATTTGATTTTCTCTTCGTAAATCTAGCAAACAAAAATTATAATTTATGATTTGAATCAATGACTAACACCTACAGGGCGTGTCGTATGTCGACGTTGACTTTCGACAAATTGTGGATTGCGTGCGTCGATTTTCGGTTCCGCGTGCCAGACAGGTTTTTCGACGAAAATCTGTAAAAAAGAAACTATAGTTCGATTGACAAATGAAATGAGAATTTTACTGGAGATCTAGGACCCGATCGACGAATATTTTCCATAGCCGCTTCGTTGTTATGATCAGTTCGTGGTTTAACATTCCAATCGAGTTTCTCACGAAAGATCTTTCGTTTTGGTGCTTGACGAATTTTTCGAAGATTTTCTTCATTACTTGCGTCGACTTTTGCCTCAGCATTCCAATCAACTTTTTCTTCAAAAATCTATCACATAGACAATTCAATAGTCTAGTTCTTTTTTTTGTATCAAATGAAACGCATTACTTTAACAGTTGATTTCGGTCGAACATATCGAACTCGTCGTGATTTTGTTGTCGTCTTTTAAAAACGGAAAACAAAACAAACAAATCGAAATCACCATGGTTAGCCTCTGGATTTACCACTGAACTTGTATCATCTCGTTTTTTCTTCGATGGCACACGAATAGTCGCCATTTCGTCATCATCGTCATCATTATCCTGATAATCATTCTCATTGTAATCATCGTCTACATAGGTTTCGATTTGTTTCGATGCTTTTCTCGATGCTTTCAATCGATTCTTCGACGACGATCGATCCGTTTCTCGTGATGATTTAATCGGTTGTTCAACAACATCGTAACCTAAAACATTTCCATGTATATCCGTTCGAACAACAACAACTCTCTAAATACATAACCGTGCAAGAATTTTCTTGAAAAATCAAAAAATTTTCCTTCATTTTCATACTTCAGTGTCTCGTGTGCGTGGCATTTTATTGAATTGACGTTACTATGAAGTCTGATTGAATACAATGCAACGAAACAACGAAAGCGTTTATTCATTGTCAAGTGGAAATCAACATTTCGTTTCATTTTTTTCTTTTTACTCAATAACAAATGTAAACATTTGCAAACAAAAACGCAATTTCTTTTGTCAATACGTATCTGTCGAAAAACTCGAATTTTCTTATCTCGTTTTGAAAAAAATCACGCACACACACACACATCACCTAAAGATAGTGAAACGGCACTTGGAAGAGATAAGACAAAACTTGTTTTGAATGGTTGATATAAATTCTCAAATAGATTTACTATGTTATCATATTTAACAGACAGTGCAAGAAAAAAAAGCAAACTTTGTTTTCTTTTTTCGTCATGTCGGTAGTTGAAAACGAGGAAAATGATGAACGGACTTCGTCTCTACTAGTAGTTGAAAATCGATTTGAAACGATTTCGATTTATTTAATCTGGAATTCGAATGTCGACGAAGAATGGAAAATTCAAGCATCATTCGGTAAAAATCTCGACGAAAATTTCTGTAGAATCGATCAATTTCAAATCGATCAGAAAACAGTCGCAAATTTATATCAATTAGATTATAAACTACTGTTATCCGAACAATCAGACAATGTTACTAAAACTTATCAATTAAAATTCTTGAGGCAAACATCGAATAATAATTATAAAATCTATGATGATGTGAAACAACGAACAATTAATACGAGACAATCGCATGAATTTCTATGTGATACTCGAACATCATTCACAAATAAAAACGTATCTTTGGCAAGTGAATTTTGGAATCAATTATGTTTCTACAGTTATTTTCTAATTAAAAATAAAATGTACGAACATTTTCGATTGTTTAGTACTCAGTTTTTTCAAGAATATAAAACTGACAAAGCATTACAACTTACGTCAGAAATATTCGGACAATTATTTCGTTTATTTTCCATTCATTTACCACAAATAAATTTACTTCTAAAAACCGATACAACAGCGGTACAAATTTACTTTCATCTTTTATCTAAGCTGCCATTGAACAAGACAAATTTCGACTATCAACATTCGTCATTTCGTTCATTAGCAACGGAACTCTACGATTCAATTAAAATTCAACTTGACAAACTTTTAGAATCATTGGATCTCGCAGAATGGATATCACTTAGTCAAGGTTTAGTTGTTTTTATGAGTGCCGATATGTTAGATAATTCAACAAGTTTTAATACAATGAATCTTCTTGAACAAATGAAAACTAATCCCGAAAAACAAAGTCTAACTGTGAATATACTTTTTCAATATTTAATTCCTCTTCAAAGTGTTATTCGAAATGATTCGTGGACCGAGCTGATTAGTTTAATAAAAAATCGAGATTTACTCAATGAATGTTTAGAACTCGTTCATTCAATGAATGATTGTTTGATTGTTCTTCAACATATTATTTCCGATACTCAAGTCAACGACGCAGTAAAACTTCAATTAGCTGAAAACTTCAATCAATTAGTTAATCGAACAGATTTTATAGGTAAAATATTTTCGACAAAAACAAAAAGAAATATTCGATTTTATATTTTTAGTGAATTTTGAAACTGTATTGAACTTATTAAATCATCTACAGCCTGACAATCGAACAGCATTATGTTCGACACATGAGAAACTGCAAATATTTCAAGTAATCATCAAATCAAGTGGTTCTCTTCATCATAAAATTAAAATCTTGTTCGATCAACTCGATACGAACACGATTTCATTAGAGAATTTCTACCAACTATTCAAACTTGATCAATTGGTGTCACTTCTTGATATTGACAAGAAAGCATATCTAATCAAAATTCTAACTAGTCAACATAATCGAACGGTAGACTTTTATATAAATTGGTTTATTTATTTTCTTTGTGAGAAACATTCCGATGTAAATCCATTCGATCAATTAAAATTTCAACAATTATTACAAAGTTGGTTAACGTCATTTCAAAATGATCAATATATTTTCTTACAAATTCTTTCGAAACTCGATAAATTACTTGATCATCTACAAGATACAATTGATAATTCAAAAACCGATAAACGATTCATGCAATTCATCGAACAATTTATTAATATTTGCTTTTCATTGCAGAACAATAATTGGACTTTAATCTGTCAAATTCTTCGTGAAATTTCAATGAATATTATACATCAAGAATTTCTTGTTTGTTATCAAAAACGATTTATCGAAATATTTATAATCGATCATGAAAATCAATTGAAATCAATGAACGATAAAAACAATCCATTCAATCATCTCTTAATCGTAAACCAAGAAGCTGTCGAAAGAAAAAATAGCTTATTAAATGATTTAATAGCTGCGTGTACACAACAAATTCATTTGAGTAAAGAAGAAATATTTCGTGAAACATTTCATAATCCAACAAAGAATTCACTTGCATATACAATTCTCTTCGAAAAACAATTGCATGAATCGCATTTGTACAAAACAATTCTCAAAGAATTACAAAAGATTTGGAGAAAATGGATACCAATTGGCGTGACAATATCAGAAATACATATTTGGAAAAAATTTACCACCGATCAATTGACAATCTTTCAAAAAATTTGGGATAAAATTCGAGTTTCGTTGAAAGAAGAACAAACAATTGAAAATCATTTTCAAAATGCTTTAAATGATCATGCAAAGAAATTATCAATGTATCAATCGTTAAAATCAACTCTCGAAACTTATTGTTTCAAAGCTACTGATTTCGAACGACTGAGTTTATCATTACGCGATATGTTCAACGATCTCTATGATAAACCAATTCAACAAGTTCATATTCCAACAGAATTACAGAAAATCGAGTTAATTGCAGTTCAACTTGAACCATTTTTGAATTCTCAAGTTTGGAATAATTATTATCTCAATCAAAATAATCATTCTGATATCAAAACAATCGACATGCATGCTTTGAAAGCCATCGATTCGAAATCGTTCAATATGGACAGTGATGATGATGATGACAGTTTACCATCACAGAGATCATCTTCAAGTTTGTCGAAGAAAAAACAAACATTTCTCATCTGATATTCTTTTGTTTCCTTAGTATCTTTACCAGAGAATAATCGTGGTCGAAATTCAAATGAAAATAGCATTTGTATACTGATTTTAAGAGATGTTCATAAAATCTTCGAACAATTTCGTGAGCATATGCGTCATTTAGCTGGTAACTGGGAGAAAGAACCAATATCCGAATGGATACAATTATTTACTGAAACCGATAAGATTAAAAACGAATTCGATCTTCTCGTCGTACAATTCCATCTCGAATTATCCGAGAAAATCCATTACATATTCGAATTTTGGAAACATAAAGATCAAATTGATCATATATGTCATGGTTGTTTAAATTTAATCGAACGATTTCACTTGAGTTCTCAAGAAAATACTCCTGAGTTATTTCGAAGTCTAATCAAGATCAATGAACATACATTTGGTGATGAATGTTCGAATGCTTACGAACAATATTTTGAGGAATATCTTTCACGTTATTCAACGAATACATTCGTTGTTCTCACGCAGTTTAGTAAAGCAATTGAATTAATTGAATTTCTCGAGACAATCTCAAGTACTGATCTAGAAAATATTCTCGAAAATGTCAATTATGGCAATGAGAAATTAGTTGGAACGAAAACTGTTCGAGATTTTCAAATTTTAAAAGATTTTTTCGAACAAGTTTACAAATTAATCGAAGCATTGAAATCAGATACGTTCAATCTATCAAAACTTCTTGATTGTTTCGAGCAATCTCGATTTAATAATCAAATCGAAGATCTTCAACAATTTTTTACTACTTGTTCAATTGAATTACCAATTATGAAACAAAGCTACTACGAATTAACTGATAAAGAACAAACAAAACGACGTTTGATAGGTAATATTATGTGTTTATCTATTGTTCAAATAATTCAAACAAATAATACGTTCGATATTCGTTTATCTCCACAAAATATCGACTTTTCTGATCTATGTGAATTACGTGATCGTGCACGATTAATTGAATATTCATGGACGAATGAGAAATCGTCATGTGCACAATTTCAAAATTTTATTCAATTTGTTGAAAAAATCGAGAAAATTCTACATCTATTGATTTATCTTGATCGAGCTGGTTATCCGCTCATCGAAAGTTCTCTCAACAAAAAATCAGAATTTCCTTGTGAAAACGAGCAATTCAATGATTTAACTGATTTTCATGTTCATCTCGAACAAATTTGTCAAACATGGGATCGAACTCTATGCGAGAAATATATTAAATATCCTGAATTAACTTATTTTTCGTGGAAACAATTCGATATCATTGAAGATTATCTTTTGAATCGACATAATACCAATGAAAATCATCAAGGTTATCATTTATTACGATACATCGGCATTCAACCGACCATTCTCCATGAATATCAACGTGAAAATCGTTCGCCTGAAGATCGTCTCGAATATCTCGGTTCGCTTCTCAGTGAACAACGCATTCAAACTCGTTGTCATCTTTTTGGTCAATCACTCAATCGGAAAATCTTTCTTCTCGAAACCAATGAAAATCAATTACTTAAAAGTATTCTCTCGCTATACAAACGGTTCGATCAAACACCGACTGTCAATCATCATTTCTACTGTACGAATGAAACCAATTGGATACAAATTCGTGCGTTTATCTATCGAAGTTTTTTCTCTCAAGAATTTCATCAATTGATTCAACCGGAAATTTTATCCATCGATATTCACGATCGAATGATCGATTTAATTCGAAATCTCATCATAGAAAATCCGAAACAATTATTCTGCATGGCATTCGTTCTCACGAAACCAGCTGTTCAATTACAACTTATCGATGGTTTGAAATTGTTACAACTCATTCAATCAATTAGCGAACAAGAGTTAATCAACGAGTTTGAATATAAAAAATTAACATCGAATTTAATTCAACGATGTTGGATTTACACGTCAACAATTACAGGCTTAGGCAAATCGTATATGATTCGTGAAGAATGTCGAATTCACAAGTTAAAACATATTAAATTTCCGATCAATGGTAATGTTGAACCGGATTCAATTGCTAAACGATTGTTAGCAGTTGCTGAACAATTTTCTACGAGTGCAATTCATCTTGATCTTGGCGTTATCGATAACTATCAGCAAATCAATGATTTAATGAATTGTCTCATTTTATTTCGAAGTTTTTCTCTTGGACAAAACGCCATATTCATTCCTGAACAAACGCCTATTTATATCGAATTAGATTCATCGTCTCATTCGAATCTATTCGATACCATCGGCATATTTCAATCGATTCCATGTCGATCAATTGAACATATCGATTGGAAACAGTTTCATGTTACTGAACAAGTTAAATTCGTTTGCAATTATTTAAAAGCGATGGCCGATCAATCAATTATTCGAAAGGATATCTATCGAGAAAATGTCAAACAATTGTCGGTTTCGGAATGCGCTGCATTACTTCAACATAATTTCTTTCCTGCAAATACGAGCGCGAGTCGGAATGTGAGTTGGATCAAAGTCTTTCTCTATGTTTCGATACTTGATAAACTCTTCTATGGATTTTCAAAATGTGGATTTTTTTCTACGGTATTTCTTCCCGATAAGGAATTGAAACAATCACGTATGGATTTACTAAAAGCATTCCTCGAATCAATACGTGAATTTACATCGGTATCAGTTGAAAATGTTCGAGAACAACAACGTTTGACTCGAACACGAACGAATACGCCATTGTTACAAAAATTTAGCGATGCAATTATTAGTTGGAATCAAATTCGACCATTTATGTTGATTTTTACGCCAACATTTGATCCGATATTTGTCTATAAAACTGAACAAAACATTCCACAATCAGTTAAAACTTATATTAATGATTATGATAAAAAAGCTCATTCGAAAGGATCTTTTTGGAATAGATCATCATTGAAAGTGACTAAAAGTATCTTTCCTGATTATAGAAAATTAGAACATGAACAATTATTTCATAAATTAATTGAATTATCATCGAAATATACTCTAAAAGCTGTGTGTCCACGATGTTTTCAAACGTATAATTTCGATGTTGAGACTTGTATGATTTGTTCAGATGAACCGGTTGAATTAGAAAGACCTGATTCATTATCCGATGAAAGTTCTGATAAATTCAAAACACGTATAGCTTCTCTCATTAAAACAACATACGTCATTACACCGGATAATTTTATCAAAATGTTACTCGTTTATCTTCGAGTTGAGAGCAACGTTCCTGTACTAATCATGGGTGAAACAGGTAGACTTTCGAGATTCTTCTTTCTACGATTATTAATTGAAATTATTCTCGTTTTATAGGTTGTGGTAAAACAGCTTTGATCATATGTCTATGTCGAAAGATTCTCAATGATGAATTGTACATTTTTCGATTACATGCAGGAATAACAAATGAAATTCTATTGAATAAAATGGATGAATTAATTATTCAAGCAAACAATCTACCTAAGAATAAACGTTTATGGGTGTTTTTCGATGAGTTCAATACGATATTTAATATAAGTTTATTGAAGGAAATGATTTGTGAACGAACTTTATTAGGACGAAATCTTCCGGATAATATGGTTTTTCTTGGAACATGTAATCCAACACGTGAAAAATCTTTGAAAACAATATTTTCATCGAATGTTGGCTTGAAAAAAGATCGATATAAACAATTACAACATGAACAAAATCATCCAACTCTGTCCTATACAGTTACACCTATTCCTGAGACCATGCTCGAATATGTATGGGATTACGGAAATCTCGATGATGAAACAGAAAAAACTTATATTCGAGCAACATTGAGTACATACGAATGTTTTAGTAAGAATCCTGATGTTTTAGAAGTAACAATTGAACTTGTGTCGGAATCACATAAGTTTCTTAAACAATTAGAAGATGTCAATAGTGTCAGTCTTCGAGATATTGTTCGTTTTGCTCGATTATTTCAATGGTTCAACGCGTATCTTCAATCGACTCAAGTTGATGAAAAACGAATACCTAAAGATTCAAGTCGATTAGCTCTCTTACTATGCTATTACTTTCGTTTGGAAACACGAGAACATAAAGAAAAATATTTAAATAAACTCGATGAATATCTTTGTGAGAAATATCCTCATCGAGAACGAATGACATTTGCTAAAGCATTCAAACAATTACTGTTGCGTGAACAAACAAAATTATTAAATCAATTAGAAAAACCAGTTGACATGGCGTTCAATCAAGCTCTACGAGATAATCTCTTCGTTCTATTTCCATGTATTATGAATCGAATACCAGTATTTCTCTGTGGCAAACCAGGTGCTAGTAAAACATCAGCTGTACAAATTCTCATGAACAATTTTAAAGGTTCACGTTCGAATAAACTTCTCTTTCGGCAATATCCCGAATTAGTTGCTGTAACATTTCAAGGCACACAAACGTGTACATCGAAAAATATCGAACAAATTTTCGAACGTGCTAATAAATTCATGCAAATGGAAACGGATTCATCGATATTACCAGTGATTATATTCGATGAAATTGGCCTTGCCGAATCATCGGTACATAATCCACTGAAAGTTTTACACGGTCATTTAGAAATCGAAGAATGTCAATTCGGTTTTGTTGGACTATCGAATTGGCGTTTGGACGCAGCAAAAATGAATCGAGCATTGTATATCGCTTGTCTCGATCCTGATGATACAGACTTAGAAGAAACTGGTAAATTTCTTGTTGAAATAAATTTAAAATCTCACGTTAAGAATCGTTTCGATTCGAATATGATTCGTAATCTATCGCAAGCCTATGTCGATCTACAAAAACGCATGTCAAAAGAATATCAATTGGAAAATTATTTCGGTCTACGAGATTATTATTCGTTAATTAAGGGTATTGTTGCTGACGATCAAACATATCCTGCTCGTATGATATTCGAAATTATCTATCAACAATTAGTGATGAATTTCGGTGGAATCAATCCGGGATATGAATATATGTGGGAGAAATTTTGCACGTTAATGAATCGACATAAGGAATTAATACGTGCTTATCCACTTCCTAATCCCAAAGAACTAATACATCGATGTTTAACCAATCGAAATAATCGACATTTAATGTTAATTTCCGATCGTGAAAGTACAATTGATCATATCGAAAGATATCTCATAACGAATTCTCTCTCGAATTATCCTGTTAAAACTCTTGTTGGCAGTCGATTCGAGGGAGATTTCATTTCTAAACGGACTTATACTGAAGCGTATAGTGCACGAATTCTCATGGAAATTATTCTATTAGCTGAAACACCGATCACACTTGTCGTTCGTCATATGGATCATTTATATGATAATCTCTACGATTTATTTAATCAAAATTTTGCCATAACAGCTCGAAAAAAATACTGTCGAATAGCATTGAGTTCGATCTATAATCCTCGATGTTTAATTCACGATCAATTCTATTCGATAATTCTTGTAAAAAAAGCAGATGTTAATACGAGTGATCCACCATTTCTCAATCGTTTTCAAAAGTATCTTGTTGAACGAAAAAAACTCATCGAACATAAACAACAAATATTAACCGAACGTTTAATAAACTGGCTTACTGAATTACCATTGACAAATGTCAATCCAGAGTTTCTCCTTGTCAAACATTTAATTCCGCCGTTTCATGAAGATTTTATTTGTGGATTAATTATTGATATCAGTGAAAACGATGGAAGTCTCGACGAGAATACTATTCTCGAAATTTGTAAAAAGAAATTATTACGAACGAGTTCGTTCGATTTTCCTTTACTTTTGTCTTTCAACGGTGAAAATGAATTTATCAATGACTATTATGAAATTCATCAAGAATTTGTCAATTTTAATCGATTGGTATCATCGACATTTTCACAAGCACATTCAACTAAACGTATTATTTATACATATACACCGAGTTACGATCGAATTGAATATGAAACAACTGAACAAATACATACAATTAAATTAAGTAGCATTAAAACCGAATTAGCACTTATTAATCTATTAAAATCTTGGAATGCAAAACAACAATCGAATTCGATTCTTGTTATTCGTATTGATTATCATCGAGAATTCGAACATCTTCTTTCATTAAAATATAATATTCTCAATCATTGGATTGACCATCCATCGTCGCATCTTTGGTTAATCTTTCATATACAACGAAATCGATTGTCTCAAATGAAAAATGAAGTTCTATTTCCTAATTGGGATATAATCATGATTGAAAATCTCAATCAATCGAATGATTTAATATCCAAAGATATTCTTCTCAATCCATCGTATCGGTATTTTATCGAAAAATCGAATAATTTCCTATTAGAAACTTTCTTCAATGAATTTCTTCATCGAACAATATCGAAATGTCGTTATGAACAAATATCGAAAGATATTCAAACTGAACGATACAATCGTTTATTTCAAATCTTAAATCATGAAACCGATCAATATTTTCGTCGAATTCTTCTCGAAACAATCGATTATTTCATAAAAACAATATCAAATCCTGATGATCAACGTTTTCAAGATTGGAGAAAAGATCTACTCACTGACAGTCAAATATCATTAACAAGTCGATCATTTGACGAAGCTCTTCAAGCGAGTTTCTCGCTTTACTATAATACCTACTTTCAATTACTAATTCATCATTTTGAAACATACAATTTAATTGATTCATATTTTTTTATGAAATCAAATTCATTGAAAAGAAATTTCTGGGAAAAAGCTTATCGATCGACATTGAAAACCATCGATAATTCAATTATGAATTCAGATAGACTCGAAATCAACTATCAAATCGATCTTCGTTTACCTTATGCACTCAAAGAACGAAGCATTTTCAAACAAATCAAAGATATTGAAATTGAACAAGCAATTGATTTATTAAAACAGAAAAGTATCTATGGTACTGAATTAATCGAAGAAATTCTTTCGAATGAATCACTACTCAACGATTACTATCATGATCAATTGAGATTATTTCATCTTGATAATCAATTTCAATTTTCAATTGAGTTAACATTGAAAATCCTAACAACAAATCTCAAACGAAAATTAATCGATCGTTTGATTGAATTATTATCTGATCCGAATGAATTAATCGATATTTTACATATAATTGAAGATGGTTTGAAAATAATCGATGAAAATACATTGACGAGTCTACTCAATGAACAAATAACATCGATTGAATTATTAGAAGTCTCACCGAAATCGATCTATTCAATTGTCTATGAAGATGATGAATATCGTCTTGTTGATCCGAATAGTCGAGCAATTACTGAGAGTCATTTGTTTGAATTAGATACTGATCCATTTATTGAAGTTACTCTTATGAATTTAATCAAAGAAATTATTTCGAATCGATTGATATCGAATTGTACGGATATCGAACATGTTATAGCAAGATTTAGTTCGATTTATCAACGTTGTTTAAATCTTCAAGTCTATCAAGTGAATAATATTGATAAATTATGTTCACTAATGAGTTTACTTCGTTGTATACAAACATTATTTCCATCGAAAACTATTGAAATCTATCGAAAAATATCGAATGACTATCAAATTCGAACTTGTGATGATATTCATAGATTTATGACGAAATTGGAAAGAAATCTTCTTCATGAATCAGGTTCCGAATACAATCAATCCGATATACGATGGATTCTATTGAAATTAGAAATACAATTTCTCAAGGATTGTTGGAAACAAAACAAAAATGAACTATGGAATTTATTGAAATTAATCGATCAAAAAGAAAAACCACTTTGGAAATATTCGTCGACAATTTTCTATTCGCTTATTTCAGATTTTAATCTCTCGGAAAATATCGAATCCAATGATGATTTTCCATTGGATCAATCCGATGAAATCAATCAATTGAATCAACAATTAAAATCTCAAATTAATCTTCAACGTTTACTAACCGATCGTTTATATTTAAATTTTATTCTTAAAACATCAACCGAAGAAAACCGATTGAAAGGATATCTCAGTAAACATCACGATCTATTTGCCAAACGTATTGAATTTGTCAATAAATTTCAAACGAATAAAATGTCATCGTACATTCAATTGATTCGTTGTTTAGCTTGGTTGAAATACTACGCACAATTATATTCGAATTCGCTTAGTCAACATTGGAATTTTCCAAATTCCGAGAAATTAGATGAATATCTAACGCGTAATGAAACATTATTTTGTTCGACAATGAAATTATACATTCTTAAACAAACTCTGTTTCTAACGAAAATGAATTTAAAAGATTTAGAAACACATCTTGCCTATCGAAAACTGAATTGGCTCAATGAATTCTATGAAAAATATGATCAAGAAAATCTTTCGAATACGCCAAAATTTCTCATGCCAATACCGTTGTTCTATGCCGAAGATGAATACAAACGAGTCAACCGTATTCTCACGGATTTTACTGACAAAGAATCGATTGAAGAATTGATTTCTTCCTGTTCGAATAATCCGTCATTAATCTATTGTTTTTATGTTTGGTTTATTAAATATTACGCTCAATATTCCAGTCGAACAATGTCAACGAATGAAAATTATAAAGATTTCTTTGAAGGAATGCTTTCAAAACAATCGAAAATAATTCTTCAACCGATTGGTATTCGTTTCTTACAAAATCTTTGTTCGAATTTCACACGAACTTCTTATTTTCATCTTGATTCATCGAAAACAACTCGAGATGTAACTCTTCGTTTAGTCGTACTCAATGTATTCGCATTAGCATTAGCCTTCAAATCATTACCACATGCCAATTGGCTCAATACGATTCTCTTTGAAAATAATTCTCAAATGCCGGAAAATTATTTCGAACATTTACAAAAACTTTGTCTATTCGGTTTGCAAAATTACGATCCAATTAAATTCAATATGCTCTGCATCCGAAAAACAGTTCAGATGCGTTTAAAAGCTGGACGATTGCCGTCGGCTGGCAAATATATTTATCAATGTTCGAAAGATTGTCTATTTTTTGTTCATTTTTCACATTGTGGCATACCGAATCAAAAAAGTCAATGTCCATTATGCAAACGTGATATTGGCACATCGAAATACGGCGAAATCATTCAACGTGATCCACCACAAATAAAATGGCCGCTTGAAGAAGGCATGAAATTTATGAAGGATTATATTGAACGAGCAAATCAAGAAACAAACTTTGGATATTACGAAGTTGTGTCAAGTGATCAATCGAATCTTGAAGAACGTCCTGAATACCTTCGATCATCGATATCATTTCGTTTTCTACATTTTATTCTTCATTCAATTTTATTTCTCTTACAAGAATTTCAATATTTAACATCCGACGAGTTCGAACGATGGAAAATTCCTCATCATGAATTCTTTCAAAATCATATCGAGAAAGATTATTCGTTATTAGAAAAATGTCTTCAAACGCCACGAGATTGTTATATTTATATGTTTCAATTATTAAATTCTATGTCAACCAATGATTTCGAACAACCATTGGGTCATTTAGATTCGAAAAACAAAGTCATTGAACTCGAAAAACTCATTGATCAAAATCTATTCGATTTCGATCAATCACCAATAATGCAAAAAATCACTCAATATAAACAAAACTATGCTGAATATACTCAAAATGAACAAAATTCAAATGCATTAACGAATTTTCTCGATGAACGAACAGAAATATCCGGTCGATATCCATATTTGAATTTCTTTAATATTACACAAAATTTTCAACAACAAAATCATCTCAATCAATTATTTCATGATCTTCAAACATTTCCATCAAGTCGCTTGGCATATCCATTGACAATGTTTATTCTCGAACGAATCGAAATCTTCAGTAATATTCAATATCTATCGTCGATTATTCAATTTATTAACTATCTACGTGAGAAATATAATTATCGAATAAGTCGACAAGATGCTATTGTTAAATCGATTCGTGAATGTTTAGATGATAAAGGTAGTAGTTTATATAAGAAATTCAAAGAAGCTTGGGCGCATATTGAATTAACTGAAGTTCGTTATGGTTGTCAAATACGAAATCTAATGAATTATAAATGTAATGAAAAGAATTTAGCATTTTTCTCATTGAATCTATCGAAAGATGATAGTAGTTTGGTTCTTCTTGCAACATTAGATACACTTGCTAAATTTCAAAATGATATTGTCAATTATTTTCATAATGAAATTCTTCAATCGGCAACAATTCGTTCGATGCCTGTACATTTAATAACTGATAAACATTTATTTCGATTCGATCGTGATACATTCAATAAGCAAATTCAAGAACATGCACTTGTCATTAATTTCGAATACGGACAAAGTCAAGAATTAATCTATGATTACGAAGAAATCGAACTAACATTACGATCAATGATCAATCGTTTGCCATTGATAAATACGGATGAATATCGAAAGATTCATTATCAATTTGAATTGTATAGTGAAAATAATACGTTGATTAATCATGTTCGACAACATGTTCAACAAAAATCAATACCCGATGAACGACGACGACAATATATTTGTGATTTAAATCAAACGGACACGAACGATATTTTACAATATCTCGGATCGTTAGATTTGATTTTTACATATTTACAAAATCGAAATTATCGTTCGAGTATATCGACAATTGATCTATTCGTTCGTGAATATATTCAACTGCAACAATTTCTCAATCGAAATCTTTTTCTTCAATCGAAATTCAATCAATTAGAATTGGAATATATCATCGATTTCTATGAGCTAATCGAAGAATTTGCATTCGATAAAATCTTTCGAAATCGTATTAAACAAAAACTAAACGATGAAACTATCAGTCATCATGAACAGCAAACTGTTCAAGAGAAATTTCTTTCATTAACTATCAATAATGAAAAGATAGCCAGCAAATTACGTGATGTTCAACAATGGATAGGTACATTAAAACGTTTTATGGTACGAATTCTACCGGATTCAGTTGATTTAAATAGTCCAATTGAAATTTATCTCAAACGAACGGATCTTTGGAATTGTCAAATAACTGAAGATGATATCGAAACGATATCGATCGATGAAAGTATTTTACTCAAACATACGATGATTATTCTCGTTGGATTAGAAAATAATGGACAACAAGTTAATGAGACTTTGATTAATTCAGATGTGGCATCGTCAACAGACGAAGCTTTTTCACTAGACAATCTTCAAAACAAAAGATCAAAATCGAGACGAAAAAAATAATAAATGTAGCTTTCTTTTTATCCATACAATAAATTGTTTCTCGTACGAGGCACTATGACATTGACATACTTATTGTTGAAAGATAGACGACCTTGAGAAGAGATATTTGTCGGAATAATATCGAACTGTTGTATATTTTTTGTCATGAAAACGGTTAACATAATCAAGGGTTCTTCTTGAGCAATGTTCAGTCATGCAAAAGGAGAAGCGAAGAAAAAACAATAAAACGAAAACATTTAAGCCCATTCTTTTGGTTGTTTTAAAACTTTTAATAATTTCATTTCTGGCGAATTTTCTTTGTAATCCCAGCCGTATCTCCATTTAGCAACCGGTGGTAATGACATAAGTATACTTTCGATACGTGCACCAGGCGTTTGTAAACCGAATTTCGTTCCTCGATCGAGGACAAGATTGAATTCAGCGTACCGGCCACGTCGTAATAATTGCCACTCACGTTCTTGTTCGGTATATGTTTGTTGATAATTTCGTTGAACAACCGGGATATACGATGGTATAATTGTATTTGCGCATGATTTAACAAAATTGAAACATGATTCTTGACTTGGTTGATTGAAATCATCGAAGAATATACCACCGATGCCACGACGTTCATTCGAACGATAATTAATATTAAAATAATCATCGCACCATTTCTTAAATTTCGGATAATAACTTCGATCGTGTTTGTCGCAGGATTTTTTCAACGACGCATGAAAATGTTTGCAATCATTCTCGTTCAAATAATACGGCGTCATGTCCGTGCCACTACGAATTCAAGAATTATTTTCACATCAAAATCTATACTTTCCATTGAATCAACTCACCCACCGTACCACCAGTGAACTTTACCATCGACATCGATCAATTCGAAATATCGATAATTAAAATGTATTGTTGGCACATGAGGATTTCTCGGATGAATAACCGATGAGATTCCTGTGGCGAAGAATTCCAACGGTTGATTTCGAGCAACAAATTCATGACCACGTGCTCGCATTTGTTCGATAGCTGCCGTCGGCAATAAACCATGAACGACGGATATATTAACACCAGCTTTTTCGAAAACTTCACCATCTTGCATGACACATGTTATACCACCGCCGCCTTCTTCACGTGTCCAACGATCGACTTGAAAACGAACGTTACTATTCTGTTTTTCTTCGTATTGTTCTAACGCACGACAAATCTGTTTCTGTAATTTCAGAATGAATATTTCCATTCGTGCTTTGTATGATTTCGATGCATTCTTTTCCAGAAAATTCTTGTCGGTGATCGGTTCGCTCATAAATGACTCGATGAATTTCGTTGGATAACTATCATCGACATCCGTATCGTACGATGCAGGTGTCAAACGAAAGAAATCCAACATGCCAGCATGGTGTTTTTGAAATGGTTTATGAACGTAGCAAAAGGTGATACTTGTTGCCGTACCGAGTAGATAGGGTAGAGCACGTTTAAATTGTTTGCCGAAGCGATTCAATGAAAGAACACCGAAAATCGCTGCTCGACTATAAGACATGATCTGAAAGAACACAAACAGAATCGAATTATTCTGAGTATAACGAGATTTTTATTCGGTCGGTTCAATTGATTTATGTTTTTTTTTCTTTTTCTTTTTTTCGATAGTTTCGTCAGTTTGTTCTTCTTGTTCTTGTAAACGTTGCAGTTTACCGTTCATTTTTATACCATGACGAGCACCTCTGAAATTCAATAAAACAACTGTTGTATTGTTTTTTAAAGAAAATGTTTCGATCATACTTATGAGCTGTACGTCCACCGCAAATTCGAAGCAATTCTTCGTCACTTGGCCTAGCAAAATGCGAAATCATGTTTTTTTTTTAAAACAAGAAAATAATTAAGAATTACATTGCAGGAATATTTGTTTCAGTAACAACAGGTTCTTTTTCTTCTAATCGACTTGATTCTTCTTTATTACCGATTAGAATTGATCCCTAAGTAAAAACGAGGTCGAATTTTGTTATTTTCGTTTTCATAGATGTGAATCTAACTTTTTCAAAACGCGAATAAACAGTTTTCTTTGATTCGACTTTTTCTTCTTCATGTTTACGTTTTTTCTCTTTTGGTTCAGACGATTGAGAAGGATCTGCTATTTTCTGAGCTGCTCGATTGTATGTATGTTCCCACCATTTAAATTCACTTGAATATTCATCTTTCTGATTACAACCGACCTAAATGTTTTGTTGTTGTTAAAAATCAATTTCAAATATTCAAATCAATCGATATATTTACTCCACGTTGATCGAATTTTAAGACAGGTTTCAATGCTGTTTTCATTCCTTGATTATCTTTACCAAGACCTTTGTCTAATAAAATTCAGATAGAACATCGATTCTTTTTCGAATACGATCGATTTACCGGCAGCCCAACCATATTTTTTAAGCATTCTCTCGCCAAATTCCATTTTTTTTTATAGATAATTGAAAATGTGTACGAGAGAATCTACAATAGACAAACATGTGAATCTATTTCAGACATTTCACGATGAATACATCATAGTATGTATGATGATGATGTCCTTCTTTCTTTATATTTGTTATATCGGTCTTAACGAATCATAATAAATATAACTTTGATGAAATGCATATTACCGACATCTACGAATGAAAATCTTCGATCCAAAATAGGTGTATGATATTTTATAGAATCATTGAAGCATGTGACCCAACAAAAAATATTAGTGTTCTCGATTTGCCCTCAAACGATTCGAAATATATCATGATCAGACTGCATGATTTCTCTAAGGTGGATCATTGATGCGTATCAAAATAGAAAATATTAGCTACTACGCATATTCGATGCGACTGTTTTCTTTGCAATACAAAGGTATTGATTTAATATGCACTGACAGGTAATAATCTAGATATGCGAAATTCGAAATATGAAACTGCGCAATTACAAAGTATGAGAGAGAAAATCAAGAACCATGACTTCAATTGTACTTGAGCTCTATCAATCATTAAATTTGTACTGGTCTGCGTGAATATGAGAAGTATTCTAGAATTTGAACCTACTTCAATAAACAAATAATATGTTCGACGATTTCACATAGATTTTAAGGCACATCCCGATCTTAAAAAAATCAAATTATGTCAATTTTTTTAAATAAAACATATAAAATCTTACATCAATATATTGAGGGAGATTTACTTTAATTACATATTTATGAAAATTAGTAAAAATACAAGTGGTTTTTCAGAAACCAGACGAAGAATCCTGTCCAACTTTACATGCCAAAAATAATAAAAAATCAGACTTTGTTAAGTTGTAGAGATCTCATTGCTGTATGTTTTGACACCAACTCAAACTCTCTAACTTTAAAACCGGCTGAGAAATTTCGGATGCAAGAAATACCCCTAATTTTGACACTAATTAAGATATATCTTCCCCTGTGCTTGGACTTAGGGGTTGAAATTTATATCGTGGTATACTCTGACTACGAAAGGTAGCCAGTAAAAATTTCATGAAGATTGGGCTAATACAACGGGGTAGTTTGATTTAAGGCGGAAAAGGTACGCCTTAAGAGATGATGAAGTCATCAAGACTTAACTGCGCCGTGTTTTCGTTCAGTAACCGTTCATTATGACCTGACCTTCCAGCTTGATCTGTTAGTTTTAACATTGATCGGATATGTCAACCACATTCTCGATTTTTATCTGCATACGTAAATGAAACTATGTAATCGGCGATCGAAAAATAAGGCATAATCGTCGATTTGTTTTCCTCTCCTATTATTTTCTCTATCAATGACTCATAATAAAGAAACAGTAGAGAGACAGATAGAAATAAATATCGGCGCATCAAAGCAATCTGTGTGCATTTATTCAAATCGATAATCAACATATACGTTTGTTTTTATTCATACTAACAACAAAATGGAAACTCAGTTCGATGGACAGCAAAAAGCTCCAACAAATAATAGACGATGGTAAATCTCAATATGATCCGATTCTTTCTCATAATTACATTTGCCTTTATAGGATATACGCATTTTTGTGTTTTGCTTGTATATTAGTGATTGGTATTCCAGTGATTGTTATTATATCATTAATTCCACTCTATTTATCGAAATCCAGTTCGGATTCACTCACACTTCCTAACGGTAAGATTTTTCTTTATTTTATGTGTGTTTCAAACAATTCAAACAATTTACATTTAAGAAGTAACCACAAGAACAGCTGCATTGCAACTATTAGGGACTACACTCACAGCTAATGGCGAAAATCCAGCATTCACTAATAAAGAATCCATTGCAAGACAAGTACAAATCACACTTTAGGTTTGCTGCTTTTCATTTTCTTTGTCTATTTATCTATAGCTTGAGGCCATTATCGGAAATATTCCAACTGGTACTCTGGGTGTTAGCGAAATGGCTACAAAAAGTTTGAACGCTGATGCCATTTTCCGGCGTCGACGAGAGTAATCCCAATAACTTCTATCAACTAACATAAACACATTTTACTTTTCATATAGTATCCAATGTGGTAATAGTGTATACACAAAAGGTTTGCAATTATCATTGAATCTCATCGTAAATTATCCAAAGAAATTAATATGTCGCAAGCAGACATGTATCGATGCGTTTTTTCAAAATATCCAGACGAAACTAAACGCGAAAACTGCATTCTCACTAACAAGTGATGATGGAACTGTAATTACTACTATCTTCTGCGCGTTTCAATATCTAGCCTGTAAGTAATATCACATTCACGACACTACATTCAATCCAGCTAGTATATACAATAAAATCTTACTATCATTTCCTTCAAACACGCCTCCCAACTGAGACATACTAATTAACAATACACACTTAGTACTTCTTCCGCATTAGAGAGCTATCATTTCATAAACCACTGAATACCCACCACTTTTACATTCTTTAAACCATACATTATTTATTGTAGCAATTCGCAGTACAACAACAGCCACTACCTCCATATCATCTACCACTACTTCAACGATTACAAATGCACCCGGTGAAACAACAATAACAGTCACTTTGACACCAGACGAAACAACGACGCGTACATTGGCTCCAGGTGAAACAATTACAGCCACCTTGACACCAGGCGAAACAACAACGCATACATTGGCTCCAGGAGAGACAACAACCAGAACATTAGCTCCAGGTGAAACTACAACAGTCACGTTGGCTCCAGGTGTGACAACTACACGTACCTTGGCACCAGGCGAAACAACTACACGAACATTAGCACCAGGAGAAACAACAACAGCCACCTTAGCTCCAGGTGAAACCACGACGCGAACATTAGCCCCAGGTGAAACAACAACAAGAACATTGGCACCAGGTGAAACAACTAAAGCTACTTTAGCTCCAGGAGAGACAACAACAGCAACCTTGGCTC
>ERZ778024.368-NODE-368-length-80638-cov-55.710361_pt1 | contig 80638 bp, 83 predicted proteins | sample MGYA00375754_ERZ778024 | MGnify/ENA primary metagenome ERZ778024 (study PRJEB29350, sample SAMN05389827) | bioreactor metagenome | isolation source: Thiocyanate bioreactor | place: South Africa: University of Cape Town | collected 2014-02-18 ...
TGTAACAGTTGATGTTGATACAACTTGTATAGGAAATATGCGTATGAACCGCGTTAGTTGCTGCCAGTTGTTTACAATGATAGCTTTGAAGAAGCCGCTGACATGCTGCTTGTATGTTATGTATTTTTCTGGAAATGTACTCAAACCATAACGGATTGATTTTTCGCAATCTTCTAATTTGCCAATATCAAAAATAAGCTCCATAATATGTATATTTGGGCATAATGCATCAACGTATGTCCTTTCAGTGTTGATTAGTTTTTTCATATTTGAGTTAATAGAAAATATTTTAGTAAAACGAGACTTCATATCTGGATATCGTTTCTCGTGATCACGGAAAAATCTAAAATTCAAATCGAGTTCTATCTTCTTCTCGTGATCTTTTTCGTTGGAATTACTGTTTACGTTGATTCGCAGCTTTAAGGACATCGTCGTACGCATTGTGGCATTTGTTGGATAATTGTGAAGTGAATTGGTGAATTTGTTTCTCATGACTGTACAAAATTACATTTTTATCATCAATGCATTTTTTTTTTCGTTTTGTAATTAAAACTAACCATTCAGCTATGATTTTATTTCCTAAACTATTATTATATTGATTGGCATAGAAATTGTCGAGATATTGGTTGAACATTTCTCGTGTTTCGAAAGGCTTACAACAAACGGCATAGACGTGTGCACGTTTCGACAAGTATGTAATCAACGGATGATCAGGATATTGAAGTCTCATGCCATCGATTCTTAGAGCATTACGGTATGTTTCCATGTCAGATTCAATCTGTTCCTTTGACACAACAGCTGCATTTTCAGGTGTTTTAATCGGTGTAGCAATTGGAGCTGGAACTGGGGTGTTTGTTGAAAGTGTAACAATTGATGTTGATATAACTTGCTGAGGGTAATTACCTATGTACCCCACCATTCCGCCAAAATGCACGCCAATGTAACGTCGGAAACGGTTGCTGACACCCGTCTCATATGTTTCGTATTTCTCTGGAGATGAACTCAAGCCATAACGAATTGATTTTTCGCATTCTACTAATTCGCCGATATCATAGATAAGCTCCATAATATGTATATTTGGACAGTATTCATCGACATACGCCTTTTCAGATATAATTTCTTTTTGCATATCTGAGTTAATAGAAAACATTTCATTAAAACGAGACTCCATATCTGGATATCGATTCTCGTGATCACGGAAAAATCTAAAATTGAGATCGAATTCCTTTTTCTTCTTTCTATGATCTTTTTCGTTGGAATTACTGTTTACGTTGATTCGCAGCCTTAAGGACATCGTCGTATGCAATATCGCATTTCTTAGAAAATTCTGAAGTAAACTGGTGAACTTGATTCCTATGACTGTACAAAATTACATTTTTATTATCAATATACGGTTTTTGGTTTCATAATTAAAACTAACCATTTGGCTATGATTTGATTCAATAAATTATCAGCATCGTGGTTGGCATAAAAATTGTCGAGATATTGATTGAACATTTCTCGGATTTCATAAGGCTTACAACAAACGGCATAGGCATGTGCACGTTTCGACAAGTATGTAATTAACGGATGATCAGAATATTGAAGTTTCACGTCTTGGATATTTAGGGCAATTCGGTATGCTTTCATACCAGATGAAATTCTATCGCCGGATACCGTGTTTAATTTGATGATTTGTTCGCCGGACAGCAAAATCTGTGGACTGTTTAAATAGTCTATGATTGTCCTAATTCGTTCCCACTTCGCAGATATCATATTTTGAAAAGGTTCACTATAATTTTTAGTATATAAATTGTATTCATCAGGAGAGAAATGTAAATGTTGACGAATTAATTCTTCACACGTTAATAATTTATTAAAATCAAACATTAGTTCAATGGCATCTTCATTTAGACAATATTTTGTAACATAAGGATCTTCATTGGATATAGTAGTATGTTCTTCTTCATTTAGATCAAAGTAGTATCCGTGTTTTTCGAAAACGCTGTTGAGTTCTTTTTTAAACTTTTTCATATATCTAAAAACTCATTCAAATGTTTTTTTTTCTTCAAATTATATATTTTAAATTACTCTTGACGTGTAAGCAAAGCCGTTGAAACATCACTAATCGCAGCTGAACACTGTTGTTGTACATCATGTAAAGTCGGTGATTTATAGCGACGTTTTGCACTATAACATAATCAAATTGTATTTGTAAAATGCTTTCCTTTCGAAAATAGAACTAACCATATACGAAGCATATTATATATGCTATCGTAGTCATCTATAGCTTTACCCATATGTTGAATATATAGGTTGAACACCTTCAATGTTTCATAACGTTTACAACAAATTGTATAAGCTTGAGCCATTTTTCTGAAATGTGCTATCATCGGATGTTCCTGAAGTCGCTCATCAGCGTCGTATGATCTAATTGAATCTTTTAACCGAGTCATTTCAGCTTCAATTTGTTCGTTGGATATCGATTTCACAATAACCACCGATGTAGTCTCAAGCGTAGAATTTTGTTCATCTACTTCAGCTTTTGCTGATACTAACAATAATGAATCTGTAGATTCTTCATGACTTGATACTTCAGGAAGAATCGTACTCGATAAACCATTAGATTCAAGGGTACTAGTTGTATCATCGTCATTTTCTCCTGCACTTGTTATTGACAGATGAAAAATAATCAGAAAAATCGAAAATAGATGAAAATTCATGGAAAATCAGATAACAATTAGTAACTGAAATGGAATGATATTCAACCAAAGAGTAACTTAAATGAATTAAGAATAATTTTGAAACTACCTTCACAGCATAGTAAAATGCGCCTAACTATCTGAAGCCGAAGCGAAGCGACATCTAATATCCCATCTCGATATTTGTTTAAACCTGTCAAAACAGTTGAAATGAATCATTTGATAAGAACTAAGAGCTAGCAGAAAAAGAAGAAGAAGAGAAACAGATATTATCACATAAAATGTTTCATAATCTTCTACTAAATATTCTTCAACGTTTTTCTTATCTTCAACAATATTTAATTGTATTTCTATTCGCATTAATTCCTCTAATTCTACTTAATTATTGGTGGTGCATTATTCTTCTTCCAATTAGTACAGTTTCTATTAAGTTGTTTATTCAACGTTTATCAAATCCCAATCGTCGTCCATGGAAATTTTCAGGTTATTTATATAAATTTCTTTTTCGCCATCGAGTCAATTCACAACAAAAACAAATCGAATCAATTGAAAATTCGATCGACAACGAACTCGATGAATTTGTTCGAACGATTCTCGATCGATACATAACTATTTGGTATGATACAATATCACCAAATCAACAATTTCCTCATGATATTCAAACAATATTCAAAGATTTTATTATTCGATTGCAAATTTGTTTGAAAGGTTTGAATTATCATGATCTAATTCGTTCGATAATCAATCGAAAATGTTTACATCTCGAACAATATCTTCGTACAATTGATTCCTATCGAAAACAACGTCGACGAAATCGATTGAGTAATTCCGTAGTCGAAGAATTTTCTCGTTTGATTGGTCTTCATCCAGCGATCGCTCGAAATGATATGCATTCCTATTTGAAAGCACTTGTGAAATTGATTCTAACGCAATTCTTGCCCGATTCACTTTATGTCTATTCAACAAGTCGTCTAGGACAAGAATTTCTTACTCAATTATTAGTCAATTGTATATTTCAACCGTTGATGAGAGAATTTTCCAAACCACGAACAATTTATACATTATTAATTCTTTTATTAGAAACTGAAGATGAGAGAAAAAATTTTCAAGAGAATGAAAATTCGTTTGATGAACAAACAGAATTAAATACTGAACTCAATGGGAAACAATTAAAAACTCAAAATGATTCATTCGATGATTCGAGTACATCGACTGACGATCGACAAACTAATGGCTCAGAAAAAATCATCTATTCAGCAACGATTCTTTCGTGTGAAACAGCTTATAATTCGGTATCCGGTGCTGCTTATACAGCTTATATAATTCACGTAGATAAACAAAAGAAAACGAACTATTTCTAAGATCTTTGTTTTAGTGTCAAACCAAATCACCGTACACAGCTGATGGCATTCATTTTTATCATGTGAAACGACGTTTTCGGGAATTTTTAAATTTACAGAAACGTTTGCAAATGAATCCGAAAACCAGTCGAGATTGTTATGGTTTGATGATTTGCACGTTTCGTTTTATTTGAATTTTTCAAAAATTCATCTAGATCTCAAAGAAATCTTTCGATCTCTACCAATTCCGATGGATAACATGAATCCAGATGTTATCAGCAATCGAAAAGTCAAACTCGAAATCTACATTCAAGTAAATCGGATTTCCTTGAAAAACAATAAACGATAGTTTTGGTTTTTTGAAAATATTCTCTAGAAATTAATTACGAACGATGTACTGAATTGTTCGCATGATGTTCTCGAATTTTTTGCGTATAATTCCAATACAAAAAAGCAGTTCGAACTCGCAGCATCGAGTAAATTGCCGGTGCCACGTGTTGATAAAGTAAAAAAACATGAACTCGATTTTCATCGATTTCGATCGTTGTTTAGGTTATTCTTCGAACGCTCTCTGATATGGGCACAAAAATTAATAATTTATTTCCTCAAAAACGCGAGAGTGTGACTGTTCGAGAGACATTTCAGTTGAATGTGAATCCGAAATATCAAGACGTAAATAGAAAAGCAAAAGCAAAACGAAATTCTTTGAATTGAATTTGATTTTAGTCATCAGCAACTGAGGAATACTTAGTTGAATATCTTAAACAATGTGAAGATAAACAATTGCGATCGATTGAAGAAAATCTTTTGCAACGAAATTTAAATTCAAGTGATCTGAAATTTTTAAGATTATTAACTGAACGATTGAATTGTGTAACGTTGAAATCAAAGGATAAAATCGGTAAAACGAAAATAAAACCTTTTCGTACACTAATAATTCGATTGTTTTTAAGGATCAAAGATTCCTCTTACGGATGCAATCTTGAATTTAGTTTACACGTGTTTACATTCTCGAGATACAATCATCAACAATGAATCGATCCATCAGATGCTTCGAATTCTATTTGGACATTTTACTGAAGAGTTTGTTGAGGTTTCAAATAGAAATGATCAAATGTTCGTTGTTTTTTATTAGATTATTGAAACGTGAAATCGATGATGCTCTTTCCGAAGAGAAAATTCTTTCATATCTAACCGATTTACGAACGAAAGTTCTTTGGCCTGATGATACTCAAACATCGGCTCCTATGAAAAACGTCAAACATCGTGCATACAACACATTTATCAATAAGATTCCCAGTAAAATAACAAAACAAACTTCTCGATTTTTGATTTTTTTCTTTGTCTGCAGAGTGGCTGCAATATATCATCGGTGTAGAAAATACTCGTCAGATTATAACCAATTTACTTCAATGTTTCAGTTATGAAGAATTAAATCGACATTTTCTGTGTAATATATTAGATTTAATAATTGAAAAACTAATTTCCGACATTGCAACGGAACCTTTCCTTCAAAAATACGTTCGACTACATGCTGAAATTCGAAATTAACGTCTCAGATTTTTCGTTTGATTTTTGTTTCGTGTTCTTTTTTTTATATTTTTCTAATTGTTCGAAGATGTAATTTGTTCGCACATTGTATACATACAATAAAAAAAATACATAGATTTATTTTTCGATAAACAACCTAATCGATTCGATAGAACGAACGAAGAATGACCTTGTGTCTACGGACACGATTGACTGATTGATCATTCGAAGAATATATTTTCGATGATTCGATGAAACTACCCTACCGATAAGATGTAATAGGTAGGGGTGAATATCATTTGCTCTTTTTCTTCTCGATCAATAACAAGTTCGAAAAACGAATCGATTCGTCTAGTTGAATCTCAATGGCTCAAGAACATTTTTATAATAACAACAATAAACTTGCTGGAAATAGTTATGAGTATGAAATTTTGAAATTAATGGAACAAGAACGACAACTAACGAATGCACAGGTAGATCTTTATCGAACAAAGTACCGAGAGAGACTTTTTCTTCGTAGAACAACATACAACGAGATAATATTGCGAATAAATCTCAATATGTTAATGCTAATCGAAGGCTTTCGACTGTTGAGCAACCAGCACCGGATGTGAATCGACGTGGTTTATTACCAAGTAGTTCTTTCATATTACCGCCAATACAAAATCCTACACCGATCAAACCGCTGCGAATTATAATTATTCGTCATGCGGAACGAGCAGATGCAGTACTCGGTTCAGATTGGTCGAAGAAAAGCTTCGATCGTAATGGACGATATATTCGTTTTACCGAACATTTACCTGATGCGTAGGAATAATTTGGTTAATCATCCTCATTTAACAATGAGCTTTGTTTTTTTTTCGTCTTGTTTTAGATTGCCGACTCGATCTTATTTGCATCATTATGTTATTGATGTTCCATTGACAAATCGAGGTCGTATGCATGCATTCAAAACGGGAAAATCATTGTTAGCGAATGGATACCAAGCCGATATTTGCTATACGAGTCCATCATTACGTTGTGTGCAAAGTGCAGATGGAATTTTGAATGGTATGGGTCGAAAACAAGTTCCAATGAAATTAGTATGTTTGTAAAATTTCGATTGTTTGTTTGTAAAATCGATTTGAATGTTGTTTTAGGAACCGGGTTTATTCGAATGTTATTTAAATGATTTTAAACGAACGTTGTGTTTCATGACGAAAGATGAATTAGCCGGTAATGGATATAATATCGATAAATCTTATCAAGTTTTAATGCCTTTTATGCGGCCACATGATAGTCAAACGGATTATTATGAACGTTGTCGATCGATTATGGATGTTATTACGCGAAGACATCAAGCAACCGGTGGAACAATTTTACTCGTTGGACGTAAGATGATTTTCTTTTCCAGTCGAAATCGAATTAAGTTCCTTCGTTTGAATAGATGCACCGAGTTTAGAAGGTTTGACACGACATTTTTCTGGAGGAAAGCTTCAACCAGGTATTTTATCCAATTAAAAAAAAGTCTATCGTTGATTTTTCTTTTTGTATTTGATTAGAAAAATTATTCGATATAGCTCGTCGTGTGCCCTTTCTCGCTATGACAATCACCGAAAAAAATTCGCTCGATAGTCCTTGGATGTTTCGAACTAAACCTTTGCAAACAGGTCAAACACAGTCAACACGTGAAGTTGCACTTCAACTTGCTCCGATACCGGCAGCAATCAATCAAAATCAAAGCCAAATGCTTGCTCAACAACAGCAGCAGCAGCAGCAACGACCACGAGTACCACCGAATCTACCAACAGCAGTCGACCCGAAAAAAGTCGTGAAAAGTTCGACAGCACCGAATTTACCGACGAGTAATTCGATGAGCGAAATGTTTCATGTGATTTAATCAATAAACAGACATCTGTTAGCTTTTTTTTAAAATATTTTCACAATAAAGTTTAATATTTAGCAGAAATTTTTTGAGAAAAATGTCATTGAATTGAATGTTTTTCATTGTTTTTCCTTATTTAAATAATCAAAAAACTCTTCGGTGCTTCGCATTGCATTAAAAATTTTGTTTATTCACTCGCGCGTCTTGCTTGTTCGTTTATAAAAACACAAAAGAAAAACATGAGTTGGCGAATTCGAATGAATTTAAGTCAGATTTCTTACAAACGAAATCACTCATCGTCTCAACTCATCATCGATAAAAAACCAAAAATTTCGAAGAGTTCGCCAAGTTTTATTCTCGTTTGCGGACAAAATATCTGCGGACAATTAGGCTTTCCAACGCATATCATCGAACGACATAAACCTCAACATTTAAAACTCGATGAGAACATTCGATTGATAGTTGCAGGCGCACTACATTCGTGTGCATTGACCGTGAATGGTAATGTCTATACATGGGGTTGTAATGATGATGGAGCCTTGGGACGAATAATAGATAATTGTGATGATGAATATACGCCGAGTCTATTCGTTTTACCAGAAGAAATCCAAGAAATCGATGCCGGAGATTCGTTTACAGTTGCATTAGGAAAATCACGACGAGCGTATATTTGTGGTTGCTTCCGAAATAGTCAAGGTGTACTTGGATTATTCGATTGTAAACAAATTCAGTATCGAGCAGTCGTTATTCCACTTGATGAACCGATTCGAAAAATCGTTTGTGGTGCAGATTTTTGTCTTGTATTAACCGAACAGGACAATCTCTATTCATTTGGAAATAACGAAACTGGTCAATTAGCTCGTAATAATCGTGAATCAACATGGTTACAACCGTGTTTAGTTTCTTGTTTTCCAAAGCAATGCGTTCGAAATATTTGGGCAGGTGGTCATGGTTGTTTTATCTTAACCCAAGACTCTCGTTTTCATTTGTATTCTTGTGGTGCAAATAGTTTCGGTCAATTAGGTCATTCATCGAAATCTATGATTTCTTTACCAATGGAAATCGAACAATTTTCATCGATTGATAAACTAGTCAAAATCAGTTGCGGTCTTCAACATACGCTTCTACTCGATTCATTCGGAAATGTTTACGGTCTCGGTAGAAGTGATGACGGTCGTCTAGGTACTCATTCAACTGACGATATTCTTCGACCGACATTAATTCCTAACCTTCACGATATTATCGATATAGCCGCAGGTGGATGTGTCTCGTTTGCAATTGATCGATTTGGTGAAATTTATTCATTCGGTATGGGTGATACGTGTCAAACAGGTCACGGAAATGAAGATATATTTCAAGCACGAAAGGTTCAAAGTAAACAATTAATCGATCGTCGAATTCAGCAGATATCTGTTGGTGCTCAACATACAATTTTTCTCGTTCGAAATGTTTGACTATTGACAAAGAACTATAACCTTGCTCAAATAGAAACTAATAAATACGAACGATAAATTTATATTCATTTCTTTTTTCGGTGACGATACGCTCGGTTGACTTTTTCTCCACTCGTTTATATCGATTATAATTTTATGATTAAAAGCTAAATAACGATTTGGTTTTTTTTTTCCTTTTCCGTTTTTTCCTCTCTCTTTATGCTTGTTTACTATTCACGATAGACTCTATTTAACATTCAAAAAAAGAAGTAACAGAATGTCGACACGTTTTGCATACATTTCTTTTCATAGAATCAATATATACTATCTCAGCTTCAAACATATTCTTTGTCTTTTTTTGTGTGTTTGTTTCCTTCTCGTTGCAAAGAGACGGTGGTGGACGCAATTTCTGCACGCTTTGTTTTTCTTTCCAGATAGAGAAACAATGAAACAACTTTTATGCTTGTTTATCTTGTTACTATCATCATGTAGAGCTTTTTATTTACCCGGTCTAGCACCGAATGTCTACTGTCGAACAGCAGTAACCGATTCGAAATGTCAAGTTAGTTGAAACGAATACTACGAAAGAAAAAACCAAACAAACTATTGTTTCGTCTTTAGACTAAACTCGATGTATTTGTCAATCGTCTTGATTCTATTGAATCGATTCTACCTTATGAATACTCCTAGTAGAGCGTTTTGTTTTGAATAGAAAATTGATTTTATTTTATTTTGAATTAGTTTTAACTTTTGTTCCATCGATGGTAAACGTTCACCTGTGGAAAATCTCGGTCAAGTTCTATTCGGTGAACGTATTCGTCCATCTCCATATCAAGTTCGTTCGTTCGTTTGCCTTTGATTTGTCATCGAATATCTTTTACCATTAGTTCGATTTTTTAAAGCCTGTCGATTGTCAATTAGTTTGTGAAAAGAAATTCTCTGCTTCGGATCCGAAATCTCAAAGATACCTTGCACGTTTAATGAAAGGCATAGTTCTCAATTATCAACAACATTGGATTATTGATAATATGCCTGTAACAATGTGCTATTTGAATTCTGAACAACAAGAATTCTGTTCTCGAGGTTTTCCAGTTGGCTGTTATATAACGAAACAAGGCCATTCGAATGAATTGTGTAGTATTCGAAATGGAAAGAATGATACATTCTATGTGTTTAATCATTTGGATTTTGAAATCAGTTATCATAGTGGACAACACGAAACTTGGGGAACAGCTTTTGGAGAAGATGGAGGAAGAATTATTGCGGCTAAAGTACAAGTTAGCAGGTGATGATTTGCCATTTTTTGTTGTTGTTGTGCTTCGATTTATTGAAACTATTGATTTCAGTTTGAATTCGAAAATGTGTCAGCCTGGTGCTGAACCAATAATGTTTTCAGCACAGACAACTGACGTCGAAATTCCATTTACGTATAGTGTAAAATTCAAACGAAACGATGCTATTCGTTGGGCAAGTCGTTGGGATTATATTCTCAAATCATTACCTCAAACAAGGATTCAATGGTTTTCAATTATAAATTCTCTCATAATCGTGCTTTTTCTATCTGGTATGATCGCTATGATATTTATACGTACGTTATACAAAGATATTACGCGATACAATCAAATTGACACTTTCAGTGAAGTATGTAAAAGAAATTGAAAGATGAATTTTCAAAATTCGTGTTTATCCAAACGATTAGGACGATATTCAAGAAGAATTCGGCTGGAAATTGTGAGTTAATCTTAATACATAAAAACAAACAAACACGTTCGATTAAATCATAATTTCTATAGAGTTCATGGCGATGTCTTTCGACCACCAACATACAGCATGCTCTTGTCAGTTTTGATTGGCAATGGGATTCAAATTGCTATTATGTCTTTGATTACACTAAGTCAGTGTGCTTTTTTTTCGTCGCATCTCAATACTGAATCGTTATTTGAGTTTAGTTTTTGCCTGTCTTGGATTTCTCTCACCAGCCAGTCGTGGTGCTCTAATGACTTGTAAATGCTTAATAGTCGAAAGATTTTGCCTTTTCATATTTGAATCTTTTTCAGGTGCAATTGCTTGTTATGTTTTGTTGGGCACACCAGCTGGTTATACATCAGCGCGATTATACAGAAGTAGAAAACTATTTGTTTTTGGCTTCTAAGAACATTTTTCAATTGATTCTGTAGTGTTTGGTGGTGAAAATTGGAAAAAGAATGTTCTTATGACTGCCATTGCTTGTCCCGGGTACGAATTCATTTTTTTTCATTTCAATCAGTTTATTTTTCTTTTCAGAATAATTTTTTTGATATTCTTCGTGCTCAATTTGATTCTTTGGGCTAATACAAGTTCGGCTGCTATTCCATTTACGACATTCCTCGCTCTACTGACACTTTGGTTTTGTGTTTCAACACCATTGGTATTTTTAGGCGCATATTTAGGCTTTCGACAACCGGTAAAACGAAAATTTCAATACAAAGAAAAACAAAAAAGATTCGAATTTTCTGTTTAGTCAATTCAAAGTCCAATTCGAACTAACCAAATACCTCGACAAATTCCCGATCTAAATATTTATACAAAACCAATACCTGGTAAATAATCGTTTTCGTTTATTAGAATCAATAAAACAATGTTCTTGCATACGTAGGAATTATAATGGGTGGAATTCTTCCATTTGGTTGCATATTTGTTCAATTATTTTTCATTTTAAATAGTATTTGGTAAATTATAAAACAAAAAAAACTTAGTTATATAAATTGTTTGCTTTTGATTTTTCAAAGGGCACATCAATATTATTATTTCTTTGGATTTTTATTAGTTGTTTATATCATATTGATAATTACTTGTTCACAAACAACAATTCTTCTTTGTTATTTTCATTTATGTGCTGAAGTAATGATGATGAATTTTATTAAAGAAAAAGAAAAAGGTCAATCTGTTTTTTTTTGTAGGATTATAATTGGTGGTGGCGTTCGTTTTTAACATCAGGCTTTACAGCAATCTATTTTTTTCTCTATTCAATTTATTACTTTTATTCTAAATTAGAAATCTCAGGTGGTACATCGACTTTTCTCTATTTTGGATATACATTAATGTTAACATTTATTTTATTTCTATTCACTGGTATGAAACGATGTTTTATTCTCTCGAATATGAAAACTAATCGATCTATTTTTAGGTACAATTGGGTTTCTCGCTTGTTTTTGGTTTGTTCGAACTATTTATTCTGTTATTAAAGTCGATTAATACAATTTCAATGACTGAACTAGAAAAAAACAATATTTTTTTTAAAAATCTTTTTATTCTTTCTCTTTTCTTGGCATGCATTTAATATTACAATAAGACTTTAAAAATAAATAAACTACAGTCTAGTAAAAATCGACTGGTTACTCATACGCGGAAAACTATTCAAGCATGATATTCGTTCTTATCAGTAGATTTTCGTCTCATACGAAACTGGATTTTCGTTTCGTTTCTTTCACTCTCTCGCTCTATGTTACGTGTTGAGAGCGAAAAGAACGATAAAAAGAAGGAAAAAAAGAAAATGTATCTACTGACACTTTTACTTGTAATATATAAATGTAAGCAATAGCTATGATTTTTCATTCACTCACTAGCATCTAATTTTAGATACCGATGCGCTCGAATTTATCAACACTAACCAACATATCTGAAGACGATTGTCAATCGGTTCGAATGGATCGAAACGAATTGAAACCGCTCAATCGACAATTGGTCAACGAAGATTACATTAATAAAATTTCGAAATTTACAAATGAAGAGCCATTTAATGATTCACTTTTGTACTCGCAAACGACGAATTTCAAACAGTTATTCCGTTATTCACATTTGAATATATTCCATAAGTCTCGATCATTGCTCTGGTACAATTTAATGCATCATAATCAACTACGACAACAACATCAATTTCAACAGGCGATTGAACGATATCCGGATGATGTTCGGTAAGAAGAATTCGAAAGGATTGATTTTTATCGACATTGACGAATAGACCGCTTACAGGTAAAAACGAGCAAAAAAAATATGCGCAATAGTTCGATAAAAATCAAAACAAAATGTCTACTGAGTACACGAAATTTCAACGACAATTTTTGTCCTCTTTTTTTTTTCGTTTAAAGAAATATGTTCGGTCGACGAATGGACATTTCCGTTCGAATTCCGGTTTGCATCGATCCATCACATATGCCATACTATTATCTAAATCGTCGTGGTCAACATGCTGTACTCCGTATTTTGAGTGTCTTTGCATACTATCATCCCGACGTGACTTGGGCACCATTACTAGCACCGATAGTATCGTTGTTTTTACATTATATGACGGAAATTGACGCATATGAATGTCTATTAATTTTAACGAGCAATTCGTACAAAATAATAACTCAAACGGAAATACAATATCAATCATTGACATTAGCATTTCGAAGTTTATTACGTAAACATCATCGTTCAACGTATGACACACTTTTTAAACAAACACAACAAAATCTTATTTTCGATCTTTGGCTTTGGATTATCTTCGAGCATTTGCCAATGCAATATCTTATTCCAATAGTCGATTGTCTATTAATCGAAGATATGAAAATCTTGATTCGTATCAGTATGTCATTATACTATTTCTTTGTTAAATATGGTTTTAATAAAAAGAAAGCATCGGATACATCGAAACGACGTGAATCGTTGCTTCGTCGTCCAAGATTTTCCCTTTCTCGGCGACCAACACGTTTCGGTAAACAAATTTCAACAGCCAATAAATTAACAGTCAATGTTCTCGACAATCTTATTTCGTATATTCAAAATTTTGACTTGCCTATTGAGAAACTTTTCAAGCATGCATTCGGTATTCATCATTTGCAACGAAAGGAAATATTTCGTACTATAGAAGTAAGCGTATTTCAATGTTTCAGTATAAAAACTGCGCGTACTTTGAGGTATGTAGCGAGGCGTATCGGCAAAAGGACATGTTTTTTCACATAAAAATAGGGCGTTAGTTAGTTAATTGAGTATTTTCATTTACAATGGAGACAAGTCGAGTTAAACATCGATCATTGTATGTTATTAAAAAACTTGACAGAATAGTTTCGTCTTCTTTTCTAAAGAAATTACATTTTGTAAGTTTCGAACAATTTCAACGAAAACAAACGAAAAATACAAGATGATTATTTTGATTTACATAGATTGAAGAAGCAAAAATCAAATTAGAACGTCGACATATTCTTCCAGCACTGCGTCGTTCATCATCGGCTGGCAATCCCAATGCTCTTCACAACAATGCCATCTTTCCAAATCCACTAATCACACGTCCAATTCGTCATGATACATCATTGCCTCTGATTATGGTCCGAGAATACGATACAACATCGGCAACTCACGCCGATTTCGCCTATCTTTGGTCGTTTATTCCGAATCGTCTAGCTGATTTTCAACCTGAACGTATCTATTCGACGAATATTCATGGTCGACGTTTACGAACGTTGTACGATCATGTTGAGTATCATGAAAATTGTTTGATTATAATTCGAAATGAAAATGATGAAGTATTCGGCGCGTTTTGCTCGACACAATTAGCAAATCGTTATCAAAATCGAACGTGGTTCGGTACGGGCGAATCATTTTTATTCAAACTCAAACCCGAACGTCAAATTTACAAATGGATCGGCTATCAAAGTTCAACAAAAGGCAATACGAAACCTTACGAAGATTATTTCGTCTCTGCCAATGACGATCGTTTGCAATTCGGTGGTAGCAAAGAACCACTGAATATCGGTCTAACCATCGACAAAGATCTCAATGAAGGTAGTACAAGACAATGTGATACATTCGACAGTACACCGCTATCGACGAATGAACATTTTCAAATCTATGAAATCGAAGTTTTCGGTTTTACAAGATAATTAATCGACATTCGCACGCAAACACATAGGTCGAAATGTTGAATCGTGTTTTTTTTCTCTCTCTTTTTCTTTTGTAAATAAAAGATAAATGAAAAGCTTTATTGATTGTTCTCTATCACGTACGGTACGATGAAAATCATCATTTGACAAGATCAAATTACTGTTAATAGACAAACAACACAATGTTGAAATTAATGTTCATCATTTTCAATGAAAACTATGTTCAAACAATACGTTCTTATTTTCGTTCTTGAATTGTTCATCCGTCGTACGAACACATCGACATGCAGTTTCCAAACAACTTGTCAATGTTTAATTACGAATGATCTATTTTCATTGAATAATTGCTCGTATTCATTACCGGATTTGCCGATAATAAATCGAAATCTTTCGTTGAATTTAACGAAATTAATCGCAACAAATGCGTTGATTCAATGGCCGAAAAATCTTTGTAAATATTCGAATATTGTTCAGCTCGATTTGAGTTATTCATTATTTGCTGATCAATCGATTGAGATGCTTTGTTTACATCGATTAACACATCTCAATTTAAGTTTTACTCAATTGAAAACAATTCCAAATTTACAAACAAGTTTAGAATTTATCGATCTATCGAATAATCAGATTGAAATTATTCGAGGTCAATCATTTCGATTGTTAACTCATTTAAAACAATTATCGATGCAAAATAATCCATTGAAACGAATCGATCATTTCGAATATTTACTTCATTTGAATTCGATTAATTTAATATCATCAACACCGAATTTAATCATTGAAAAACCATTGAGTGTCAATCAATGGATTCATTTAGCAACAAAATGGAAACTAACAAATCAAAGTTTGACTATTCAAACGAACACAATTGCATTTCAATCGTTATTCCCTCGACAAATTCAATTAATTTCAAATGAAAATCTCGAAATTATCTTTCGAACATTAGCAAATTCAACATTTACAACTCTGGTTTCGACACCTGAATGCAATTGTTTCGATTTAGGAATCTATCAAGAAATATTGAAAGATAATCTCATTGAATCACCGTTGTATCAATCAACGACATGTCTCATGCCGAATGGAATTATTCATGCGAAATTATTTGATCGACACATTCTTTTTGACTTACATTGCATTCGAATTCATAAGAAAAGTCGAAATCAATCGTCGAGAATCAACGATAATTTTGTTCTCGTTTGTTTCATTTGTTTTTTTCGTCTTTTTCTTTTGATTGAAAAATAAATTTTACTCTACTCACGTCATATCAGAGAATATTCCCTGAGAATATAAAGTGATAAATATTTCCCTCATGATTAGTACATTTCTCAAAACAACAAGTATTTAAACCGCAATGTACGAACAGTGTTTCATGCGAACAAATATGTTTTTTCAAGGCAAAACGAATTTACGACGATTCCCATATGTCATTTTCGTACAAATATGGGCAATTTTTCTTGTTTCAACGAATGGACTGCCGGTTTCATCGGCAACGAACGAGAGCGAGAGCAATTTATGTTTGTCAGCATATTGCCTTGAAACGGGTTCGTTCGTGGAATTTGAATTGATTCGAAATTTTGTTATTTTGTTTGTAGCAAATGAATTTCTTGAAAGTATCGATGAAACTGTTGATCCATGTGAAGATTTCTATAAATTTACATGTGGTAATTGGATGCAAAATCTAACATTTACATATCGATGTATGTGTGCCATTTTGAATTAGTTTGTATTCGAAATTCATTTTGTGGATTTTAGATACTCAAATACCTGAAGTCAAAGGTGTTTTAAATAATATGCATATGAAATTACAAGAGGATATTATTGGTAATTAAACCACAATTTGAAAGAAAAAATAGTAATTCAATATTTTCGATAGATTTATTATTGACACCGCCACCTGATGGAACTGTTGAACTGAAAGCAATAACTAATGCTCGACATTTGTTTAAATCCTGTTCGAGTTTATATCGTTACGAGACAGGAGATGTATTTGATGTACTGAATTTAATTGATAAAGAATTCGGCGGATGGCCAGGATGGAAAAATTCGGCATGGGGAAAGAAGAAATTCGATTTAGCTGAATTACTTTTGAAATTTAATCAATATAATTTTCAGCCAATTTTCGACATTGAAACAGGAATTATGAATAACTATTTAGATATAAAAAACTACGATCAACGAGTGAGATTTGAAATGCAGCGTAATCTGAGAACGAATGATTTTTGATTTCTTTTAGAATAATGGCACACAATCAACATCCGACAGTCAACAATTTACAAGTGATGATAAATATATAATATTCCAGTTGTCATCAGACATACGTTCATTGAATCGGGTCCTGAGCTTTAGTAATTCGGATTTAGACAAATTCAAAAACAAGATCTATGAAGTAATTGAATATCTCAGCGATTTGAATTGTTTATTTCTAAGCTTTTATGTTTGATAGCAATTAAAAGAAGAAACTGCTATTACAAGAACACAAACAACTATCAAAAATATCTCACAAACAATTGGAACAAATGTAAATACGTTTTTTTTAGAGAAAAAAATCTTTTACTCTTGTTAAATCATTTGTTTAGTTCGATTTCGGTGATTATATTCGACGTGTATATCTTCTTGCAAATATAACACTTCGAGACGATGATATTATCATTGTTAGAAACATTGAAACTGTCAAAAAAATGTCATCGATTATTGCTCAAGAATCGATTGGCACATTACAAGAATATTTGATTGAAAAATATTTCGAAGAACTAGGTTTAAGCGTGTCTTCAATTAAAGAAATCGTAATGGACTATCCATTTCGAAGCTTTCAAATGTTTAAATCTCAGGAATTGATAAACATTTTTTGTGCTAAATGGACAACTGCTAATATGGGTTATGCTGTTTCAAAACTTTATCTTGATAAATATTTCGACGACGAGACATTTGTCGAGGTACTTTTTCTGTTTTAAAAAAAAGATTAAATTTCAATTTCTTGGATTTCTCTAGGCAAAAAAAATGGTGAAAAATATGCAAGAGACTTTTATTGAGATGATCAATCAATCGACATGGATGGATGAATCGTCAAGAAAAATAGCAATTGAAAAAGTAACTAGAATTTATTCGAAAAATAAAATAAAGTCGAGTTTTATCTAGACTCAAGCAATGGTCAATCATGTTGGTTATCCTGAACAGATTTTTAACGATGATGCAGCCGAACTCGAGAACATGTATTCTGAAGTAAATAAAGATTTTTGATTTAAAAAAGCAAATCAATTGTGTATATTTTCAGTATGAATTCGGTTCAATTTATGTTAAAAATGTTGTAACATTGCTAAAACTAAAAGCAAAAGAATATTTCGAACAACTTCGCAATCCACTCGGTAGCAATGAATGGTCTGGAGTCTATCCAACAAGTTTCAATGCTTTCTACGTTAAATCATACAATAAAATCCGTAAATACTTATTCACAAATTTTAATTTCGATATGTAGTCGCACTTTTCCATACAGTTGTTCCAGCAGCTTTTCTACAAACAAGTCTTTTTCATAAGGATGCACCGAAATATTTAAACTATGGTGGTAAGTGATTAGATTTTTGCGAGAAATAAGAATTGTAATATGAGATTCGTATATAGGTACTGGATGTTTTGCCGGACATGAATTTGGACATGCTTTTGATGATAAGTCTCGTCATCTTGATAAAGATCAAAATAAATATTTATCATGGTCAAGTGAAGTCAATGAAAAATTCGTCGAACAAACGAAATGTTTAATTGAACATTATAATGGATATGAAGTACCACAAACATTTGGAGAGGTTTGTTTTTATAAACAAACAAACAAGAATTGATTTCTTATTGAATAGATTGATGCATATAAAACACTCGATGAGGATACTGCTGATAATCATGGATTGAAAATAGCGTTTAAAGTAAATCTTGTAATGAGATGCCTATGTTCTTTGAATACATGAGACTTTATAGGCTTACAAAAAATGGATCAATGATGAGAATATAATCGAACAATCACTTCCAGGTCTTGAGAAATATACACCTGAACAATTGTTCTTTATCAACTATGGTTATCATCGATGTTCGAGAATGAATGGTTATGCTATTCGACAACATCTTACTACAGATACTCATTCACTTCCGCAATTTCGGTAGGAAATGCTGGAATATAATTTTTGTCAGATGAATTCGAATTTTTTTTGTTAGGATCAATGGTCCAACATCGAATTTCGATGAATTCGATCGAGTTTTTCAATGTAAACCTGGCCAAGGCAATAGTCGAGTAAATAAATGCGGTGTTTGGTAACCAATGTACGCAGGAAAACAATATTTTTGTTCGTTCTTCTTACACGAATAAATTTTCACATAAATCAATTGTAATCGTTTGAAAATACGAAAGAGAACAGGCGAATGTTGTTTTTTTTAGAAAAAAAAACTGAGTGAGAAAATATACGCATGAAAAGATAAGAGTATTAGTTAGCAAAGGTAAAGATAATCATGCGTTTTTTTTTCTCGTGTCCTTCAACTAGGTCGATTTTGTTTTTCATGGGAAAATATCAAGGGAAGACCGGGTTTATTTGTTACTTAACGAACCTATAACTATTCAATCAAAAAAATGAAAATAACCGTGATAGAATTGGCTTTCATAAGATTATACTAATCTATTAAATTCGAGCTAGGAGAAAATATTTTACCGTTTTAACTGTGCTATAAATATATTTATTTCAGAATCTATTTACATGTAGTATACATAAAGTAACATTCTTAGTGTACGTGTTTTCTCTTTCTGTTTATTGAAAAAAAAACAAACATTTATACGTGAATCAATGAAAACGACGGTTATATTAACCGTATCTGACGGGAGCATTAGACACATACTGCACGGTCAAAGGTGGGAAATTCATTTTCTTACATAAAAAAGAACTAGTAGTTGGTACACTTTGCTACTGCCTTTTTTTTAGGATGTTCTTGTCAAACGAAGATCGATCGAGTCGATTATTGATTTTATTCTTCGGTATTATTTGTATTTTACTATTAATGACGATTATTTTGATAATTTTATATAAAACCGAACGAAGTACATTAAAATGTGATCAAGCAGAAACAAGTAGAAAGCAAATTAAGAATAGTCATGCTGTTTGTTTTTCTTCTCCTCTCTAGACATTCGAATAAAACATGATGAAATATGTTTAACACCGTTTTGTATCAAAACAGGTTTGTGAAATCAAAATCGATTTTGAGTAAATTAATTTTTCTTTTGTACGTTAGCTAATTATCTTTTGGAAAGTCTCAATCAAACAGCTGATCCATGTGAAGATTTCTATGAATTTACTTGTGGTAATTGGATAAAAAATACTCAAATACCATCGAATGCAAATGAAGAAAATATACTTGCTCAAATGGAAACAAATACGAATGATATCACAGCTAGTAGAATTGCTCATTGTCTAGGGATCGATTTGTTTTCATGATTAATCTTAGATCTACTTTCATCATCGGAATTCAACGAATCAAAAGCAATACGTAATGCTCGACGTTTCTATACAACTTGTCTAAATGAACCGAAAATCGAACACGAGAGTATCAATGTACTACTTTCGTTGATCAATAAAGAATTTGGTGGATGGCCAGTTTTGCTAGGTTTGGATTGGAATGAGTCGTCATTTGATCTTTCACGTCTTTGGATACAATTGAGTCGATACAATAGTTATGTTTTCTTTCAATTCGAAAGTCGAATTGATAAGAAAAATCCATCGAACTATCGTCTCAAACTCAGTGCAAGTCCAACAAGTTTCGGTTATAAAGCTTTTTATACAACATCACTTTCACTCGCACGGATCTATCAACAATTTATGCGAGATATTATTACATTGCTAGCAAATGATCGATCAATGATCGATCGAGATATTCAAGAAATATTCAATTTAGAAAAACAAATCATTCAAGTAGATTAAATATAAATAAAACAAAAATCTATTCCTGATTTCATCTAGATTCATCTATCGCCTAAAGATCAAAATGATGTTAAATATCTTCGAACAACTGTCAAAAGTCTTACTAAAACTCTAAATACCAGCGTAACTATTTTCTCTGTCTTTCTTTCATTCTCAACTACATGTACATTTAGTTTGACTTTACTCATAATCTTCAATCGCTTTATGTTCATGAAAATCTGCCCCTGAGCAATCAAGAATCTATTGTCATCAGTGACATCGATACAATTCGTAATATTTCATTGCTTATAAATATTCAGTCAGCACGTACTCTGCAAAACTATATGATATGGCGTTTTCTAATTTATCAAATTCCGAATATGCCGAAAAGATTCCGAAATATTTTCAATAGACTTCAAAAATCCGTTCTCGGAGTTAGTCATCAACAATCGCGAGCAATCGTATGCGCGAGTCATGTTACAAAGTACATGGATTTTGCTGTGGCGAAATTGTATCTCAATAAATTCTATGATAAATCATCGCATGATCAAGTCTGTCGATTGAATTGAATTTATTCTCGATCTCAATTGTGATTGTTTAGTCGAATGAAATTGTTGATCATATTCGAAATACTTTCGTTGATATGATCGATCAATCGTCGTGGATGAATTCATTGTCAAAAAATCGAACGATCGAAAAAGTTGAGAGATGATTTCACGAGAAAATAAAAGTAACTTTCGAATTACATCTAGGTCAAAGCAATCATTCAGCATGTTGGCCATCCGGAGTATTTGGATGGTAATGATTTAACACATTTGGAGGATATGTATATCGATGTACGTAAATAAACGAGATTATTTCATTCGAAATCGAGAGAGAACTTTTGTTTTGTAATTTTTAGTACGATTTTAATTCATCACATATTGGAAATATTCTGTATTTGATGAAATTGAATACAAAAAGTAATCTACAAAAGATTTACAAGACAATTGCACCTGATGAGTGGATCGACTACGGTCCACTGGCACTCAATGCTTTCTATCATCCACTTTATAATAAAATAGGTTTGAAACTTTGATAGATTCACGTATGTCGAATTCATCGATTGAGTTTTAGTCGTACCAGCTGGTATTCTTCAACCACCATATTTTCATAAAGATGCGCCAAAGTAAAATTTCGAATAATCTTTTCGAATTCAAATCCCTGTCTTCTTTTTTCAGATATCTCAATTACGGTGGTAAACATAATGATAAATCATCGAAATTGATTTGATAAAATTTATTGTTTAGCTATCGGCTCGATCGTTGGTCATGAAATTACTCATGGTTTCGATGAACTTCGTCGACATTATGATAAACATCAAAATAAATACACATCATGGTCACAAGAAACAGCCAACATATTCGAACAACGTTCACAATGTTTAATTGAACAGTATAATAATTATTTCGTTCGTGAAATCGGATTGCGAGTAAATGGTCAACAAACAAGAGAAGAAAATATTGCGGATAATGACGGATTGAAAAAAGCATTTTACGTAAAAGACAAACAAGTTTTCATTGATAAATATTGAATGTGGATTAATTTAGGCATATCAAAAATGGATTAAACATCAGAATGTGGATGAAAAGAAACTGCCTGGTTTAGAGAAATTTACATCGGAACAGATGTTTTTTATTAGTTTTGGTCATATGTGGTGTTCGAAAATGACGGACGGAAATGCTAAAGCTGGGATTTTAACAGATCCTCATGCACCTTCGCAATTTCGGTAAGATTTCAAATGAATTCAAAGATAACACGATATCGTTTAATTTAGCGTCAATGGACCTACATCGAATTTTGATGAATTCGATCGAGTATTTCAATGTCGGCCAGGTCAAGGCAATAGTCATGTGAATAAATGTAGTGTTTGGTAAATGATTTTCCTTTGTAAACTTCTGTTCGTCACCTGAATTGTTTTATTTATTTATTTCAAAAATAAATATTCTAAAAAAATGGACCAAAAAAATTATCCATTGGACTAGAATAACCGTAGCTTAATCCATAAGGTTGCCGAGGATAGGCTGGTGGCGTTTGTGGTGGTAGTGGTGGTAGTGGTGATGGTGATGGTGATGGGATTCGATTGTTGAAATAATTCGGAGGATTATTCATGAATGGATTGTCTGGAAATCAAAAAAGATTTACAATAGACTTTGAAAGGGAAAAAGAATGACTTACAGAAATCGTTTTCGTTTGAAAATCGATTGTAATAGAAATTATTTGGTCCAGGAGGATATCCTGTGAGATGATTATCGTTATTTTTAGAAATTACAGACAGAAAAACACAACAAATTTACCTTCGAACCTATTTCGTTGCCAATTATTTTGATTATAGAAATTTCCGTAATCTGGATATTGTCTCCAAGGATAATCGTTTCTCTCTCGTTGCCTATCACTATTACTACTATCATTATTACTGTCATCATCTTCATCATACGATTCAATGATGGAATCATCATTACCATCGTTGGAGTAATTATTATCAGGAAGCAACGCATGGTTTTTAATTCGCATAAGATTAACTATATCCTTGATATCCCAATGTTCGCGACCGAAATCATCCATAGCTAATTTTCGAACAGTCCAAACATCGAAACAATAATTCGTATTTGCAATATAATTGTACGGAATATAACAGTAACCTTTATCACCCTAGAAAATCGTTCTCGTTTTCTACTAAATCTTTTCTTCACTTTCAACGACTTACCCATTGTTCTCCCCAAGAATTTCTCACGATAAACGCTTGTGATTGATCACTATAACCAACAGCTAACATAGCATGACTAGAAAATACAAAAAATCGAATCCGTTTTCTTCTCTTATTGATCAATTAGTAATCAAACCTTCCATGTGATTGTCGATTGTTGTCCCACGCGTTTGGCATGGGAACAACGCCTGTTTTTGCAGCTTGATCGAACGTACTGTACAATCTCAATCCAAATGCAAATGGAAAACCTTGTGCAAGACAAGATTTCATTTCATAAAGATTGATATCCAATTGAAGTGCTTCAGTAATTTTATGACGTTTAGCTTCGTCGTACGCTTGATTTTCCGGTCGTGCATTCACTCGAGAGATATCATACGGCCAAACACTTTCAAGACAAGTGCCGAACTCTTCGAGAGCTTCGATCGCACTCGTCATTGTACAACCAGTGTCTTTCACGTTTTGAGATCGTTGATCTTTGACACGAGCGTTGTAATAGATAAACAATCGACTTACATCCGTATCTCGACCATTGGCTTTTTTAGATATATATTCATAGGCACCTAGATGATATTGAAATCAATGAATTTCCTATTTGAAAAATGAATCATTCGTGCTCACCAGCAAGACAATTCGCTGCACTGAAAATCAAAAAAACAAAGAAAATTCGATGAAAAAAATAAAGAATGGAAAATGATTTACCAACTACCAATCTTGGATTGATCTTCGACAGGTGTCATATCCGCTCGAAGATCGACTTTCGGTGGAAGTTGATCGGCTCGATAGATAACATGACTGCGAAATGATTGACATAGTTGTCTCTTTTGAGGCAATTTTTGTGACGGAACAAGACCGTTGAGACGGAACTTGTTGTTCGGATGGTATTTATTTCGTAAATAAGTTTTTACAGTCATTGAAAATTTCTAAATCACAATAATAGAATATTTAACCATCATCATCATCATCATCATCACCGTATTGCTTTACTTACATTTTTTTATTCTCAAACCAGTCAACCAAGTGTTTATATATCAAAATGATGAATCATTCTAGACTAACCATGTCATCGTCTATGAACCGAAACGATATTACTCATACTCGTACACTAGATGGTAAAAACTCATTATGAATCATGCTCGACACCTACAAATTGATTTGACTCATCATTACAAAATACATAAAATGTTTCAATCTAATCAACCATTTGTTTATTGACAAAAATATCTGTGTTTCATTTTCGAATTCATTAAAGTAACTATTCAGATAACAGGAAAAAAAGAGAGAGTAAGAGACACACACAAAAAAAATACATTTTGATCTGACAAGAAAAATAATCGAATCTATGTTTGTACAAAAATAATTGCTTGTTTTATCTGACTCGAATGAGTACTTTTCGTTGCATACGATATTGAACATCACCACGACGGACCATTGCATGAAGAACTTTGTAAATGCCACGTTCAGAATAATTCTGTTTGATGAAATCTTGAACGATAGCGTGTTCGGAAACTTGTGAACCGACGACAAAACGTCGTCGGATTTGTTTTTCAATACGAGCGATTTCTTCTTGATCTTCTCGTGTCGTAAAACCTTCGATGCCGGCTAAATTTCCTGAGCCAGCCGATGAAAGAGTCGAAACATGAAATAATCGAAGTGCTTCATCGACATCGGCTTCGTTTGCAAACGGTGCCAAACGCATTTTAGCTAAACTCTCAGAAATACGAACAAGAGCTTCCAATTGTCGAACAGTAATCGGAATCGCTGTTTTTTTGCCAACTTCTCGTTCGTAAATGCTCGTACCGTTACGCATAACAACATATTGATTTCGTAATTTCTCCGACGCACTCTCCGATAGACGAGGACCGCATTTACTTCGACAATAGGCAATATATTTCTTCAATTTTTGAATGCTCATATCGCCGCCATTATCATCGGTATTTAAAATATTCATATGAATTTTAATCACGTGTTTTGCAAGTGTTGTATCACGTTTTTCATCGTGTTCATCTTTGATAATAAAAATCATGTCGAAACGCGAAAGAATCGTCGGCATAAAGTCTAAATTATCGTCGCCTTTCAAATCATCCCATCGGCCGTAGATCGAGTTGGCTGCGGCGAGAATACTGCAACGAGAATTCAATGTCGTTGTTATGCCGGCTTTAGCAATCGAAATCGTTTGTTGTTCCATCGCTTCGTGAATCGCAACACGATCGTCTTCACGCATTTTATCGAACTCATCGATGCAAACAACACCGCCATCGGCTAACACCATAGCTCCGCCTTCGATAACGAAATTCTTCGAACTTGGATCTCGAATCACACTCGCTGTTAGACCAGCTGCACTGCTGCCTTTGCCACTCGTGTAAACGCCTGTCGGCGAGACTTTTTCAGCGAATTTTAGTAATTGAGATTTAGCTGTACCGGGATCACCGACGAGTAGAACGTTGACATCACCTCGACGAAACAAACCATCGGGCAAACGTTTACGCGAACCGCCGAACAACAAACAAGCCACGGCTTTTTTAATATCACTCGCACCGTAGATCGACGGCGCGATGCTATTCGCAATCGTTTCGTACACATCGGGCGTATGAGAAAATCGAACAAATTCTTCTTCTTCAGCTGTTGTTAACGTTTGAGCCGACGAACGACCGGCACCGTCCGTGTCGATACGAATGCCGAGCACACGAACGTACGGTTGACGAGTGCCGACGTTCGATTTTTCTTTGCCTTTCATTTTTCCACCCATGGGAACATTTCGTTTGATGCAATAAATGCCAACTAACGTAATTTTATTTCCCGGCATCGCTCGATCGACGAGATTTCGATCGCAATAGAGTTGAATATGCTTCGGCATTTCGCCATGCGGCACGAATTCCGGTGCTTCTTGTAATTTCAAGATTTGAAAGTCAATACATTGGCATTTGTCCGGCATGACGAAGTACGGGTCCAATGGACACGGCGGTTGACCTGGCTGAGTGACGCTCGTACATTTTCTCGGCATGGCATAACCTTCCAAACCGGGCTTGACTTTGATATTCGGAATGACATTTCGACACGATCGACATTGAACGGCGATGTACGACGCTTTGGTTCGAACGCTGCTCGCAGCGATAACAATGCCGACAGTTTTGACTAATTTCGAAACGTATTCCGATTTTAAATGTCGAATATGAAGCGGATGTGCGTCGTTCATCAACATGATTTGAATGTCGTGCAAATCGAGATCATCATCAGGCCGTGGCCGAGTGATTTCGTCGGCTACTTCTTTGGCTGCATCTTCGAATAATGGCAAGAGATCGGCCGGTTGTTTCTTCAAAGTATCACAAAGATTATCATCGTAATCACTTAAATCTCTTAATTCGATATCAATCCAATATCGTCGACTGTTGTAATTTCGTCGTAACATTTCCCTGGACAAGCGAACAAAAAAACAAATCGATTCTCTTTCTTTTTTGTCAATCGAAAAACTCTTACCGATAAATGAAAAGATTGTTAACATGAAATTCTCTGATGAACATTTTGAATTTTTTCTTAATCGTTGCTCGATTAAGTTCGTGATCGTTATCCAAATCTTGGTTATTATCTGCACCGAAATTATCCGAAAAGAACACTCCGACATCATCGAATCCAGCCATTTTGTTTCTAGAACCAAAGAAAGAAAACAATTCAACTAATTGAAGCATAAGTTTGTTGTTGTTGTTGTTGTTTTTTTTTCATGAATTTTTTGTTTCTTTTAAAAAAAAAACAAGTTTGACACACAATTTTTTGTACATACAAAAAAAAACAAAAGAACTGTACGAGTGCGTGTATGGTCTCGATTAATCCAACGCGGTAGAGAAAGAAAAAAGGAACAAATAATGAAGATGAACATTAATATGAACAAGAAAAACAAAACGAAACATTTTGTGGCTTTTATTTTAATAATAATAAATAAGCAATTATACAATAGATTGAGGTGAAGAGATTGACAATGATTCCTAGATTTTACGAACACGTTCGCCTTGAACGACTGGCATATTCTTACGAATTTCGTTTTGACCATGTTCTTTGTAATCAAATGTACATTTATGTTCATTGGCATAACGATGTAATGAACAGTATTGACCACCGCAACGGCAATCAAAACCTACGAAAAACACAAAAGAGTTTCGTGAGTTGGTTTGTTTGTTCGGATGAACGCGTACCTGTTAAGCCAAGTTTTTTGTTACATGTTTCCCAGCTACAACGATTGCGTTTTTTCTTTTCGGGAGTTGTGAGCGAACTGCACGGTGAGGCGTCTAAATGAAATATATGTTATTACACCATTTTTTCTCGTTTCTTCGAATGTTCGAGAAACGAATCGAACGTTCTGCTTACCCAATGAGCGACTTGCAACGAGATCTGAATCATTCATCGTGGAATTTTCGTTTTCTCTTGTTGAAATTACAGGTGCTGATTCGACGTGAGAAAGTTGACTAATGGAATCGTTTGTTTGACTTGCATTTTCACTGTTATCTTTTTCAATTAAACTAGTAGTTACTTCTTCTGTCGGAAGTAAATTCGATGGCGAATAAAAACCTTTAAGAAGAAGAAAAAATAATAAATTCAATAAAAAAAAGAACTTTGTCTTCGTTTACTGTTTGTGCAGGAATTCGTTCGGGCAGTGCTGTACGATCGGTTGACAGTTTCACGGAAACATTTTGAACACATGCCTTCGAATTGTGACGACCCGTAGAACCCGCAGTTGTTTGTGCAAAATGTTGGATTAGCTTCTGGTTGTTCCATAATGTTATTGTCTTGGTGTAGAAATACTGTACGACGAAACGAAGAAAATCAAAAATGAATAATCTACAACAAGCATACGTGTACTTTTATATTCTATTCTATATAAAATCATGTGTGAGTCACGAGGAAATAGCTGCGCGTCATAAAGCAAAGGAGAAAAACGACCTTATTTGTTCCTGTGAGTCTTTTGTTTTCTTTTTCTCTTCGACGTGCGAACCAACGAGAAACAAGAAAATACGCCCACAATGGTAACGACTGCTATCGCAACTCCATTTAAGGTTATCAAGGGTATTTCAAGGGTATTTGCTTGATGCAAAAATATATGTAAATCACTTACAAAATTGGTTCACAATCACAAATGTTCAATATCTCGAGAGAAAAACGATGAAATGAAATGAATAGCAAAGGAGAGAGAAAGAAAGAAAGAGATAGACAGTGGACAATAAAACAAAGCAATCACATGTGAACAACCATTGAACGTATATGTTCACCCTTAGAATGGTGTTTATTCAAAGACAGAATTTCAAAATCGATGATTCACAATAAAAAATTTTCGTATTCGTTTTTTTTTCTCGAGAAAAAAATTAGAAATGTTTATTTTTTGAACGTTTTTCTTCTTGTCTCATGAAGTTCAATTCGTATTCATCTCCCTGTCGCTTTAGTTCACAAGAGGACGCCAGATATATCTTATATATTATCAATAATTTTATTTAGCAAAAAAATATATATGTACGCGTATAAGTAAGAAAAAGAAAGAAAGGATGATGATGAATTATGAACAATCCAGTTGGTCCATGTCGTCACACGAATCTAAATAGAAGCGAAAAGAATTTCGAAACAAGTTGCTGCTACTGTTTACATTCGGGGCATAGTGATGTTCGACATGTTGAATTAATCGATTCGGTTGACGATCGATGTTGAGGCTAATCGCAAAAAAAACATGAATTCAATTATTTTTTTCGTATTAAAGTTTTTTTCTCACCGGATTGTTAATCGAATTAATATAATCTATTAAAAGATTGGCTTCTCGATGAACTTCATCGGTATATTTCTTTTCAGAAATGATTTCCAATGTCGATAACAATCGATCCGAATCGAGTATTGGCAAACAAGTTTTAATATCTTTTTCTTGTAAACAATTTCTTATTAATTGCAACAAACAAACGAGCAGTTGTTCATCATCTGTCGTTTGAAGTAAACTATAAATTCGATCGATAGTCAAACCTAACAACGAAATAACAGAAAAAAACCGATAGTTTTCCTTCTTCTTACGTTCGAGTATATCCTGTTTAACATCAGTCGATGATTTATACGAAAGATTTCGAAATGCCCATATACTATTGATAACAAGATCGTGATCGGTATGCGTAAGAAACGAAAGAAGAATATCAAGAATTCCACCTGATAATAATCTCTTGAAGAAACAAACAAAACGAATGAGAGAGAGAGAGAAAGTAAATAAATCAATCTGTCTTACAGTTGCACAAATCGAGAAATCCAATAAACTATTACAGATAACTGCTGATGCTGTTTTGACAATTGGCAAATGATTTGATTGAATTGCATCTAATAGAATATCACAAATCGTATCATTAAATGTCGTATGAAGTTGTTGAACACTTCGTGAGAGACCGTGAAAAAGACGAAGTGACGCAAGTTTTAATTCGATATTCGATGAACGATAGAATTCAATTGCAACGGGAATCAAATCTTCAAGAAAAGAAAAAAGAATAATATATTCGACGTTCTTATTCGTTTGTCTTACTATCGTGTTCACCAATTCGTTTTTTAATATCCTCATGATACGACGAGAGAATTGCTAATAAAGTCATAGCTGCCGCACGAATTTCCGTGACAAGTTCGTCGTGAAATTTCTCCGAAAGAATCTTTCGTGGCAACAAAATTAAATCAAATAAACGATTTAGAAATTGTTCAGTATACACTGCTGAATGATGTAATGTACAATTTCCATTGAGAAAATAAATTAACACATGAAACGATTGAATATAAAGATAAATGTATTCGTTCGAATAGATTTTCGAACATAAATGAATCAATGTTGTTAGAGCGTCTTGACTAACCGAGAGATGATCCGATGATAGCACCTTGGTTTTGCATAGATTGACGAAGAGTTTCGCGGCATAATACGAGATGTACATAGGCTGAGTGGATTTTTTCAAAAGATTCGAGAGAATTTCGCAAAATGTTTGATTGAATTCGGTGGAGACAGTCGTGTGCAGTTGTTGAGCAATCGATTGATTTTCATAGGAAATCGAACAGAAGAATTTCAAACAAATGCCAACGAGATATTCGTTTTTGAAATTATAAATTCGAGCGAGTGAACTTTTCGATGAAATATTTTCGATGAAAATTTTGAAAACAATTTGAAGGAAATCTTTGTCAACGATTTGATTTTGTCGTTGATTATTGACGCAAATCGATGAGAGTATTTCGAGAATTGTTATTTGAATTGATTTCGATCGAGTTAATAAACGAGAAAAAATGTCCAAAATTTGTGCATTTTCAAAAAGATGATTAACTAAACACGATGAATTTTCATCGGAGAAAAAGTTCTCCTTGGCTTGGTTTTGTTCGTACTGATTTTGATCAGTTAAGAGAATATTTGTTCGATGTTTGGGCAGATAAAATGAACGCAAACATCGAAGACACGATTCGTAATACGCATTCGAATCGATTTCGAACGTAAGAAAATTGAGTAATTGTTCGAGAAAATCAAGTTCAATTAAACGAGTGAAAATATTCGAATTTGTTGATTTAGCAAATGATGATAAACAATCGAAGATTTCAATGAGAAGATCAATATGAATTGTTGATGAATATTCTTTGAGAAAATTCGAAAGTATATCAAGTATTCCAATATGATAAAACGCTGTTTTACATCGATGCGAACCAATTATTAAGTTTTTCAACTGAAATAAATAAACAACATTCGATTATGCTAAACATGAGTTTGAACTTTACTCGAGTTAAGTTCTCAAGTCGTTGATCATGTTCGATATTATCAACGAGATTTTTCAAAAGAGTTTCTTCTTGTTTCGTTGGCAAATCGTCATCATACAACGGCATAATTGATTTGTTTATTGATAATAACTACGAAAACTAGATATTAATTAAATAGCAAAATCAATGACTTATTCTCATTGGTTATGAGTGAATGCAAATAAAAATCCAATGATTTATTCTCTAGAATGTAATGAGACTGAAATAAAATGAGAAAAATCCTAATTGAACTTTTGTTTTTCGTTGCAAATTAAGAAAAAGAATTCAATTTAAATTCATCAATAGTTTGTTTATTTTTGCAATGCATTGATGAGTTAAAATGAGATTTTAGTTGATACGAGTATTGAGTGACTTGAGTAGACATCTCATGTTTTCAAGGATTTTATCATGTTTTTTTCCCCAAAGATTATTTCTTCGTTTAGTTCGCCATTTTTTACTTGAGAAAACGTCGCTATTTGAAAAAACCGTTGCTTAGGTACAAGTTGTCTTTTACTATAGGCTAAGGCCAGAGAACGAGAGAGAGAGAGAGAGAGAGAGAGAGAGAGCGAGAGAAAGTAAAAAATGAGAAGAAGAAATAGAATTGCCTATGGGGAAGCTCGATTCGCATTTGTTCTTTCTTTCTTTTTTCTTTCCTTCTCTTTCTATACTAACCCTTTACTTATTCTCGTCGTTGTTGTGCACATTGTACTGTAGCCTAGTATATGATGTCGACGACACACATTACTCATCATATGCACACACATACACATATACCATCGAACGGTTTTTTCTTCTTTTTTTTCTTCTTCTCCTCTCTCCTTTCCTTTCTCTCTCTCTCTCGTTCTCTGATTCTCCAAGCTATTGTTTATTCTCACATACATACAGACAAACTAGTTACAGCAACAACAAAACGAGATTCGAATTGTTGTCGAATTATCCGTATCGTTTGTTCGTCTTGACTTTTTTTCTTCTTCGTTTTCTTGATTTCATCGTGAATCATTCGTTCTTTTTTTATATTTCAAAGATAAAAAAAAGTCTAAATTCTTCGGTTTTTTTCATAGGTCACGACTTTGTGCCTGTCGTTTTTTTTATATGTGTCGGGCATGTTTGGCAGCTCGTGTAACGTTGACCAATCGAGCTCAGTTGTTATTGTCTTTATCTATTAACAAGTTTGGAATAGCTTAAGACTTTCAATATTTGGCTAGACTATTCGTATTTTGTTTTTCAAAGATTCGTTATCTATTATTATTATTGTTAAAAACTCGAACCACAAAAAAACATAACCTAAACTTAATCATGTGTGCTGTCGTTAACATTCCTTTTTGATACCGACTCACTCCTGTTGAATTTTATCATCAATCTATGTAAGGAATCCTTTTTCCTTGAGATATCGAAGACAGAAAATAGATATATGAAAATAACTGTACGTTGGTTTGTTTTTTTTCCTTATTTTTTTAGAAAATCCTCAAAACAAATTCTACATTTTCTCGTATAACAACAACAACAACACAAAGAATTCACCTGTTTTGTTTTGTTTTTTTTGTTCAATTTTTCTTTTCTTCTCTTTATCAAAAAAAAACCGCATTTGTTCAAACACATCTAGACAATTCATCTTGTTATTATTATTATTATTATTACTATTATATTATTATTATTATATTATTCATCGTTTAATTATTATTTACATATTATTCGCACATATCTTCTAATAGACAGTAGTTCAATTTTCTCTTGTTTTGTTTTTTTACTACAATTCTTACAATGACACAAGCAACAGTAAGTGAAACCATTCTTTCTTTTTTTTTATCATTCCCAAAATCGATTGATGAGTTGGAGTATCATTGATACTTAATGTCGAAGAACACACTTCGAGAGATAAAAATCCGATTGTTGAAGTTCATTAGATAGTAGTACACGAAGGAAATTCTCGTTTCGAATGGCACGATTATTAGAGAAGGATGACCTTGTTAGACACAACGGTATCTATATTCTCTCTCATTGTTTCCAGTTGATCAGCAGGAGGCTGTTGTCTACCATCCATATAATCATCATGTGAAAGAGACGAAAATCTTGTCCTTCGATTAAGAATATAGTTAGATAGTAAGAAAAACACAGAGACAACAGGAAAAAAAAGGAAGTCAACGAGCATCTATAGATAGAAGAAAAGGACAGAAAGACCCTGAAAATAAAGACAAAATGCGATAAGAAAACAATTCTTTATTTTCTTCTTTGCCTTTGTTCAAGGTAAATGTCGGCACTAATGCCGTCAAAAATCTCAATCCAAATGCTCAATTATTTTCAACGAGCGATTATAATAATGGAACAGTACTAACAGGATCAACAGGTCCCAGTGGTAAATTCTCACATATCTATTCGATAAATCGATTTGACTAAATCGTTTGTAGATGAGTCATTTGGAGATTATCTTGCTAATGGAAATGGACCCTATCTTCAACAACATCAATCTCATTTATATCAAGGTAAATTCAATCAAATTGATATTTTCTATTAATAAATAAAATATTAATAATTCAGGTTTTTATTATGGGGGTAAGAGATATCAAATGGGCTTTTTTGTATGTATATGTGTGTGTGTGTGTGGAAATATCACAAACGAGGACACAAAAAGAAATCGCTGATTTAGTTACTTTTTCTTCTTTGCCATGCTTATATTTTCTTCCTCGATTGTGTGTCCCGCTACTCATTTCTCAATCTCTCTTTCTCTCTTTCTCGCGCGCGTTCGTGTGTGGAGAACGCGCGAGAATATGTAGCTTCTTCTCCTCCTGATTGCCAACAACATACATACATCTATTATTTGCTTTGAACAACACATATATAGATACATTTCGTTTTTTTTTTATTTCTTTCTCTCTATCTCTTTTCATTTATGATGTGTGTATGTATATTCATTTAACTAACTGAAGTGTGTGTGTGTGTGTTTTTTTGTTTCTAGTCGATCCATCGTCGATCGATACTCATCACTCGCAACAGCAGCAACAACAAGTCGAAACGAATTTAGTTGCGCACGAACATGCAGCTATGCTCGAAACAATGGATCATACACAAACATCATTATTAAATCCTAATCATCTTCATCATCCGCCAACACATTTGCACCAGACAATGCCAGGTAAATTTCGACGAACGAATAGAAGAAATCAAACGAATGAGATGAGATGATGCAATCTTAACGACAGAGACCATCGATCATCGCTCTTCACATATTAAGGCGTGTGTATATGTGCAATACAATAAGCCTGTCAGCATATTCTTCTTCGTTATCACTTTAAGTTCAATATACAAAAAAAAGAAGAAGAAGAAGGAAAGAAGAGAGCGAGGGGAAAAAAAGAAAGCATTTAATTGTTGTTGAACGGGAGCCAAATGATGAACGATTTATACATATCGCGGATAACCGTCGTCGTTTTGTATTCGCGCGGACGAGAATAGAGAGAAAGAAGAACAGAACATATACACCGTCTGGTTTGAATTGCAAGCTACGTGTGTGTGTGTGTGTGCATATGCATACGATACACATCGAATTGTTTTGCTTCTCTATTTTCTTTTTTCTCTCTCTCTCTCGTGCATATGCGTATAACAATCGAAAGAGAACACCAGTGAAAAAGAAAAAGAGAGAGAGAGATAGCGTCGGCACCATGTCTTCTTTCGCTTGACGCAAGTTTTCTTTTTTTTTATTGTGTGTGTGTATGCTTAGAAGAAACAATAACAATAGAAATGATCTATGAACGAAAACGTGTCGTTAATCAACCCACAGGTTGTTTTTCTTTTCGGAAAGAATTAGTTTGTTTTTTGAAATGCAATTCAACGATATTTATTTAGACGAAGAACAAGTCCAACAGCAGCAACAGCAACAACAACAACAACCACCACAACAACAACAACTGCCGCCGCCGCTGCAATTAACATCTGAACAACTACGACAGGCTCTTAGAAAACAATTAGAATACTATTTTTCTCGAGAAAATATGGCCAATGATACCTATTTAAAAGCCCAAATGGATGCCGATGATTACGTACCCATAATAACGATTGCAAATTTTAAATTAGTTAAACGTCTTACACATGATCTACAATTAATAATCGATGTTCTCAAAGAATTGCCATCAGTTGAAGTCGATGGTGAAGAACGAAAAGTTCGTTCGACTGATGATAAACGCTATGCACCCATACGTAAACGTTGTATTATTATTTTACGTGATGTTCCATTAGATGCAACTGAAAGTGAAGTGTCCGATTTGTTTGTAAATGAACATTGTCCTGTACCAGCTGTTTCATGTGAACGAGCGCTAGAATCCGGTACATCGGACTGTTGGTATGTGACATTCAACAGCGAAGATGATGCACAAAATGCTTTCTTATATCTAACAAGAGAAAATGTTTCTATACGTGGTCAAAAAGTTCTAGCTCGAATGAAAGCACGTTTATGGCAAAAACCAGTCTCGGTACCAAGTACGACGAATTCAGCTCGACCTATTTCGCCATCAACATTGAATAATAACGGCGGTGCTACAAGTCCAACACCGCCAACACAATCGAATTCACTTCCTCCGACTCAACAAGTACCCATTCAAGCCTATCCAAATTCCACATTTATTCAACAACAAGGTCCGATTCAATATGCACCTCATCCTCAAACTCAACAATTCAATCAACAACAACAATCACAGCAAACCAATCAACAACAACAACAATCACAAACACAACAACAAACGCAACATCAATCGGTCTACAACACTCATCCGAATCAATCATCGATTTTAGGCAATCTTCAAACTCAACAGACTAACTTTCGTCATCCAATGCATTCATCCGTTGCACCACCTCAACATCTTGCTACACAATTTTCAACAGCAAATCCAAGTCAACATCCAACAACACTTGATCATACACAAGTCTTGCAACAACATATACGTATGACCTATCCGAACTATGCAACTAATCCGCCATTTGATCGAACAACATGGTCGGGACCTCATCCTCAAGCTGTTCAACCGAATCAGTCAGCTATTTCCTTTGCAACAACAGCACAACAACCAAATATGCAATCGTATGCAACATCACTTCATCCACAACCACAATTCATTACTAATGTAGGCAAAAACAATCAAATAGAAAACTTTTCGATTTTCATTTTTTGTTTTGCTTTCGTTTTCAGCATCCTGTATTCCCGGGAAATATTTGGTATGTGCCTTCCACCTATCCACCAACAGAACCATATCCAACGATGGTACGTTTTTCTTTGTTTTGTTTTGTTTTTCTTCTTCTTCTTTTTCTCACAATGAAAACAAACAGAAAAGAAAATCTATTTCGACATCAACTACGAACTTAAGTCTCGTATCTTTTTCTTAATAGATTGTACCTCTCAATTCTTTGATCAGAGTATGAACAACAATCTATTATTTTTTTTAAAATTTCTCTTTATGAATGTTTTTTTATTTGATGTGCGTGCACACCCGACCACGTCGTCTCTCTCTTTCTCTTTATTTTTACCCTAAAAAGACAAACAAATAAATGACTTGAGTAGAAGTTATCAAGAGATCCTCATTGACCTTTTATTTCTCCTCCTCTTCCTCCTTTCGTTTTCTCACTATATATATATGTATTTGCATGAATTCTGTTCAGCACGAGGATCTCTCGTTTTGATTTGAAAGGGAAAGATGAGTTTAGCATGACAGTTTCGATTTATTATTTGAAACGCAAAAGATGAATAATCATGATGTAGAAAAGTCATTGATTTTGATTTTCATTCGCTTTTCTAGGCTTATAATGGAAGCAATAAACAAAAGAATCGAACTCCACGTGAATATACAATGAGTTCAAAATCAAGGTAAACCGGATTTGAGTTTTAATAATTGATAGACAAATAATTGATTTATATACGTATGTAGAGGTTCAACAAAACCAACTGGTGCTCGTAATTCTCGACATGAAGGAATTCAAATGACAAGTGAACATTCAAATGAACTACTTGATTATTGTCAACACAGTACTCCACAGTTCGTTGACTTTTTCTTCTTCTTCTTTTGTTTTATTTATTTATTAAATTCAATTTTCTAGTTCCGAAGGTAGTAGTTCACCAGTTCCTCGTGCCGAAGCAGTAATTAATCGTCCAAATGAATCACATGTTCAAAATTACCCAACTGATACATCATCAACAAATGATAATGTTGATCAATATCAGCATCAGCCAACAAATGATAGGTAAAAAGACAAATATATTTTCTTGCATTTAATCGATGATGATGATTTGTTTAGTTTATATAATAATTCGAACAGTCACTTGCAACAACAAGGATCAACTGATACCAATTCTTCGCAAGAAATTCTTCTTTCAACTCAATCATCAAATGAAAATGCAAAATCAAATTATCAACCAATGGAACAACGAAAAACATTTGCAGTTAATCAAGATTCTCAACCAAGTAATGATAGTCAATCCCAACAACAACAACAACAACCACAGCAACAATCGAATAAAAAATCAAATAATCAACAAATTCCTCCATTAATGTCACGTGAAAATCGACCAAATCAAAACTCGAATCGTTCATCAAATTCATCTCAACAAGGACGATCTCAACAACAAACACGAATGAATTCGAATTCATCAACATCGGTTTCAGTCAATACACCGAAGGTTTCGTCCGCTACTTATTATAATCAAACATCATCATCATCATCGCCACAATCTCCGAATACCAATCAAAAAACACAACAACAACAGCAACAGCCAGTTGTTGATAACAGCGGACCTCGAACCTATGCCGATATGCTTAAACTTAAACAAGCTCCTCAACAACAAGGAAACGATTCGACGAAATCTCCTCCCAATGAAAGCAATGATCTATCATCATCACGTGCTCAATCGCCAAACAATCCTAAAACTGATTCAGCTTCTGCTAATATCGAAACAAACGGTCCGCTCTCGTCTGCCTCTTCTGACATATCACCATCGAATCCCACAGAACCGACAAATCCGTCTCAAGCATCATCGACTAATGATTTGAACGCAGCTCGTCGTAATAGTTCCGCATCCGATCATCCCCAACAACAACAACAACAACAACACACATCATCACCATCCCATCAACAGTATAGTAATTCACGTGGTCGTGGTGGTGGTGGTGGTGGTGGTCGAGGATATCGTTATCCAAACAATGAACGTCGTTCAGGTTCGAACAATAGTTTGAACCGAGGCGGTGGTGGTGGCGGCGGCGGCCGTGGCGGAAATCGTCGTTCCATGAATAACAATAATCCGAATTCGAATACTGGTGCAAATGGTCCATCAGGTTATCAAAGCCGTGGTGGCAATCGTGGTAATGGACGATTTTACGATCGACCTCGTGGTGGTGGCGGCGGCGGCGGTAACTATCACAATAGTAATCAAACGGTGCATCGTTTCACCGGCAACACAGGCAATGTTGAACCCCAGGTTCATTAAGCCGATTTGAAACATTAAAAAACAAAAACACTAGACATTGATGATTTCTATTGTCTCGAGTTGTTCGTCTTTCGTTGCTTATTTATTTGTAGTTCCTGTCTCTCTCTTGAAATGAACCCATGAAAAAGAAAAATCAACAAAAAAAAATAAACAAAACGTTTCGTGTGTGTGTGCGTGCGTGCGCGTGTGTTCCACTCTTTCTTGTATCGTCTACTTTTTTGTAACGATTTAAAAAACCAAAAAAAAAGCTGTTTTCTTTCTTCTTCGTTTCTCATCTCCCATTCTGTCTGTGTGTATGCGTGTTTGGTGCTCTTGATTTCGTTTGTTTTCTTCTTTCGCTCTTTCTCGTTTTTCTTTTCTCTTGCTTCGTCTTCCGGAGATAAACAACAACACCATTTTGTCGGAGTTTCTTTTCTTTTCTTGTTTCTGTTCATTTTCTTCTTCGTTTTTGGATTTAACCGCTCAACCCTTTTGGACTCGCACACAAGAAAACAAAAACTTTGTAGTCTCCCGGTGTGTGCTTTTTCTTTTTTTTTTTCGTTTTTTTTTGTTTTGGAGAAACGAGAGGAAACATTTCTTCTTCATGTTCAATGTGTTTTCGTTTAACCAGAAGCAAATTCTCTGTCTGTGTTTTTGTTGAGTTGACCGATTTGTCTGTCTCGAAAGGTAACTTTTTCTTTCTTTCTGTTCTCTATCGTTTTTTTTTCTCTTTCTTTTGTTTGTTTGTGTCCAGATGAAACAAAGAAGAAGAGAAAAAAAAACAAAATGATGATGGTGGTGATGTGAGTGAGAGAAACAATTGGCTAGAATAACAACGGATTTGTTCGATCATGATTTTTTTTATATAAGAAATAAAAACTAAAACAATTCATGACTTTCTCTCTCGCAGAAATTCGTTCTTGTTATTTCGTTCAATGGCTTCGATTGCTAATCGAACACGATTTGGGATTTGTGTCGACTGACTTTCGACGAGCAGATTTTCTTTACTTTTGGCTTGAATAAATGACCAATTGAGATTCGATTCAATGGCGAGTTGATCTTTGTTTTCATTTGCAGAGAGTTCTAACGTTTTGATTTCGATCTCCGAGGGACATCGATCGAAATGTTCGTTTGATAGCCAAGGAATTTGAATTTTCTTCTCGTTTTTCCATTGATCGATATCGTTCATCGATGCACGCGTTTCTGATTTCGGAAAATCGAAGATCAATGAAACGAATTCGATGTAATTATCGACTAATTTCATATGTTCGTATTCGATTAAATCCATTTGCAGACTTAGTTGATGATAATTTGTTTGATATTGTCGAAAATCTTTTCGAAATTGATTTGTTATTAAATTCGATTTATCTTCGAAACGTCGGAACTGTTTTCGAAATAGTTTCAATTGTGAACGAATCGATTTTTTCGATGAATTCTTCAACCAAATCGAACATTTCATTATCAAACATTCTAATTCATACAATTGTTTCGTTAGATTTTCTAATGAACAATTGACTTGAGTAAATAATTGACTAAAACTCGAAACAATCCTATTCGATCTGATCGCATATTGCATTAAATATTGACTTAATTTCGATGAGAATCGTTCGAAATTCTCATGTTTTTCTAAGAGAATCGTTTCTAGAATCGAACAAGTCTTAATAAGATATTTAATCGTTTGTATCGATGAATGATATCGTTGAAAAAGATCCTTGGGATGTGGTTTCAAACAACATTGACAATTCGACATGAATAAATAAATTGTTTTGAAAAATAAAAACGCGCTATTCAACAATCAATGATGTCACTGGTTGTTAAACGTGTTGCTTAGGATTTAATTGGTGAATTTCATTCGTCAAATAAGGTGATGTTTTTTGAAGTTAGAAGAAAAAATAATAAACGTTCTATTGTTATTTGCTCTTGTTTGTGGTTATGGACTCGGCGTCAAATCAAACAGCTTTATTTAGTGATTTAATTTATTTAACAATTATTTCGCATGCAAAAACCGAGGACAAGTAAGCGATCACGTTTTTATTTGCTGAGAAAAATGCAGATGAATTTGTTTTTATAGACGAAGGAATGTTCATGTTACAGTCGAATTGAAAACAGGCAATTCACTTCAACCAGTTCGTTGTTTTTTTTTCGAAAATCAGTCAATTTTCTTTTCTTTGTTTCAAAGGAATTGATTATTAAATTAACGGACGATGATGATCCGTTTTTTCTCTATGAACTTCATTTAAATGCTGAAGATTTCAAGAAGTAAACGAATTTTTACTAATTTCGAAGCTACAATTCCGATTGATTTCTAGTTTAAAAGAACAGCAAAGTGTATTGATCGAATTCAATGCATTTCCTGCTTGTCTAATCGATTATCTTAAATCCTGCATCCGCGATCAGCACACACACACAGCGCCGACAACGTAAATTCGCTTGTCAAATCGAAAAATGCTCATTCAATTTTTGTATTTTCAGTGGCTCACGTTTTCAATTACAACTCGTTACTGAACAAGGCAAATCGTTCAATGAAGAAACACATTTACGTGTTATTGAGATCAGTAAATTCAAACATTTAACTCACATTTCACTGTTGGTCACACCGGCCAATGATTATGAAATTAAGAATTATCTCGCGAGACGTTTGCAAGGCAAAACAGTAGGAGAACGTCGATTTCATTAAAAATCAATGTTTGTACGTTGTTTGCTGTAGGCTGATTATCAACAATTACATTCGGATTATGAGAAATTAAAACGAGAATTAGAATTAACTCAACTAGTAAAATGACGATGATTTAATGAAAAATATTTTTGAATTGACGAAATTTCTAGGAGTTCAAAGAGAAAAATACGGAATTCGAGAAGTTAAAACTTGAATGGGATTCGAAAACGAATGAACTCGTGGGAACTTACATGAAGAAACTTGCCGATGAGAAAGAACGTGCTTTAACTGTAAAATTCGTTTTGATTGATTTCGAAATAGAAAATTTATTTTTTTTTGAAAAAAATAGGAACGATCGAATCTGCAAGATAAAATCGACCGAGATCGACGTGACTTAGAACAGAATCACGTTCAAAGTACTCGTGATATGCAAGAGCGATTAAATGAATTAGAAAAATCGACAAAAGTTGTTTTTTGTTTTGTCGTGATTTTTCGTGTTCTTATAGAATTCGGTTTTTAGGAATTAACAACATTAAAATATCGAAATGAAATCCAAATCAATGAACTCGATTCGAAATATAAAACCATCGTCGAAGAACATCAACAATCGAAAGATGAAATTGTCAAACTTAAACAAACAATAACAACGCTAGAGAATGAACTTCATCAAAGTGTTAAAACAGCGGGACATTTACGAACGAAAATTGCACTTGTCGAACAAGAGGTTAAAAGTAAACAGGAGGTTCTTCAGCAAACAAACGATCGAATTGTTATCGAACAAGAATCGAAAGTGAGATTATTTTATTTTGAAAATAAAAACAAACACAAAAAAACTTTCGTTTCTCGTTCAATAGAAAAAATACGAAGAAACAGTTCAATTGAAATTAGAACGAATGACCGAATTAAAACGCGATCTAGCTAAAGGCAATGAGATCATCGTTCGATTTGGAAACGATATTGAGAAATATAAACGAGATCTCGAAAAATCTCAACAAGATCTAGCTAAAAGTCGAGAAAAAGTAAATCTTTATCAAATGATTTCTTTTGACCATTTTGTTTTGTCATTCAGATGAAAACTAAAGATCAAATTGCAACGAAACAAGAACGAATCTTACAAGAAAAAGAACGTGAATTAGCTAATCTGCATAAAGAAAAAGATAATCTTCGAACTGAAATCGAAAGATCTAATGAAAACTATAAAAAACTATTCGATCAACATAATGAAGCAACGGAATGCTTGAAGAAAAATGAAACATTAATTAATTATCTTAATCATAAATTAACCGAGTTACAAAGTCTTCAATCTCAACAAGGAAGATTAATAAATGGAAATTTAACCTTAGACACGTCATCATCGACAACAACAAATAATCAATTTCGCCCGTCATCTTTTCTCGTAATAATCTATTTGATTAAAAGCCGAAGTCTTTACGTTTGTTTTTCTCGTCTCATCTAGAATCATTCGCATCCCAATGGAGACCTGCATTCTATTCGACACGTTGCACAATTTCCTAGCTTACAAACACACTACGAGCCAATGAATAAAACTCCGGTAGATAGTTATAATTTATTAAATATGAACCATTGGATTTTCTTTGTTGAATAGGGCACGACATGGAATAGTTCGACAACGGGACATCATCAGAATATTATGACTAGTACTCAAATGCCTGTCTCATCAGGATTAAATAATTCGACGATTCGACAACAATCAGCGAGTAATGGAGATTTGAAAGAAGCAACTGAACCGAGGTACGAACGAGATTTTGTTTGATTGAAAACAACAAATTATATTTTCTTCTCGTTTAGTTCGAAAATCGATCCGAAATATTTTCAATTCAATTCTTCAACTTCAACAATTCAGCCACTTCGTTCTTCGATGTCAGCTGGAAATGTTCAAAATACTCTTCGTACCAATTCCATAGCACCGGGCTCGTCATCATCGACTAATAAGCCACTATCAGCTCAACAAAATCGATCTGCTCGTCAACATTCCGTCCACACGACTCCGCTTGCATCAGCTTATTCGTCAGAAAAACAAATGTGAACACTGTCTTCTCCTTCTTTCCGTCCATATATATATATATATATATATATGTGTGTGTGTATGTTTGTCTCAGGTTAAAAACCTTAACATTCCGTCCAGCATTCCAATGTAACTGCTGTATAGACACAATCTCTTCTTCACTCTTATTCTCTCTCTCTCTTTTTCTTATTTCTTTGTGTATGTATTAATCAATAAGAATTTCAATGAAGTAAAATGGTCTCGATTCATTCGAGTATGTTAATTGTTGTTTGCATTCGAGGAAAAAGATCTCATCGGACATTCGTTTTTTAACCTCTTTCTTTCATCAACAAGAGCAGACAGACATAGAAAAACAGAGAGGAAAAAATGTCGCATTCTTTTTTTGTGCTAATAGCAAATATTACTCGTTAAAAAAACGCGCTGAGATAGAATAGATGGAAAAAACGAGCTCGACTGGGTGATAGAAAAAAGAATAAGAAGACTGTTAATTGGTACTCGAGTTTTTTTTTCTCTTTCTTTCTTTCTTTCTGTGACAAAATAACAGTATGAGAACGATGCATCGCGTTCTATTATGAAAGAAAAACTAATATGTTTATTTTTTTTCAGATAACTTTGTATTTTTCGACGAAACAAGTAAGTTTTCTGTGTGAACGACGCATAATCGAGGCATTTTTTTTGTTGTTTGTTTCGTCGAAAAACCAAGGACAAAAAAGAAAGTGCAAAAAGATCGAATTCCATTCGAATTAGTCTTTGATTAAATCGATGATTCAAACCGAATAAATAATTCTTACACAACGTCTTTCTTTTTTTTTTGTCGTCCATGACTCTATCAACTTCAATTGAAATCCTGTTGGCGTCTGAATTTTTAATATTAGTGAAAAGTTAATCACGTTTCTTCGTTCTTCTCTCGTTTTTTTTATCGTGAAAAGACAATAGAATAAACACATTGACGTCATAAATGACGTCAGCAATGTTTTACACATCAAACATGACAAAAAAATCTAGTTTTTCTTCTTCTTTTTTTTATTATTATTTACTGCCAATATACGACGAATTTTAATTTGATGGTAATACAGAAAAAAGACGCGAGACACGAGAAAGAAAAAGAATCTTGAAATTAGTCGATTGTGATCAAACATGTCGTAATAAATCGAGGGTTTTGCTTGTCGTCATATTTTTTCTCTTTCTCGTTTTCTCTCTCGTTCTTCGATTCTTTTTTTTCCTACACCTTGTTGCATGATGAAAGTAAAAGCATGACATTTTTTTTTCTTCTTTTCATTTCAGGGCCGTCGTTAGCTAACATTCATCTCGAGTGATCATCATTTTTGACGTCTCCGTTTATCGATCATTTACAATTTGTAACAACGAATGTTACAAATGAACGTCAGTAGCAAAGAAACCGACTTAAATGAAAAGAAAAAACAAGATCTAAGTTCTCAAATGGACACACAAGCCGATAATTTCGGGCCAAACGTCGAAATTGTTCGACAACAACGTTTCGAAGTCGGTCCACGATATACCGACTTGAAATTCATCGGCGAAGGCGCCTATGGTAAATCGATTGACTTGATTTTCGGTTCGACAATGTCTTCGTGTTTAGGTATGGTTGTTTCAGCGTTCGATCACAACACTCAAACGCGTGTTGCCATTAAGAAAATCACGCCATTTGAACATCAATGTTTTTGTCAACGAACATTGCGTGAAATTAAAATTCTCGCTCGATTTCGTCATGAAAACATCATTAACATTCAAGAAGTCATTCGTGCGACGACTATTGATCAAATGAAAGATATTTACATCGTGCAATGTTTAATGGAATGTGATTTATATAAATTATTACGTCATCAACGATTAACCGACGAACATATTTGCTATTTTCTTTATCAAATTCTACGAGGATTGAAATATATTCATTCAGCGAATGTGTAAGATTTATTTGTTTTTATTTATTTCGGGACCATTTTTTTTGGTTTAGATTACATCGAGATTTAAAGCCAAGTAATTTATTATTAAATACGAATTGTGACTTGAAAATATGTGATTTCGGCTTGGCGAGAATTGCTGATCCTACGAAAGATCATTCCGGTCTTTTAACTGAATACGTAAGAAATCAGATTTATAGATGATTGAACATGCCGAAAAAAGCTAATTTTAGGTTGCAACTCGTTGGTATCGCGCACCGGAAATCATGCTTAACGCTCGAGGTTACTATAAACCCGTTGATATCTGGTCTGTTGGTTGTATTTTAGCTGAAATGATCGGCGGAAGGTAGAAAGAAAGCAATCTATTCTATTTGTTTTTCAAATTGATTCTATTTCAGACCGATCTTTCCGGGCAAACATTATATCGAACAAATTAATTTAATTTTAAATGTTGTCGGTTCACCTGACGAAAGTGATCTAACATCGATTGGTAAAAAAAAACGCAGATTTTATTCGAAAATTCATTCAAATTTTTCTCTTTGTTTAGTGAACGAACGTGCTCGAAATTATGTGAGTTTACTACCGAATCGTAAACGTACGCCGTGGAAACAATTATTTCCGAGTGCATCGGATTTAGCATTGACTATGCTCGATGATCTTTTAATATTTAATCCCAATCGTCGTATTTCAGTCGAAGAAGCATTGAAACACCCGTATCTCGCTCAATATTACGATCCGACTGATGAACCTGTTGCACCACATCCGTTTACATTCGACATGGAATTAGATGATTTACCATTACCACAATTAAAACAATTGATTTTCGAAGAAATCGAACTTATTCCTGAACTACTACAGCAACAGGCTCGAGAATAAAATGAAAAAAATAACAAAAATTATATTTATATATATATATCGGTGATCGTGTTCTTGTATAGCAAACGGATACATATATTTACAAATTATTGGCTGGCTTTTTCTTTCTTTTTTTTCGAACCTTTTCTTCAACTTCCAATCCAAAAAACATAGAAATAACAAATCAAGAACTATTCTTTCGTTTTAGTCAATACACATACTTGTTTCATTTCTCTCTCTCTCTCTCTCTCTCTCTCTTGTATTGTGAAATGTATATCATTTATATTTATACTAATCGTTGTTTTCAAGACGGCAAGAAAAAAACTATTAGTATCTCGACGTTTTTTTTTCTATATGTTGTACATCTGCCTGTCAAATTCTATTCAATTTCCTCGTTTCTAATTATGCTGGTCTTTAGATATAAATATGTATAACGATGATAAATTTTCGAAGAAAAAACACGAAATAGAAATCTCGCAATACACGAACTAGTTGTCATTGTGCATACATGTTGATCTTGTTTTAGATTTCTTAAAATATCAAAGAAAATGAATTATAAATAGTCTTTCGATAAAAGTAACAAGCATGGGGCGTTTTGTTTTTGTTGCATCAAGGTGAATGGGTTATTTTGCATTTCTTTTTGACTTATTGGAAGAGAGAGAACTTTGCTTTTTATTGAAATAGAAAAATAATAATGACGTCATGGACATTAAACGAAAAAGAAAACAAATATTCGATCTTTATCCGTCTGAATTGCTTCGACGAATAGTAAAGACGGAAAAAGCATTTATGCAGACATACGGACGTACTTTATTTTTTTCTTTTCTCGATCGAAATGAGAAGAAGAAGAAAAACAACATTTGCTTTTTTCACATCTGTTATAGATGATTTGACTCATTCGACAATAATAGTACTGATAATGTGTGAATAATATCATATGTTAAAACAATGGCACAAGGTGGAGATGTTGAGCATATTCTTGCCTCGGAGACATATCGTTACAAAACATTTTCGAGGTAAGAAAACAACAATTGCGAAATAACATTTCTTTTTCTCTGTTTTGGATTAGTTCATTGGATGTCCCTGAGCTTACGCGTCAGCAATTAGCATTAGCTGGATTTATCTGTCAAGAGAATGAGTGTATTTGTCCACAATGTGGAATTCGAATCCCAATTGATTTCGTAGATAAAAATAAAATTTACTCGAACGATTTCTTTCGAAAATTACATCGAGAAAGGATTTCTCGACTTGGCAAACGTTGTACTTTTTTATTATGTGAAACCGGTACAAATATTGATGATCTTCGTTCGGTCGTATTCTCTCGAGAATTAGAAACCGATCGATGGATCGATGCCGAACTACCCGAATATTCGGAATATTCAGCACGTCTTCAGACATTTCAATCTTGGCCGTATGCAAACACTCAAAATTCTTATGTAAAACCAGAAATCATGGCCAAACATGGGTTTTATTTTTCAGGTTTTCTTTTTCTTTCGAGAAATGAAAAAGAAACTGTATTGATTTTACGTAGGTCAACATGATGAAGTGACTTGTTTCTATTGTGGGAATTCATTGACTGCTTGGTCGGATTTAATTGATTCAAGAGATGAAAATATTGTGCAACTCGAACATGCAAAATTTTTCCCCTGCCGATTTATTAATTATACAGCTGGTAGTAAATACGTTGCAGAGGCAGGTTGTCTTCATGTCGTTCGAGATGAAGGTAATTTAAAAATAAATTCACTGGCTGAAAAAACGAAAAGAAAAATTGCATTTTAAATAGATCGTCGTTTGCGTAATCCAATTCCTTTGAAATCATCGACTGGTGTAACTACTCCTCAATCTATTGATGAATGTTTACTAACCTATGCAGATTGGCCAGAAGATGCGCCAATCTCACCGAAAGATCTATCTCGAACAGGTTTTTATTATCTCGGTGAAGGTCTCAAAGTCAAATGTTACATGTGCCAATTGGAAGTCGATGATTGGAATTACGGTATGACGGCATTAGGCACGCATAGCCGTCGTCAGAATAACTGCGAACTTATTCGAGCTATTCGAAGTACGAAAAGTGAAATTGAATCTGTCAATGAAAAATGGCGTTTACAAACGCTGCAAGGTCTCACATTTGGCAGTCCATCAGACGAGAAACTCGCTCGAGAACTAGCAGCTTGCGGTTTCTATCGATTCAAGAATACGAATAATATTCGTTGTGCTTATTGTGGTGTGTTGATCAAACCGAAGTTCGACTGTTCGATTATGTCTCAGCATCGTTCACTGGCTAAACAAGCGAGAAAAACAGGACAAGTCGATTGTCTCATAGTTCGAGCGCAATGCGCCGTCAATGTCGTTATTTCCGATCGAGAGCGATTTGCTGAATATGACGAATATCAATCGGTTTTCGCACGACAGAAGACATTCGAAAGTTATAAACAACGACATGGAGTATCCGATGAATTCATTCGCGAACGAGCGGACGCGGGTTTTTTTCTCGAAAGTAAACAAATTCGAATTGAGTTTTAGGAGAAAAGAAAACGAATATCTCGATCGGTTTTAGCTACGAAACGAATGAGATGCTTTCAATGCGGCAATTCGCTGTCAATTCATGACAAAAAACTCCAAGAGAAATATCCTCAATATGATATAGCCAAACTACATGCACATTTCTATCCAACATGCGAATGGATTCGAGAAATTCTCGGTGCGAAATACATTGCACAAGTACTTCACGATCATAATAAATCAGGTGAATTTCCACTCGAAAAAAATCTCTTTTTGTTATCGAATTTGTTGATTGAATAGACGAAATTGAACATCAATCGTATCAACCACAAATATCTTCGATATCAAATCGAACAACGCTCAATTCATGCTCATCAACATCGTCAATGAACGGAAGTTCGGACTTCGGTTCGCTTTCAGCAGTTACTTTTTCCGATTGCTCCGACGAATCGGATGACGATGGTTACGAAACAGTTGCTACATCATTTGAAGCTCATACCGGCGAACAAATCTCGCCAATGCAATCTCCACCAATCGATCCCACGCGAAGTGCTCAACATTTTGCTGCAACACCGATATCACCGACGTTAGAACCTATGCAAACAGACACACAATCGATTGATCCAATGATTTTCTTTGTCTATGAAAGCAATCGATTGAAATCATTTCAGCGACAGAAGCGATCGACGTTTGCACAGAGAACTGCCGAAGAATTAGCCTATGCTGGCTTTTATTTAAGCGACGATGGGACAAAGGTTCGATGTCCTTGGTGTAAAATCGAACTAAAAGAATCGAAATTCAACAAGATCTTGACTTTACGTCCAAGTAGTCCCGATTCACTATTAAATGATGAGCCGTGGACAGCTATGTGTGTACATCGACATGAAAATGGACAGGTAATCGATAAAGATCATCCGCCATGTCCATGGGTTCGTCGACAGTCACACCCACGCTTTCTCAATGTCATTCTGGTAATCCATTTGCTTTGCTTTTAAATAGATTCATTTCTTTTCTTTTGGATAGAATGAAAGCAAAATGAAATATCCTGAATATTCATCGTATTCAACATTTGAAAAACGTGTGAAATCATTTGAAATCGGTTGGAATTATCCGAGTGGAACTCATCTATCGAATTCAATGATGGCACAGGCTGGTTTTATATATCTTGGTGATGGAAAAGTCTGCTGTTATTATTGTGGAAATAAATTACAAAAATTTGAGCCAATGTAAATATTTCGAATTTTGACATTTTACTTTTTAAACGGTTGATTCTTTTCGTAGAGATTGCCCTTTCGAAGAACATGCTGCCTATCATCCACTGTGTGATTATATTATTGGATTTCGTGGTTCGGCATTTGTTAATCGTGTCAACAAAGAATCTCATCATAGTAACATTTTTTTTTAAATATTAATCACCAATAATCAAATTTTCGTTTTGTCTTTCCTCTGCAGCGCCTACTGCTCGACAAAAGTATGAAATGAATGGTACACAAAAATTTAAATGTATCTATTACGGAAAATCAACTCGAACAATTGACAAAACAAAACGTCGTCCAGTTCCTCGGCTTCGATCTGGTTTATCTTCCTCAAAATCGATTGGATCTCGTTCAGAATCTTCAACCACTGATTCCGAACCCATGGAAAATGCTTGTCATTTATGCTGTGAAAATCTCCCTCAATACGAATATGCTCCGTGTCATCACTGTCCAATGTGTGGTGAATGTTCAGTTAAGCTAACCGGTGAACAACATCAACAATGTATAATCTGTCGAAGACCGGCAAAACTTGCTGAAATCAATTCTCGTTTTTGAATCGGGAAATAAAATTAGCTGTTCTTGTTTGTTTTTTTTTGCTTTTTGTTTAGTTGTTTTGAATAAATCTGTAGCTTTTTTTTCAGATGGCGAATTTAATTAAAACAGTTACAGTAATCGGAGGTGGTTTGATGGGTTCAGGAATAGCTCAAGCAAGTGTTTTGTTCTGTTTCATTTCGGATAGGAATGAGTTGCTCTTAGGTTGCAGCTGCAACGAATCATCAAGTGATACTTGTCGATCAAAAACAAGAATATTTAGATAAAAGTTTGAATATTATTCAAACAAGTTTAACACGTATCATTAAAAAGAAATTCGAAAAAGAACAAGAAAAAGGTGCAAAATATCTCCAAGATGTGCAATCACGTATTAAAACAAGCGTCAATGTTAATGATGCTGTCAAAGCAACGGATATTGTCATTGAAGCAATCGTAGAAAATATCGAAACAAAACAAAAATTATTTCAACAAATCGATTCCGTTGCTCCGAAGTTCATTCAATAGGATTTCCTTTCGTTTTTTTTTTCAATTTTACTTTTGTTATTAGACATACGATATTTACAAGTAATACATCATCATTACCAATAACAGAAATAGCCAAAGATGTTCAACGACAAGATAAATTCGGTGGTTTACATTTTTTTAATCCTGTGTAATCTACTTTTTTGTCATAAGAAGATTGTTCTATTTTGCTTTCAATAGGCCAATGATGAAATTACTCGAAGTAGTTCGTACAGCCTCGACAAGTGAGGAAACATTCCAGACACTGTTACAATTCGGAAAAGCCTTAGGCAAAACCACAGTTTCTTGCAAAGTCTATTCAACTTGTTCTTCTGTCTGTTTCTTTCATCATTGAATTGATTGTTTTCAGGATACACCGGGTTTTATTGTTAATCGCTTATTAATACCCTATCATGCAGAAGCTGCTCGAATGATCGAACGTGGTGATGCAACAGCCGAAGGTAACACATCGATTGAATTCATTCGAAATGAAACAACGTTGTTTTTGTGCTTAGATATTGATACTGCTATGAAATTAGGCGCTGGTTATCCAATGGGTCCAATTGAATTAATGGATTATGTTGGTTTGGATACATCGAAATTTGTTACTGATGGCTGGCAAAAACGTTTCCCTAATGAGCCAACATTTCATACGAGTAATTTGATTACTAAACTTGTCTCCGAAGGCAAATTAGGTCGAAAAACTGGTGAAGGTTTTTACAAATATAAGAAGTAATTCTATATCAGCAATTTGATTTGATTCCTCTTCTTCTTTTTTTTATATAAAAATTTCACCGAGAAAAACCACAAACAGCAAAATAAACAAAATGATTTTAACATTAGAATAAAAACAAAAGAACGATCCTGTTTTTCTCTTATCAGGAACATGATAATCCAATATAACTTTGACTATATAAAACATTTTTATTACATTTAGGACATACTTGTGCTTGATAAGTCCATTTTTGTAGAATATCCATAACACATCTAAGGAAATAAAGATTTTCCTTTTCACAAAAAATCCAGAATAAACCAAACGAAACTTGCCTTTCGTGAAAAAAATGCGTACAAGTAAGAACCTGAATTTGATCAGGAGACATTCCCATGGGTTTGCCACAGATTTTACATAAAAGATCAGCATCGTGATAGAGTCGTTGAGCGATCTCGGAAGCTTGTTTAGCATCTTCTAATTGATTTTCCGATAGCAGTATACGTTCATTTAACAGATGACAACGAGCCTGTAATAATTTATTCCCCATCGACGTTGCAGTTGATAATGCTGTTACGAGAATTTCAGATGCCTTTTTAAAACAAAACAAAATGCGATACTTAGATGTTTATTAATTGTTTGTACGTGCTTAGAGATATCTACTCAAGGAACTAGCTCGACTCCTTCGATTGTTCGAAGCACGTCGATTACATTATCTATTCTAGTAGAAGAAAAAAAGCAGATTTGCGTACGTCAATAATGACATTCTCATTAAAATCAATCGAGAAAATATCGAAAGAATCTTATTAAAATGTTAATTTGCAAGAAAAAGAATGTTTTTTTTCTTTCTTTTCTCTTACCATTTGCTTTTGTGTATCGAGTACAAGTAAACTTTTAATAAGACCAAGCATGGCAAGTGTTGTACTCGAACGATCGTTCATATCTTGAAGCATTTGTATAGCTGCTTCATATTTTTTACAAGCAATCTTGAGAACGAAAAAACGACAAATTAATCAAAATAAAATACGAGCAAAGAATTCACTTGATTACTTCGTTATTATTTTGAGAACGTTGAATATCACCAAGAGAAACAAGACATTTCGCTTGTACTGGCCGATCGCCAATACTCGATGCTGAACGCATTGCTTCCTGTTAATTGAACGGTAATTTTAGAATTTAATTTCACAAAATATCAATTACCTCAACACATTTTGTTGCACCTTCGAAATCGCCCATTAATCGCATCGGTGTAGCTAATTTCAATTTAGTTAAACGTAAAAATTTCGAACTAACATCAGCTAATGCTTCGCCAGCGTAGGTCGCATTCGAAAGAGCTAATTCATGTGCACGACGTAGAAATGCTAATGCTTTTGGAAAATCTTTTAACGCAAGATAAACTTTGCCCATTGTGCTAATAACTTGAACTTCCATGAGAATATCTTCATTTTCATGTGCTATACTCAACGCTTTATCGAGACATTCGAGTACTTTTGGAAAATTGCATAAACCTATGTAGGAATCGGCCATAACGAGATAAGCATAGCCTTGAATCGAGTCATTGACTGGCGAATATTGAATAGCTGAACGTGAATAACTTACGGCTTTGAAATAATCGGCGAGCATTTCATTGGCGCGAGAAAGATTTAAATATGCTTGAGCACGAAGATTATTGTCGTCGAGTTCATGTGCAATATCGATTTGTTGAACGGCATGAACGAGATAGTCCTTATGTTTGCCACGATCACGTGATGCAGCTGCTAAATGTCCTAATGTAGAAAATCGCAGACGATTATCTTTCATTTTCGGTAGAGCTGTTGTCCATTTTTTAATAGCTGCATCGTAATTTTTCTCGGCATACAATTCTAAGCCTTCGTCGACTTGTCGACGAATCATTCGTTGGCCCATTTGAGTTCGTCAAATTATCAAAGTGACGTAATGGTGATGATAAAAATCGACTTCGGCTTGGAATGATATTTATTAGTAAAGAAGAATGTTGACGAAGAAGAAGAAAATTGTTAGATGAGTGTATTCATTTTCGATGAAAATGTTGATGCACGTCGGTGCGATAGTTATTATCCTGAAATAATCGATCAAACTAAACGAGAATGAGAAAAACGGAAATAGGAGGAGAGAAGAAAAGAAGAAGCAGCAGCAACACAAGAAAAAGGAAGAAAAACTGGAACGCGAAAGAGCCATAGTCAAATAGCAACAAGGGAGAATATTGTATTGTCATGTCGCATCTTCTTTTCTTTATCAACTAAATAAAGATGACGAACGATGAAAGATCTAGAAAATAGAAGACAGAAGAAACAAAGACTTTGATCGAAAACTAAAGTTCTTCGAAATAAGACAGGTTTCTCTCAGGCATTTACGATCCGATAGACGACGATTACATATAGACACATGTGTATGACATCAATATGGACTTGATATCGATCAGTTGAATGGTTTCAATGTTACAGAAGATGAAAGAAAGGAGAATGTGTTGATGGATTTTTTTCACGTTCAATGAATTTATTTTATTATCAATAAGTGAAAAACCAAGAATACGTTAATGCATTGATATTTATAAATAAGGCTCTCTGGTTTTTGCATTTGACAATTTTTATCTAATCAATCTCTCGACGTCTAAGTACCAACGGCATATTTATTCGCGCATCTCTCGTGTCGCATCATTTTCTGTTGAAATTTTGCCTCAAGGGAATCTGACCTAACCATTAAAACATCAACATTAATCGTATATATAAATATATATTGATGAACTCTCATTAGCAGAACTGTCACATGTACAAATCCAATTAGATATGTTTTTTTCGAATGAAAAACCAACTCGTCATAGTGGATATTGATTTAGAAATCATCATATAAGAGAAAAATATTTTTGAGCTAAACATCGATCTCGAAAAGTCATTGAAAACACAAAAATGCGTCGTCGCCGTTCTTCTGCCCTCTCTCTCCCTCTCTCTACTCACACTTCCTCTTGGCTCAATTATTTATAAAAATCAATTTTCCAAACGGTTATTCAAGCGCCTGTTCGCTTTCTTTTCTTTGGTCCTTTTTCTTGCATTTTCTTATTCCTTCCTTAGATTCCTTCGTCTCCTTGTCGCTTATTACTTTGAGCGTACGACACACGTCGGATAGAGCTCGAGTCTACTCTATCTATTGTCATTCGATAGTTTTTCATGACGTACGCTGCGCACTTTTCTTCCGTTATTTCTCAATAAAAAATACTAATGAATACAGATTTTTACTTGCCCTTTTTTTCTTCTTCTTTGTGCTTGACTATTTACCTGGCAGAATCAAACATCTGTCTCGATACTCCGAGGTTTTTTCGATTTTTTTTTGCTTTATTAAAAAGAATTCTAGATAATTAAAAGCGGAAAAAGATTTTTTTTCCCTCTCTCGAACAATTCTTTTTCAAAATCCTGGAAAAAAAAGAAGTATTTCATCGTAGAAAAAGAAAAGAATAATGTTTGCTTTTTATTTTTTCATCCGAAGAAAATAATTCTATATAAATAACTATTGTAGAAATCAATGGAATAGAAAAAAAAACAAAATATGTCAACAAATCCTATTGAACGACAACGATGACGTCTACCATCAAAGATATTTAGTTGGAAGACACATAAAAACTAGGGGTGATAATTGACTTTCGTCTTAGCTTTCATTTCTCTCTCTCTCTCTCTCTTGCGTTTTTTGTCAATCGATTTGGATTTCTATAACTTTTGTCTATTAAATAAATCATAAATCAACAGAGAAAAAGAAATCGTTGAAAATAATAGTTTGCTTCTTCTATGAGATTTATCTTTATTGAATTTTCTTTCTAATCTGAAGCGAAGAAAAAGAGCTTAACCAACCGATCTCTCATTTATTGGCAAACTCGAGGCTAAACGTAATCTTCTTATGTGAGTCTGCTGATCAAATATATCTAATGATCATTTCAGACGTAAAAAGGTTAAAAATGTTGACCTTATCAATGAATATCAACTTGTCTGTGTCATTTCAATGAAATAATTAAACTTTTTCGATTTATTATGAAGAATAGACAAGAAATACTTAACTTTTGCTTGCTTACTTTACCTTTGTCAAAGAAACACAAAAGAAAAAAGAATTTTTTCATTAAGCGCATTATTTCTCAACCTTTCATGACAAATAGGAACAAAATACTTATTAAATTATGAAATATCGTATTCAACTAAAAACGGATAAGAAAATCTCTCGGATGATTTTCTTGCATGTGATATGCGTACTGTGTAATATAACGTTGTTTATTTATTTATTAACTCAAACCATCTGTACATGCATCGGATTAATCACTATCAATAAAAACATCTTGACTTCGAAATATACTTTTGCGATTAATTAGATATGATATGCGATATAAAACAAAAGTGAAACGATTCTTACTTTGCTGTTCATTGAAGAAGGCAAGAAAAAAAGAAACAACGAACGTTGTAATTATGGTGGATTTGAGTCACGAGATTTGTTAACGATGAAATTTGCACCGTTGAGTGCATCATGTAGAAAACTTTCCGGTTGCATGCACGATGCTTGATGAAAGAAAGAATTGAATTTCATTCCATTGACCATGAAATATATATATATATATATCAACAGTTGTTTAAAAAGAAGACAAACTATCTAATTCATCTCAATTTGCTGTCGAACAGACATTTCTCTCTTTGATTTTGATTGTAAAAATTCAAATGTCAACTATCTATCAAATTTTGTTGGCGTGAAAATGTCAAAACTAGTGTATCAATAGCAAATGCAGGCAGAACTGTTGTCGAGAAGAGAACAAGTAGGTGCGTATGAATTGGATTTTTTTTATTTCGCCAACAGCAAGCGGAAGAGAATGAGAAAAACAATTATGCACGCTTTGTGATTTGTTCTTTTAGAGTCACGTAAATTTCATTTTGCTCAAGGCAGTATCCTGATTTTGAAACAAATATTTCCTCGACGAAAAAATGTCGAATTGTAATCGATGGTTGATTATCTACATATTTTATCTCGCATTTTTAATTGTATCAATTGAATCTGCGAAAAAACGAACGTATTGTACGAAGTAACACCAATCCTACTGTGATTGATTTTTCTTTTTTTGTTATTTAGCAACAGGTATTGCTGATCTCATACGAAAAAGTCTTCGGAACGGAATAAAACGTTTCATCGCTCGTCAAACTTCGTACGATTCCGATGTTTTTCGATATACTCAATTATCTCAATACGGTTTAGCCGGTCTCCATGCAGGTTCAATCAACGAATGTGTTGACCTCGATTATTTCTGATTTCTATTCATTTTTTTGCTAGGTGAATCGTGTCGTTTATCGGCAACAATATGTTCGTATGATGATCATTGCTGTTCAGGTCGTTGTTTATGTCGTCGATGGACGATAACTGGCGAAGAACGTTGCGTGAGAAAATGTCTGTAAAAAAGCTCTGTGGTGTTGTTGTTTTTTTTGTATAAAGAAAATGAAATTTGAGATCTTAATCAATTATGCTTTTGTGCTCTTAAGGGAATTGAAAGGAAATTAAAAAAAGAAAAAATCAAATCTGATCGGTAGACGAAAATTATAATTTTCGATCAAGTTTGTGTGTGTGTGTTTTTGATGTTAATCAAAAATGATTACGAAATGTAATGTGATAAAATGTTTTATTCGATTACATCAACAGAATGTATTGTAACATGAAAAACAACAATAATTATACCAGAATTCGATTGTTTTCACACATAAGAACTTTTGTCTGAACAATGATTATATCATTTCGATGAGAAAAACGAAGAAAAAAGAAACATCTTTTTTTTTCTCTATATTTCAAATCAAACAAAATGTTCAATTTTGAATGACTCTTATGAATGTGCTTCAGGCTATTAGACAATATAATGAATAAAGGCGATGATGATGATGATCAAAAGTTTCGTTTTCTCATTTTTGATTTTTATTGAAAATAAAAAATCAACACTTCATTGCTCACCTTCGTTTTCTTTTCATTTCTTGTTTAATCTCATCACATTCACTTAGCAATTGATCGATTTGCCTTTGCTCATATTCAGTAATATGCAAATGAATTTCTATTCCCCGTATACCAATCTCATCGAAGTATGAAGTGGCCCCATTTAGTTGATGAACACATACAAAAATCTTCAAGAAAAGAAAGTAATTGAATTGCTTCTTCGGTGCCATATGTATACACTTCGATGATCATCATCATAACGAACACGGAGATTGTACGCGATTGGATTTCTTTCTTTCTTTTTTATTCTCTCTCACTAGTGATAATGTATGCAAGCTGTTCTACATTGAGTTTGTCATCGATGTGATATAGACATATTAAAAACAATAGAAATCATCGAACGATGATTGCTCAAGCTGATGCCGAAGTGAACAGCTATTAAAACTACTTGTCTACAGTCGAAGAAGATTTACATTCATTGATATTCTTGTCAATTGAAGTAGACAGAAGAAGAGAAGAGATTTATTTATGTGAATGAAAAATCTCGTCGTAAGTTTGCGTCGTTTTTTTTTGTTGCATACCGACAAAAAAGAATTTTTGATATCAGTTGACCGACAAAGTAAGCTATGGAAATCGAACTATAATAACATTCATCATGTTTTGTTTCTTGTCCATTGTTCTGTTCTTTAATAATCAATTCTCTCAGACTATAGCCTACTGATGCAAGGACACACAACACTCACCCGTACGCATACATATATATATATACGCGCGAGCACCGTTCAATTCAAGTGGTTCAAACTGGCTGCATGATCGTTTGAACATTATGTGTGCATGGATGCATACAATCTTTCTCTCTCTTTCTATATATATATATATATATATATACATAAACATAAATTGAGCATACGTGCTTATTATTATTATTATTATTCTTTATCGGGAATCATAGTGCATTCGAAAAGATTCTGTTGTTATTGTTATTACATTTTCTTTTCATTTTTTTTGTTGCAGATTTACGAATGAATGTCGTATACTTATCGTTTCTTCTTGTTTTTCTTATTGATTTAAGTCGAGAAACACCGATAATCTATCTTGATGATTGTACATATTCTATCGATCTTTATAGCGAATATTTAAATGTTATTTGGTCATCGAATGATTCACGTACATTACATATTCAAGCTGTTTATTCGTTAACATCAAATCGTTCGTTGATTCCCGGACATATTTATACGTATCTATCTCAATCAGTTGCACTCATACCGTTTTTTGTACAATGTAAATCAACAAAAGATCTCTTTCAAAATTCCTATCTTCCATTTACTCGATGTTCATCGACGATAACAAATGTTCTGACTAAAAAAAATTATGAATCAACACGAACAAATCTAAATCTCAAGCAAATTTTTTCACTAACCCATGTGCCATTACTTTATACGGGCGAATATAATCTTCTCCTGTCGAATTGCTCGTTTCGATTCGATTCCAAACTTTATCAATTGAAATCAAATGAAATCTTTCGTTTTCGTATTGAATACGAAAAACCAATCAATGAAAACGTTACCTCATGTCAAACGTGTAATCAACGTACATCGATTTGCGAATTCAATCAATGTCGATGTCGTTCGGGTACAATGCCAATAAAACTCTCTCAAAATAAAGAATTTTGTGTTGATACCACACGAAACTGTTCGCTAGATACGCAACGTTGTTTGTACTCGGACTCACAAATACGAATAAAAACTCAATCAAATGATTTCCTATGGATTTTATTCGTTATCTTCGGATTATTATTCATATTTTTCGTGTTATTATTATTCTGTTTATATTATCATTGTAGTTCGAAACGTGTTCTTCAAAAAGAAAAAACACATTCATCAAATCAATCGATATTTATGATTAATCGACACGAACGAACACCCTCGACAATATCAACAACCGATTCAATTAAATTAAATGATTACAATCATCTGGATCAACATATTCTTGCCAATGAATATGTTAGCACATTTTATGAAGATTATCCAAAGATAATTTCCGATAGAAATAACGGAGATTTAGTTTTAATTTTAGCTTGAAAATAACAAAAATCTTTCTTCTGTTTCTGTTTGTTTTCCTAGTCAATCATTTTTACATAAAGAAATAAAAAATAAGAAAGTTTCTTTTTTATCTCTATGAATTTTATATCATTTCTCGATCTTATAGTTTAAAAAAGAATGAAAAAAAAAGAAAGAAAGAAAGAAAAAGTAGAGTAATACATCCACTTATCATGACGCTTCTCTCTCTCTCTCTCGAACGCGACACTCGCCGGTTTGTTGTTGTTCTCTTTTTTCTTTCTGGTAAAAAAAAACATATAATTGGCTACAAGAGAATGAAGTAAACTATATAAGACGATGAGAGATAGCCTACGGGGGTGTATTCGATTCTATACGAATAAAGATATAACACGCATGCAATTACGAGGTCATATGAGCATAGTCAGCCGACAAAAAATAATAAGAGACTAAAATCTAGATATATAATCGCATGATGTTTGAGATGTTCGATGTATTACGATTATTTTTTCTTTGGAAATTCTAGATTGTAATTAGATCAGTATGGCTAATGAAAATCATGCTGATAATCCAGCAACCGAACAATTAGCTGCTCATCCTGCACAAATTCCAACGCATCCCGATGAAATAAGAAATCTTCCGGCAGAAAACATCGTTCCCGATGGAGTCTCACCACCGATTCGTCACCCATTGGATCCATTAAATGCCGGTATTTCGATACTTTTTTTTAAATATTTTTTTCTTCATCCTTTTATTTACTTTGTAAGATGAGTTTAATTTAACAACTCGGTTACTTCATGCTTCGCCGAAATTTCAAAAATATATGCGTATTATAACCATTTTATTAAACGAACCCGAAGATAAGGAATATGTACTCAACTATCGTCCGAATGATCCATTACAACGAAAAGTAACTGCGACTGTTCGCGATCCACAAGGTCAAACAACGTATCAAGTTGTTGTTGATTTAATAAAACAAGAAATTCTAAGTTATACTGAATATAAAAATGTTCAGCCAGGCATAACCTTCGATGAAATGGTCGAAGGTGATGATATTTTACGTGCAGATGAAACATTAATAGCTGCATTGGCTAAACGAAATATCAAAATGGATGATGTCGTTTTCTATCCATTTACAGCTGGTTATCGAGATGAAAATGATGCTGCATCAAAACGTCGTATCTATCGTCCGTATGCAGCCGTAAGAAAATCACGAGAAGATAATTATTATGCACATCAGGTCGATGGTTTGGTTATCACAGTTGATCTGGATTCATTTAAAGTTGAAGTCGAAGATTATGAAGTCATACCGTTGCCACCAAAATCAGGCAATTATGATCCTGAAGGTATTAAATCACCGGATAATGTTCCGTATTTTCCCGATGGTGTGAGAAAAGACTTAAAACCATTCGTTATAACTCAACCCGAAGGACCATCATTTCAAATCGATGGTCAACAATTAACATGGCAAAAATGGCGATTCCGTGTTGGATTCAATGTACGTGAAGGTCTTGTTATTCATCTTGTTGAATATTTCGATCAAAATCGTTGGCGATCGATATTCTATCGTGCAGCTATGAGTGAAATGTGGGTTCCCTATGCTGATGCAAGTCCTGTACATAGCTATAAGAATGCATTTGATGTCGGCGAAGCTGGTCTAGGTCTATTAACGAATAGTTTAGTACTTGGCTGCGATTGTCTCGGTGAAATTCGTTATATGGACGCAATTGTTAATAATAATCAAGGTCAAGCTTTATTATTAAAAAATGCTGTTTGTATTCATGAGGAAGATGTTGGTTTACTTTGGAAACATACTGAGTAGAAACTAGTTTGGTTTAGTTTTCAATTTGAATTTATCGTTTTGCCATTTTAGATTTCTTGATCAACGTACTCAATGTCGTCGTTCAAGACGATTGGTCGTTTCATCGGTTGTAACAGTAGGAAATTACGAGTATGGATTATTTTGGCATTTCTATCAAGATGGCTCCATTCAATTCGAAGGCAAATTGACAGGAAGTATCACTCCAGGTAAGACAAAGGAGAACGAGAGGCTGATTTCTCCAGAGAACAATTTTTATTCTAGGCGCTATTGAAAAAGGACAAACACCGAAATATGGTGGAATGGTTGCTGAAGGTTTATATGGACCTCATCATCAACATTTCTTCAATGTTCGTATTGATTGGATGCTTGATGGACCGAAAAATTCACTCGTTGAAGTTAATTGTGAGCCAGTACCGAAAGGACCTAAAAATCCATTTGGTAATGCTTGGGTTGCACAGGAAACTGTCTTGAAAACTGTTGGTGATGCTCGTCGAGAACACGAAGCACGTAAAGGTCGTTTTTGGAAAGTTGTTAATTCTCAAGTTAAAAATCATGTCGACGAACCTGTTGCTTACAAATTCGTTCCGACAAATCCAGCATGTTATCCATTATGTGACATAGATTCGAGTCATGGTGGTCGAAGTGCATTGGCACGTTATCATATGTGGGGAACGCGATATAATCACGAAGAACTCTATGCCGGCGGTCTTTTCCCAAATCAATCCAAAGGTGATGATGATGGAGTTGCAATTTACAGCGAAAATAATAAGAATGAATCATTGGTTGATACTGATCTTGTTACTTGGTATACATTCGGTTCGAATCATGTTGTTCGTGCCGAAGATTGGCCGATAATGCCCGTGGAAACAGTCGGTTTTCGTTTACAACCAGTCGGCTTTTTTGCCGGCAGTGCAGCAATGGATGTACCACCGTCAACGCCGCAAAAATGCAACGGAGAACGATGCACTCATTAAAACCGATAAACAACAGATATCATTTAATTAATATATATTTATTCATTTGATTATTTTTTGTTTTATTGTGCGTTAATATTGCGTTTTTCCTTCTTCTTAAATATAGTTGACTAGTAACGTCCTCTATTATTTCTAAAAAAAAACACGATAGAAAATAAATCAAGTTATATTCTCTGATTTTTATCAATAGCAATTGACTCAAATACAATTTCCTATTCATCATTTTTTCGCATATACACAGTCAAAAGAAAATAACGATAAAAACAAGAAACTGTTTTCATTTTTTTTGACGTATTCACATGTTCTTCGTCTTTGTTCTCTTGGTTATATTACTTTGTATTTGTTATAAATTTCGTCTTTATTTATCGGTTGGTTATATCGTACGAGACTGTTTTTATTATTTGAAATTTCATGTTTATCGATATAAATTGTTAAGAACAATGAATAGTGCGGGTGAGATCAATTTGTTAACAAAAAAAAAACGCACACATATTTTCCGGGTATTTTAGCATTGAGTTTAGCCGCGTCAATGTTCGAAAGTGCGTATGGCGAAAGTGAAAATCTAGCGAATACGAATACGGAATTATTTATTTTGGGAATTAAATATACAACACCTAATGGTGATTAAATAAAACAGTTAAACGAGGTTTTTTATTTTATTTTATTGATTGTGCATAGATATTTGTGCGATAAATGATGATGTATTGAGTCGATTTTGGTTTACATATCGAACTGGATTTGCACCGATTGGTAAACATGTTAACATAGAGAGAGAGTGAATCATGGATTTTTGATTTCTAGGAGGACCATCAGGCCCAACTAAAGACACAGGATGGGGCTGTATGATGCGTTGTGGTCAAATGATGTTAGCAGAAGCGTATCTTCGATTTTTTCATCCAGCTGGCAGATGTTCGGCGAGAATAATTCTTGTTTATTCATTGAATTATTTCTGTTTTTGCTTAGATTTTCGATGGCGTTCGAAAGTGACTGATTCCATCTATTGGGAAATCTTAAATATGTTTATTGATAAACGCCATTCATCGTATTCAATCCAACAAATCGGTTGGTAGAGTTAGTCAATCGATTGAATGATTCTTATTTCGTTTATTATTCGATGATTTCAGTTCAAATGGGCAATTCCGAAGGTAAAACAATCGGACAATGGTTTGGTCCGAATACAATCGCTCAAGTTCTTCGGTAGAAGATTTCCACTTTTTCATTTAATCAAAGATATGCATTGTTCAGTTTGTAGACGAATAGCATCGAATGAATTCGATAAACAAGTACACGTTCACGTTGCTATGGATAATACTTTGATTCTAAATGAAATACGTTCGTTGAGATCAATCGATGAAAATAAATGATTCGATTGATTGTTCGTTGAATTTAGGCAAATTCTGTCAAATCTCTTCGAAAGTTCCGAAATTTACCGATTGTCAAACTCAATGGAAACCGTTAGTAATCATCATTCCATTACGTTTAGGTTTAAATTCTGTTAATACTGAATATATCGAACAGATTAAAGTACAAATCTATTCACTAATTCGTTCGAATTCAAATTCATTTGTTTAGTCCTGCTTTCGTTTACCTCAAACTCTCGGTTTTCTCGGTGGTAAGCCGAATCATGCGCATTATTTTATCGGTTACTGTGAATCCGATGATTTATTATATCTCGATCCTCATATAACTCAACCACATACGGATACGATGGTAGATTTAGACGATAGATCGTATCATTCGGATCGAATTAATCGAATGAAATTCTCGGGCTTGGATCCTTCTCTCGCTTTAGTAAGATGAAAATATATTCGTCAATTTATTTGGCTTTTGTCTGTTTTTTTTTCGAAGGCATTTGCATGTAAAACAGAAAATGAATTCGAAGATCTAATTAATAAATTAAAACAAGTAGATTGAAAGAAAAATATGCCCTTCAAATTAATGATTTGCCTCTTTTTGTAGAATTTTTCAGCGAGACCAATGTTTGAAATATGTGAAACGAATCCATTCGATAGTCTCTCGAAAGATTTCGATCAAGATGACGGTAAAATTTTAACACAAAAGAAAATCTTCATTTTCTATTCGCGTTTGTCTTCTTTTTCAGTGATTAGTTTGGATTCCGATGACGATTTCGAAGTTGTCTAATCTCTATACATAATTCCTTTCTCTTGTCATTTTTCAAATAAAACGAAATACATCACCCTCAAGATTAATTGATTTTCTTTTCTAGACAAAATGAAGTTCGAAGAGCTGCCCGGCGAATTAATATTTCATATTTTATCCTATCTAAAACCGCTCGATGTTTTCTATGCGTTTCACAACCTAATCAATTATCGTCTACAATCGATTATTATCGATATGTACGCAATAAAATATGATGAAGATGATTACTCATCGAATTTGAATATCTCACTTGTTGATGTGCCTTTGTTTATGTTTGATTTTGCTCTTTCGAACGTCATTTCATTTTATTCGAATATGATCCATTCATTAACTTTATCGAACAAACGAACGCCGAAACAAATCGATAGTTTTCTTGAGAAATATTCGTTTAAATACGATTTTACTTATTTAAAATCGTTGACTTTAATCGAACCGACGAATGATGAATTGAATGAAATACTTCCTAATCTACCGAACATTCAAACGCTATCGATTCGATCGAAACATATGTATTTATTCGATAGGCGACTTCTTCAACAGATACTTTACGTTAAACGAACGCTTGTCAATTGTTTTCTTAGTCAATTTGAATTCGATTATATTTGTCAACAATCACGATCATTTATTCGCAAATTACATATTCAATCTTGTGATTTTTCATGTTTTATTCATTTATTTAATTCTTTTTTATGGTTAGAATTTCTTGAAATAAATTTCCTTTCGATATCTCCGAGTCAAATGTTTTCATCAAATCAAATCATTCAACATGAAATCAAACTCAAACATTTCAAGCTCGATACATCGAATATTGCCTGGCATAATTTACAAATTATTTTCCCGTTATTAAAAAATCTACAACGATTTTCATTGGGCATTGCTTCCGATGAAGGTTTGACCAAATCTCAACGAAAAACAGAAAAAAAAATCGAAAGAATATTTTAGGTTATGATCATATAAATAGTTCTCAATGGCAAATGATCATCAGCAACTATTGGCCAATGTTAAAAACATTTGAAATTTATTGTAAAATTTTACATTTAACTTCGACAGATGCCAATGAACTTTATCCACGTTTATTAGTATTTAAAAATGATGTTTTCTGGCGAAAACGAAAGATTGATTTTCAAATTGATATCTATCAAGATAAATCGAGTTTTCATGCCATGTTCTATTCGATACCATATCCCGAGAGGAAATATTCGAATCAGTAAATCAAACATCATTCATCAAAAAAAATCATTTTTTTTTTCATTCTTTTAAAGTTGGGGCTATCCAATGAGTAAAACATGTCTTGTGCATTCGAATTCGTATCGATATGTTCATCATTTATTATTAACTATTTATAATACCAAACAATTGCGAGATGATCTTGATAAATCATTGCATTATTTTTCAAAAATCGATACATTAACCATTCGATTTCAGCAACATGTCTCAAGTCATTTATTTGAAATGTATATAAAGAAATTGTTAAATTTAAATTCAATTAAACATTTAATTTTGAATGATAAATGTGTGTCTATTTCGACCTTCTACGAACTGATTCGAAGTAAACGTTTGTAATTCAATGAAATCGATTGAATGAATCGTCGAATTTTTAGATTTGCCGAATGTAACTAAACTGACAATTAGTAACAACCATCGTATATTAATCAAACAGATATTTCAAAGTCGAAATGAATATTTATTAAATTTATTAACCGAAAAAATCATCGATTTTCATTTATTATACGATGGCGTAATTCATTACGAAACAGTTGAAGCGATACGTTTGAAATTTCTCTCACTTAAATCATTTACAGTTTGTCTTGCACATTTCGAAGATTTTCGAGATGTTATACCGACATTTATTCGACATATAAAATCACTTCGATATTTGCATATTGGTCTCGAATGTGACAATGATAAGAAGAATTTCTATACTCAGGATATGTACGAATGGTTTCGACGACATCATGTTACTCAACAAATCAAATTGCATATCGATGGTGATACGAATTCAATACATATTTGGTTGTAAATAACGAATGAATTTGCTTATTTATTCTAATAAAAATATTTCGAAACATTGAATAGTAAATGCAAATAGAACCTATTGGTGATTGACCTTTTTTCATTCGCTTTTTCTTCGAATGCAGTAAAGCATTACATTCTCTCCTTTTTTTTTCGTCGTTCTTTGACCTGCATAGTCAGTAGTTATTTCTATATTCATTGCCGTGATACAACACCGCACATGGCTCGTCGTTTTTTTTTCACTTAAAAATGTTGATTTAAAACTCACGATGCATATTTGAGCATGTTGCATTATCTATCACGATCGTTTTTTCGTTATCGATCACCGCTTAGATCATCTCCAATTCGGTCGATCTATCGATGCTTTTTACTATCGATTTTGATCTTTACTTTTTCGTCGTTTGCCATACCGTTGATATTCTCTATATTGATCTTTCGAACTGATTCGTCGGCATCGAATTCATCAGATACGATTGTTTCGTTAACAACTGTTCAAGCAAGATTTCATGTTGAACTACCGTTAACTATTCATTCGTTATTGTCTCAAACTCAATTGCCAAAAGAAATTCGCATTTATCTATCGCCACGATCAGTAATTACCGAACAAGGCAATTTGACACTCTTCTATTTGAAAAAATCGTTGAAGCAATTAGATGATTCTGAAAGACTTTTGATATTATTTGATAAATTAGTAGAAATTCGATTGGAAAACGAGGATTATGGTCCGGCAACAAAATTTCTTCCGATTATTCGTGAATTTCAATCAAAATCTCAAGCAATTATGATCTGTGACGATGATCAATATTATCATCCGTATACATTAGCTACATTGAATACATACGCAGATCAATATCCAGACAGTATTATTGGTTTTCGTGGTTGGCGAAGTAGTCAAATCTTTTTTTGTTGTTCTCTTTCAATATTTTTATTTAGTTCGTCAGGATCTTACTTGGGGTGTTGGTAGTGCACGTGAAATGTCATATCACATTGTCGAATCACAGTATATCTCAGAAGTCTATCGCGTCGGTGTCATAACTGCAAACTATGGTTATTTAATTCGTCCATCATTCTTTGATTCGCATATTTATCTCGATTTTAATCGAGCTCCGAATGATGTCCGTCGTGTTGACGATATTTGGATGAATGGTCATGCTGCTCGACGAAATATTGCTCGATATATTATTCCATCGTGTTGTTCTCCGACTGGTTTAACACAAACTCACGCTTTAGAGACGTATTTACGGAATCATCAAATGGATCGATTCACAGCTAATACACATGCATTGGAATGGTTTGCTGATTATTGGGAAAGAAATCTTTGGTATAGATTTGCAGGTGTCAATGCGCCAATTTATAGGGGTTGGTCGAGTTGGATCTATCGTGAGTGGATCGGGATGATTTTGAGATTGAAATTATTTATTTATTTATTTTGATTGAATATAAATAAACAGACAAAAAAGAGCATTTAAAGTCGAACTGGGTTCGGTGTTGATGATAGTTCTTTGGGATCGTAGGCTGTTGTTATATATGCGTGTAGACTAGGTCGAGATGTTGGGATACATATAGCATAGTTATTATTGAGAACTGGACGGAACCAGAAGAAAGGCGTTGTAATGTATCGAACAGGTGTTGATTGTTGATTGATTTGTGATAGAATTTCAGGATGAAAAGAATGTTGTTGTGGAGTCCAAGCTGGATTATCATTGAATCGAACGTTTTTCATCGATGATTGCATATCTTGATATTGAATTGATTCATTTTCGTACGAATAATCATTAGGAAAATCAATTGACACAGCAAATTCATCTGATCTTTGCGTGTAATATTTTTTCGTTTGTTTTGCAATTGGATATAAAACTAGACAAATAGATAATTTCACCAAAAGAACAATCAAACATCACACATTCTTACTATCATAATCAGTAACTGTATCGATAATAACATCGTAATACAGTGGACTAATGGATGTATTTGTCGGACAAGCAAGTTGTGCATTTGGATGCGGTCGAGAAACGAAATCTTCGTCGTCGAGATCTTCTCTCATGTTTATCGGTCGATAGGATATTGAATCCGTCGGTGCATGAAGAAACGAACGTGCTACATCACGATCAAGTTTGGATTCGATGGAATACATTTTTATTGTTGATGAAAATCAATCGAAAGACTTTATTTATATGTGAAAAAAGTCAACTTTTCGAAAATGTCAATGTTATGATCTTATTTCGAGATAAATTACACTCAAATCGAGACATAAAAATTATGTAAATCGACTATCAGATGGTAGAGCTAAAAATAGTTCATTATTTGCGTCCATAAGAATGGCACCGTCGGCATTGACTGAATCGATATTTTCAATAAGACTACTGCTATTCTCGTAGGCAGATGATGTCGATGATGGATAGGGAAAATTTGCCGGTTTAGCTGGTAGGACAGGCGGTGATGTTGATCGTTTGCTCGGATGATTTGGGCGAACAAGTGAATTGTAAGCTTGATCGTCATCTGTTATTGATTTTCGTTTATTTTCGATTGTTTGAGAATTTTCCTAAAGAAAAATCGGACATTTTTTCCCAAATAAACGAAATAATAATACGAACCACACTGGACGATCGACTTTGCCGTGGATAACTTCGTCGTTTTGCTGCTGATGAATTCGAACGATAACCATCGTCAGTTGTTGTCGTTGTTTGTTCGTCTTTTTTCGATTGATTTTGATCGACACTGTACGATCGTCGGTATCGTTTGAGTTGATCGTCGATTTCAGCTTGGATTTTCGGATATCGCGAACGTGTTCGACGAGTTGACGATGCTGATAGTGAATCATGATTCGATGACATCAATATTCGACGAATCTGCATGTCAAATGATTGAGAAAATATTTGACAACGACCGAGAATCTGTTGAATTTGATTTGACGATGATGTAACATTGGAAACGAGAAATTTGAGCGGAGTATTCGTTGGAATAGCAACGATATTCGGAGAGGATAACGAGGCACAAATTGCAAATTCTTCCGAACGTGAACCAAGCAATTGTAAACTACCAGAGAAATCTTTGTATGCATATGAACCTGAAAATAAATAAAATTCGAATCGATGATTTTCGTAAAATTCGAATGTCAAACCCGGCAGTTGCGCTAATTTGATTTTAACCGGCATTGGAAACCGTTCGACAAGATTGTTGATACTTTGTAGTTTATTTTCGTTACTCGATCCACGTTGTCCAACAGGAATTAAATTCAACTGATCGGGTAATGAACACGGAACATAGGCAATCTGCTGCTGAGCTAGAATACATTTCAATGCATATTCATTTCTTGGGAGAATTTGTTTGCCAAAACAAAACCACATTGAAAATGCATAATCTTCATCGGTTAGATCATCGTTTTCTGTTGGCATATATTCAATATGAACCAGTTTATCGAATAAAATCATTTGATTGACATCAACCTGATGCCAAACACGATTTAATATACCCTCAGCATTGACTTCGACTGTATACACACGCATTGCTGATGCGACATAGAATGCTTGAGGACGTTGATCGATTTCCATTCGTTCGACAATCGGACGGATACTTGTTTCAGGTACAACAGCAGTTTGATTTCCTGAAACAAAACAAAAACATGTTCAAATGAAAACATTTTCATTGGCAATTGTCTCTCTTACGATCGGCACCGGATGGAATGCATTCGAAATAGCCTGGGTATTTCAAAGACACGGCTACAACTTCCGAATCAATCGGTCTGTATGGACCGGTCTTTTCTTTCGGCGTCGATTGACTACTACGTAAAGCTCGTCCAAACGCAAAGGTAACACGTGATACTGAATATAAAATAATTGGCCGATTCGAACCACGAAATCCTGGCGCAGTTCGAATTGCAACTGGTAGAGAATATTTGGATGCAATTGATTGAATGGACAATGGTTGTGATGACCAGTCGAATGACATGTTTCGAACTCTAAACTACTTGAAATAAGACTAGCGAGAACGTTTTACATGACCTTCTAAACTGAAGGATTGTTTTTTCTTCCGACGACGGAAAACGAAAACGAAAAGAAAGCAAAGGCAAAAGGCAATACGGCGTGACTAGAGAAAAGCAAATAGTTCTGACTTTTATTACGTATATTAAATGCATTTTTATACGTTTATTAGACCAAACCATTGATTTCATTCGATGATCATAATTTATTTCGATCTCGCCATTGATCATATTATCTTTGCATATTTTTCGTATGTTTGACGTGTGAATGAGAGGAAAATCACAAGAACGAGCCATTTTTTTTACTATTGTATACTCGAAAATAGTCGTTCTCAATTGACGTCACATTGAGTAGGAGGAGAAAAACAACACGATGAGTAGAAGTAGTAAAAAACGAAACTGATTTCGATTTTTTTAATTAGTTTGTTGAGGAAGTCAAATCACTTGATACAGTCATCGTCAAATAATTGAGTTGATATTTTAAAATGAAAGATGAATATCGTGTGTGACATATCTGTGAGAAGCAAAACAAATTGTCTTTTCTTTTAACTTGCTATGATGTTTCATTGCGAGAGAGAAAAGTGTGAAATGTCTTACGTCAATTGGTTGAACAGAAAGGATATTTAAATTTCAAGAATTGAGCGTTCATCAATCATTTCAGAAGAAAAACAAAACGTGAAAAGAAGATATTCTCATGGACGATCCATCATCATTCCAATCACATCGAAATGAAACTCCCTATTTCACAAATTCACAAGTCAATTTTTCGAATTATTATTCATATCCATCACCTAACAATACTAATCAATCATTCTATATGTACGAATCTTCATCGAATCATATCAACACATGTACAGCTGGTAAAAAATTTCTATACAGAATAAAATTTCATGTTAAACGTTTGGTCTTTTGACAGAATCTTCGGTCTATTCATCAAATGATATGCTGATTAAAAATGATTATCAATCTCAAGAGAATCAGATTCATTGGAGTAGGAGTGGTGGTGGTGGTGGTGGTCGTCGTCGTCGACAACGAACTGTATTCAGTCAAAATCATATTCAACAACTCGATAATGTTTTTGTTCATAATCAGTATCCAGATATTGATCTACGTGAAACTCTAGCAGTTCAATTAGGCGTTTCAGAATCTCGTATTCAAGTTTGGTTTAAAAATCGTCGAAATCGTGCTCGAACGGCACAACGTCAGCAAAACAAAACTTTCGAATAAAATACAATATCTAATTATAAATAGAAACGAATTGTCAACATATGCAGATAACTATAAAAATATTCATCATTTTTTGTTTAACCAAGATTTTGATTAAGATTGAAAAGTCTCGAATAAATTCTTGAGGTTCATGAGAAAATTTTATTTAACGATATATTTGAAAAATGTCAGTTTCAATCAGTATGGTAACATGCCATTATTTACACGAACATGGATGTCTATACATAAAGACAAGTTTTAAATTAGCCTTTCAAATAGAGAATCAATTCTACCTTCCAATTTAGCCAATTCTTGTTTGGCTAATGAGATAGTTTTCATTAACTGCTTCAATTCATTCATAACTTGTAACCAAAGTTGAAAATGTGTGTTGAAATTGATTGTTGTAAGTTGTTGCTGTTTGAGATCGAAATTTTGTTGCATCTGAAGTAGCTGTCCTTTGACTTCTAATAGCTAAAATAACAAATCAATATTTCGATAAAAAAATTCGAACAAATCGAGAGAAATTCTTAAATAAATTTACATTCTGAATTAACGGACAAATAGCCATTTCAATACTTCTGTTCGATTTTCGTTTTCTCTTTATATTTATATACTCATTAGATAATTAGTATCGTCCTGTTTCATTTCTCCTCCGTCAACTTTTCTTTCAATGACCGACGATAGTAGCTGCTCATGCATAGTCAAACGAAACAAAAAAGAAGAGAATCGATGAATACGTACAATTTGTCTGCGAAGATGGCCTCCTTTGTTATTGAAATCATGCAATGACAAATATAAACCAGGAAATAATGATGACACATTTATGATTAAAGCTAATTAATGATTCGATATGAAGAAGATTAATAACGTTTATCGGCGACTTTTTTCTTTGTTTGAAAGACAATAATACATGATATATCTTAATGTGCGTGTGTTCATTTTATTTTTTTTCACTATTGGAAAATTTCGCCTAGACCGATATACAAACATGAATTATGAAATAAATGTTAAGAATATAAAGAACGGTAAATGAGCGAGGACTGTTTCTACAGGATAGATAAAAGTAAAAGAAGATAACAAAAAAACAAACAAACTTGTATTGCATGAAGATATTCATCGTCATTATTTAATTATACATTATCATCATCGATGAATTCTTCAGTAGTATTACGACAGAGAAAAGCGAATACAACTGCTAAGAGAATCACCTGAAAATAATCATCAAGAAAATTTATTTGTTGGACAGAATTCGACAGACTTTTGTTGCTGTTTGTACTGACATGTATACTGATGGTGTATTTATTTGAAAACTTTGACCGAGATTAAGATGGATATTCAAGGCAGAAGTTACAAGAGAGAGAGAGAGAGTATTTCAGTTGTTCAAGAACAGATCCGATTGCCAACGAGTTTTTCTTGATTAAAATTTCGATTTTTTTCCTATTGACCCATCTGCAATTATACTTGAATTAGCCCATTCAAATTCTAAAGCTTGTCAGCGCGATCCGTTCCGTGCCGGATGGAAAAATGTGAAACTCGAACTAGCAATTATAGTTTTTCGAATGCAAGGGAAGTTTAGATCACTATCAGGACATTTTATTTTTTTAAATAAATTAAATTTTTCTGAAAAATGTCCGTCATGTTGGTGATAAATATGGGGGAGAGGTGGCAAAAACGTTTCAGATAGTGGAAACAATGGTCTCTAATTGCTCTTCTCGCCCTTTTATATCATGTCTGTCACGCTTGAACCCAGCTATTTTTGCTGGACTTGGATGTCCGTCACGTAAGTGATGATTTGTTACTATGGTGTCTGTTACGTAAGTGGGAGGGGGGGGGTAGTGGGTCCAAATTTTCTACACTTAAACTTCAACACTCCCTTTCAGTTCGTGTTTCACAAAATAAATACAAATCATTCAATACTCAAAAAAATATTATCCAATCGATCATCAGTGTCTCTCGAATCTCGATCCTGAGATAGAGTTTGAGAGACTTGTCGTCGAAGAGTCGCTGCTTTCTGTTCATATGACAATGCTTCATTGCCACTGCCAAGTGCTTTGTAAACACTCGCCAGATTCGCATAAGTTTTTGCGAGTGACGAATGTTGAGCAGGTACGATAGCTAATTTGACAGAAAGCGAGTAGAGAAAATGTTTTAACGCATCTTCATATCGTTTCATACGATAATAAATACAGCCAAGATTATTATGTGATTTAGCAACACCGAATGAATTCATTCGCGAATAGTTTTCATCGATACTTAACGCTTGTTCGTAATATTCCAATGCTTTCGTATAATTATTCTGATGTTTATAAACATCAGCAAGATTATCGTAGAAAACTGCCATATTCTGATGGGTGTCGAGATGTTCCTGTTTGTATAATTCGATAGCTGTTTCAAAACTTTTCAATGCTTCTCTGTCATCATTTGCTTGACGATGAACAGCTCCTATACATGCATGAATCTTGCCGATACTGATAGCGTTTGTTGAATTTGATTTTTGTTTGATTTTCAATGACTTTCGAAGGAATTCCAAACTGGTCGCATGTTCACGTTTATCTTTCGCTATTAATCCACGAGCAAAATACAATTCCGAACAAGTTTCATTTTCATGCGGTAATTTCTTCGATAATCTCTCGTAGATTTTATCGGCACCATCGTATTTCTTCAAACGATATAGAATATCTGCAAATCGTTTTAACTGAATCGTTCGATCGCTTTGAAATTCTTTCATTGACTGAGAAAGTTGTTTGAGATGACTGTCTCGTTCGGAACATAATTCCAAACGAACAATCCATATATCTCCGTGATCGTAAACATCGATTATATGAAAAATCGAACCGATCATAAACATGATATCGCCTTGACTATCGAAACGGCAGAGTTTACTAATATCAGCGAATGGTTTTGTTGGACTGACGTTCGGCGTAGCATCGATTTCGAATAGAACGCATTGCAATTCGGATTCGCTTCGAGAATTGATTAGATTTTGAATGACTGCCTCGCGATTTCGATTCGTCAACCAAAACGAAACATTCGAAAGATATTTATCTTGATCACTTTTCAAATATTCGAGTTCGTGCAACCATAAAAGTTTGCCGTAATAAGTTTGCACGGATTGTTGACATTGATTGTTTGTTAATTGTTTGAAAATATCGTTGATAAAAAAATGTAACACCGGCAGTTCGTAGAAATTTGATTCAGTATGTAGAAGACGATTGACTGTTCGATAGAGAATGGATTCTCGTGTGTACCACCAAATAGCCTTTTCTGGACGATAGTAATCGTTGAAATCATTGAGTGCATTCAATTGTCGTTTTTCATTTTTAACAGATTTTTTACAGAAAGATACTAATTCGTGTTTGTCATCGTCTTTCGATTCGAAACGAAGAAGTGTTTCGATAATAATGAGTAAATGTGTGAATTTTTTGTTGAGTATAAACGAATCCATTGGATTGTCAGTTCGAACGAAGATATTGTATGAAAGAGAGACTTCAGGTTTCGCACGACATCGTCGAGATAGTTTGATTTCATTTAATAGAATATCACAATCGATAATAACTTCTCTGACCTAAATAAAGAAGAAAAAATTTTTGTAGAAAAAAAAACACTTTATTTTCTCGTTTGATCGTCGATACTTTGTTGAATTGACTTGACCATTCCTCATTGGCTTTTTTGTCTTGACAATAGATATAAATTGATGCAATTTGAGATAGATCATTGACTTGTGGAACAATTTCTCGACCTAAACGACCGCTAACAATTAGAATAATTCGATTTCTATTTCCATAATTTTCGATTGCGTCTTGACATGATTTTATATGTTCAAATTTCTTCAGATTCTTATTCAACAATAGAAGACATTTCTGAACCTGTTGATTATGTTCAGATGTGTGTATTTCCGCGTCGAGCCAGAATAAACAAGCATTTTCTTCTAAGTTACTATTTAATTCTGGAGAAATTTTATTAAACATAGTGTCTATGGCACCCCTATTGCGTGTTTGTTGAAATCGAATGTTTTTTGACAAAATAAAATGAAAAAGAAAAATGCATCAGGTACAAGCAACACTTATTTAATCGCACTTTTTTCGTTCGCCGGTTGAAATATTAAATTCTGACGTAACTGCAACGGCAGGCTCATGATTTTTTTCAAGTATCAATACAGAACGAAGAAAAAAAAGTGTAAAATAAACATACACTAGGGAAATGAGTGATTTAAATTAAAGGGAAAGGAGGCATCTATCGATATCGATTGTGATCGGACGAAGATTAAAATATCGATCGATCGATATATGTTTGTTCTTTATTTTGTTTATTAAATGATCAGTTAAATCTTTTCACACGCTTTTTTTTAAAGAATAAATCAGGTAAATAAACTCTGTCTTGAAATCGAAATTTAGTCTGTCAATTCGTTTTGGAATGTCATTACCAATTGACTGACTAGAAGAAGAATTCATTTTGTTCATATGTTCAACTAAGATGAGTTATTCTTCGAGTGTATTTGTTCATTCGTTAGAACAACGCCTTTAGCCACGCAAGTTCGATCACGTCCATCGATTAAACACGGCCAAATATATTCACTGATAATCTCACATTCGTTGTTCGACGCATGAAAACGTTCGTGAATTTGTTTATCGTATTTCATCGCCTGAAATTCGATGTAATAGGGAGGTGTTTGATTGACGAGACCCCATCTATACAAAAAATAACAGAACGCATATTGATGTTTTAGAAAAAAGCAAACAGAACATACGCAGTTCGACAAGCTGAGTAAATATACTTCAATAGTTCATTGCAATTTTTCAGAATAGGATAGTCGTATAAAGTAGTCCACAATTGATTTTCTACTTCCTAAAAAAATACTTCTGACTAGTTGTTGTTGTTTGTTTTTTGTTAAAAAAATAGTCGTACAAAAACTAATTTCGCAACATCGAATTTTTGTATAGTTGTTCGAAGATATTTTTCAATAGTTTCTTCTAGAACTATCGAAGATTTATCGTTCGATATCTGTAGAATTTGTTTGATTTTCATTCGAATATCTTTTGCATACGTTTGAGCATGACGAAAAGCGAGCTTGAAAAGAAATCAATAACTAATCGTTATGTCAGTGAAAAAAAAACGAATCATACGTACAACAACAACAGAAAATAATAATTTCGATTTCAAATCTTCGCACTCGGATAGTTCACGAATATTGTCTAATACATCGAGTGCATCGATTCGAGCTTGTGAATAGAGTGTATTGTACGAACGAATGAGTTCAGTAGGACGAGAGATTTGATTTAAATCTTCGAATTTGCCGCATTTTTCGATTTGTCGTTGAGCTTGTTCGGCTAATCTAAAAATGGATCGATTTGATTTTAGATGGTATTCAGTCAAATACTTTTGATTATTTTTCTGTTTTCAATCATCGAATTGGTGATCAGTTTATTTTGGCAATGTAAAAATGAACAAAAACTATTCGATTTCATTGAAATATCGGGTTTAATCGGCATTTTCAGCACAATATTTTACGTCACATTGAAACAAATCGAGAAGACCTACGAAAGTCTTTATTTACTCTTCTCAAATATTTATTTTGTTTTATTAATTTGTACGTGCATATATTGGTTAATCAATTTATCGATTGAATCTCGAGATTTCTTCGAAAAATTTACTCAATTTTCATGTGAAAATTACATTCGTTCGATGATTTTCATTTGTTTTATTGGCAATTACATGATTTTCATTTTACTGATTTGTTCAATAATCTATTTCTGCTATTTTAATAAACAAAATCTTTATTCTCAAACGGTTTTAGTCGAATAGAAACATAATCGAATCTTACCGTTCACGCATTTGTTCTTCGCTTTTCTGTAGACGAACGATTGTTTCTTTTGACTTTTGTAATTCATTTTTTAATTGAATTAAATCATTTTTCAAACGTTCTTTTTCATCATGATCTGTATTCGAAACAATTGGATGTGCTGGTAACGAGGCAAGTGATTGTAATGATGTAGCTGCTGGTAGCATCGTCTTTTGCACAGACGATGTCGATGGCGAGATGAATACACGATTGTTTCGGCCATTTAATCCTAATGATTGTAGTGGAGCTGAAAAAGAAAAAAAATCGAAGAAATGAATTTCTATTCGAAGATTGTTTCGATTTGGACGTACAATTCGAATTCTGCGAGTAGATGCAAGAGAGAGCAGTGGATAGAACGAGATTTTCTGATGAACTGCGAACGAGATAGATCGACATGGATATAGTTAAGCCGAAAAGTGTGTTAATAGATAGAAGAGAAAAATGTTTAACTCGTTTGTCGGGGTTTTCTTTTAACATGAGAAGGAAATGTGTCTATTGTCAATCAAAAAGTCATTTACAAACGATAAACTAGTTGTTCTTGTTTCATAATCAGACACACACACACACACACAAAAAGAAAAACGCGGATATTTATGTTGTTGATGAGGTCATATAGAAAGAATAGCATTATATCCGGATTAGTAATCGTCTTTTTCTTCGTCTCTCTCGTTGTGTTTGAGCTGTAGAAAGAATACTCTTCTCATGTTATTCAAAGGAAAACAACAAATATCGAAGCTAATAGATAGATAAAGTGAATTTATACAACTGTTGTCAAATTAAATAAACAAAAGATTGTTTTGAAGAATTCGTCTTACGCATTCGATCATTTTTTTCGGATTCATCATCGGAAATATTCTTTTCAATCGAATTATGTAAATATTCTCGACGACAGATCAATGTCGGCGTCATGGATACTTGTGTCGAAGGATCTGTTGTCTGCTCGTACGTATTCAATGAATTACAAGATTTCATTGTTTGAGAACGTTTATTATAAAAACGATCTTTATTCTTTCGTAATGATCGTCGTAGCGTATTGACAAAACCTTGTTGTTTCGAATTAAGATCGATTGGTTGCGTCGAAAACCGATGTTCTCGATAGGCAGATGTTGTATTGTCATTTGGAATATTCATATTCGTTGGTATGGATCGTGCTGAATTCAACCGAATTGTCGGCGGTTCGTTAACTGTTGTCGAAGGATTATTCGTGATAAATGGACTCGTTTGAGGGATATGAAAGCTTTTAGTACGATTAAGATACTGTGCAGCTGTTGAAAGATATGTATTTATGAGTTGACTAGCAGGTTGATGTTGTTGTTTTCGATTAAGATTATTTATTGTATGTGAAGGTTGTTCGGAATAGATCGAATGAAAATCAACTGTATCTGACATTGTATTCGAATGCGTCGAGAATTTCTAACTTGAATGTACACAAATATGAACGACGATGAATGTCGATATTAGTTTATGATAAACTTCTACTGATGCGCATTAGATGCGTGTATATATCAGACATAAAAAGTTGCTTTCTCTCCCATTGTCTTTCCATCTCTCGTTCTATCTCTTGATGTTCCTTTCTCTCGCTATTTTTTTTTCGGCGAACATACTACCGAGGATATTATGTTAATGGATGAATGATAACTATAATCAAGCTCGATTGCCACAACCGAAGAGAGCTTTTATAAAGGAAGCAGATGCGTTCACATCGGGTGATTACTTAATAAATAAAAAATGATGCATATGCTTGTTCATTCTCATCATTATTGATTTCGATTGACAAGAGAATTGAAAAAAGAAAGAAGATAAATTATGTTATGTTTATGTTCGCATTTGTTTAGATCTGACTACTTGACGAAAAAGAAAGAGAAATGAGCAAAAATACATCATCATTATTTTACGCTTGATTCGTTGTTGATGAGAAACGAAGAAGTAAACAACTCCTACAGCGAGCACAAGAATAACTGTGAATTCAATCAGACGATTCTCTAGCCAACTGTTATTAGACTAATCGAGCGAGGAATCAATCGTCTTGTTTTTTTCCGTAGATAATTATCAAAATTGAGATATAACTCAAACTAATATTCAAAAACCATCGAAAAGTTATTAGTCAAATATTTATGTTATATACAGATGTGAGAAAAAAAAATCTAATCATTAATGACCTTTTTTTCATTCAAGGAAATCGATGAATATATATCATCGTCAACATTCGCATCTACATGTCAATGTCAATGGAATTTGTAATAAATATCGTGTCTCTTTTTTTTTCTTTCTTTGTTTTGAAATGTTTCGATCGCGATATCGATTAGAAATTCTGTCAAAAATTGAAAGAATATAATTATATATTGAGGATATCAAAGATTTTTCTTATCTTTCAAGGTTAATCAAAAGGATAAAGAAACGTATTTTTTGAACAGTTTTCGATTACATCTTGAAATAATAGCTTATTTGTCAATATTGAATCAAATAATCAAATATTCATTACATACCTATTTGTTGAATTTTGTCTTTATGTGTTGAAAGGTCGTTATCTGTGAGAAAGAGAGAAGAAGAAAAAAAAATGAGAGAATTGATCGATTAAAAACACAAACAAATATGCTCTTTTGCTTGCAAATGACATCTGTCATAAAAAGAAAAACTAACAATCACAATAGTTAATTCTGAGCTTACCATAACATAAAAGATGATTTGATGGTAAACGAAATGATCTATTCATCATCGTATAAACAGATGAATAAGAACGAGAAAATGATGGGAATGAAGTAAAATACAGTGTTAGATTATCATCGTTCATGTTTTTGTTCATTTTCAATGAGAAAGAGAAAGAGAGATCTTTCTATGAATATGTGTAGGCTGAATAATCCGTTGAGAATATTGAATTTACGATTAGGATTTCAATTGACTAGTACGAATAATAGAACGAAATTCAATCTTCGATTATAAGAAAGACAAACAGAATGACGAACTATCTCGTCATCGTGTATCGATTATGTATTCTTAAGTAGTTCTTCGACTTTTTCCTCTCCCTTCTTCTTTTTCT
>ERZ778024.372-NODE-372-length-80253-cov-56.636712_pt1 | contig 80253 bp, 105 predicted proteins | sample MGYA00375754_ERZ778024 | MGnify/ENA primary metagenome ERZ778024 (study PRJEB29350, sample SAMN05389827) | bioreactor metagenome | isolation source: Thiocyanate bioreactor | place: South Africa: University of Cape Town | collected 2014-02-18 ...
CTTGTTGTTAATCGATATACAACCGTAAGACAAGTTCTTCCTTGTTTGGCTTCATCGAGTAAAAGAATTTCTGGTTTTCTTACGAAAGCTCTTGCAATGGCAATTGTCCACCTTTAACTCCACACGACGTTTCAGAACTCTTTTATAACAAAATCAATTCGAAATCAATATAAAGAAAAGAGAGCAAAAACTGTTACTTGAGGTAGAGAAGTAATCAGAGAATGAATTTGCTTTTTTTGCTGCATCTTCAATTGAAAGATTGAATACAAAATGTTTTGCGTCAAGATAAAGATGACCTTGAAATAACTTGTTTGCTTAAAAAGAATATTGAAGAATCATATTGCAATTGAAAACGAGATAGTACTTTGGTTCAGTTTAAATCGAATTAATAATTAGATGTCGCTTTGAACCAATTATCCTCTATATACATATATATATATAAACCTTCTCTCTTAATCACTTTTTTGGGTATTTTCTGTGTACTGTGCTAAATCAAAATCGTATTGTTTCGAAAGTGTTTTTTTGAATAAAAAAATCATGGGAGAGTACGTAGAAATGGTATGAAAAACTACTTTATACAAATACAATTATGTTTTTTAGTCGACAATTATTCGTTGGAAATCTGTGTAATATTACACTTGAATCTCTTCGAGAGTATTGTGAAAAATATGGAACAATTTCTGATTTACAATTAAATCGTGACAAAGACAAAAATGTAAGAGAAATGTCATTTTTTTCTTTCTTTGGGAAAAGCAATGATTTTTTTCTTTTGAGATTTATCATTGTTTTGCTTTTCTTACCTATCAAACTGCTCTTTCTGCAACACAATTCATGCAAAAACGTCCTCATATAATCAATAATGAACAGATTTTTGCTAAACGCGCTTTATCACGTTTCAATGCGTCCATTCCTGAACGATTAGTCGTAACTAATCGATTAGTTCTATCAAATATCAATAAATTTGATAAGCAAATGGTTCGAAATTATTTTCATAAATTTGGTCGTATAAGAAAATTCGATTACGAAAATGGTCTTATTGATTTCGATGTAACGAGAAAACAAAAGAATTTAATAATTCAATTGATATTCTCTCTCCTTTCTCATTTAGGATTATGACGATGTCGATCGAGTTCTCCTATCACGACCACATTATGTCGACAATAAGATTATTTCTACAACAAAATTTATTCCAAAAGGACCTGAAGATATTGAAAATAATGAAGTAACTATTCAATTGATTTCGTAGATTGAAATTTATTTGATTGTCTAGGAAGGAGAAATAATTGATAGTCAAATGGATGATTATCAAATGAAATATTTTCATCTCGAAAAAGAATTTCAAGATTATAAACTTGCCAAAGAAAAAGAAATCGAATATTTACAAAAAGAATTAGACAATCTCAAAGGTGATCTATCTGATATTACACAAATTAAACTAGACAAAATACTTAAAACTCAACAATTATATCATAGTGAAATTCTATTACGTTTATCTTCGAAAGATCTTGATGATAGTATTCATAAGCAAATGTGCGATGAATTTCTTCATTCAACACCGAATAAAAAACGTAAAACAACCGAAGAATCTCAGAATACATTTGAATATCATAAATGAAAACAGCATGGATTTAGTCTTTTTCTTATTTTGTAATTTAGTATGACATTCTATTTTTTTTTGTTATTTTTGTTTTTGAAGTAAAAAGTAAATTTGATTTGAAGTATTGTTACTATAAAACATCGTACAAGCTCTCTGAAATTTATAGCTGCTGATAAGAAACGAAACGAAACGATGACTAATATTTTTCTTTCTTACGATTTCTGCATCGTCCATAGTTTTCAATCTAATCACCTTAGTAGAGGTTTGTTTTTGTTGCAAAACATAGAATTAAAAATACAAAATGGCAAATACATTGTCAAAAACGACACATGATGATGAAGAACGTGCTCGTATTCTCAAAGATTTTCAAGTAGAATAGGTTTCGTCTTTCATTTATTTTCTTTCTTGTTTTGTAATATTCTACTAGGCAATAACAGAATTAAATATTGAGGATTCGATTCATTTTCTCAATGAATATAATTGGAAACTTGATGTAATAGAATAAACAAGCAAATTATTCTGATAAAATATAATTTATTTTCTCCTCTAGGCAATTATTGATGATTATTATGAAGGCATCAATTTAAAACAAAAGTATGATCATAATCCGAGTAAAATCAGTGCCGTTATTTTTCCAGTCTGTTGAACATATTTTTCATTATTCAGGTCTTGGAAGATACTATTCGAATGACGATGAAAATAAATCACAAAATGCAGATATCGACAATCATTATCCGAAATTATTAACTTCCTATGAAGAACCCACAGTAAATATTTTCGATTTGTTTTTTTCATCCTAAAAATTCTCTTCAGACGATTTATCACGAAAAACAACGATTAAAACGTTGTGGTCTTCATTCATTGAATAATCTATTTCAAATCCCAAAATTATTCACACGTCATCATCTCGAACAAATAGCCCGAAAATATGACAAACGAAAAGTTTTCAATGAATACGCGACACTTTGGTTGGGTAATTATGATATTCAAATTTTAATCGAAGCCATCAACAGCTGTGGATACAATGTACGACAAATAGATTTTAGTCGAGGAGAATCTTTATCTACTCTTCCATGGGATACTTATTTCGGTTTGTTGATTAATTTAAATGGATCACATTGGTTTACAGTAAAAAATTTAAATGGAATTTATTACAATCTGGATTCAACACTACGAAAACCTTTTCAAATCGGACATAGAGATCGTTTAATAGAATATTTAAATCGTCTTATCTACCACACACGTAAAGTGTATCTATTTGTTGTTAATCAACAACAAGAAAACTAATCGGATCAATCCTACGTATATAAACAAGAGACTTGTTTCTGTGATCTCTTTTTTTTATTTTCTAAAGGAAATCGAAACTAAAATGAAGAGGATTTCTTTTTTTCTTAAGTATAACAATTTCCGGATCGTTTTTTTCTCAATAACAGCAAACGACGAATATTCCTTTTGTCTTTTTTTCTCTCTCTCAAACCCCTACGTGCTAGAGAATAACAGATACGTATAGAGATATATAAATCTATGTGTGTGTGTGTCTGCGTTCAATCAAGGATGCAAACGAATTAGTTGCTTATTGCACCGTACTGACGTCATTGTAAAAAAAGAAGAAGAAGATAACAGCAGCAGGAGAAGATTTTTGTTGTTGTGGAAACGGAAAAAGAAGAAGAAGAAGAAAACGACGAGAATCTCTAAAGTGTGAAGTGCACACTAGATTATATAAACACACGCATAGTGACAGTAACGGAAACAATATTTTTGTCTCTTTCTCAATACGACCGTGCGTTGAAAAGAAGAAGAAAAGATGAAGATGAGGCTGTAGCAACAGCGCAGTCAGCCATAGAGAGAAGAAAAACGAGAAGAAGAAGAGTAACGCTGAGAACTGAGCGCTTTTTTCTCTCTTCTATTCATCTTCTTTTTTAGTATGCTATGGCTCGGGAAAAGAAGACGACTTGTATCATAATTATCTTCACCTGTATCTACGATATTTTAGTTTAAAAAACGTGAAAATCAAACTATGGATGGAAAACTTGTTAAGGTAATAAATAGAAAACCAGCTATCAGACATTAACCTTTTTTTATCGAACAAAATTCAATTACGATGATTTAATAGAAGCAGAAAAAATCAATGAATCCGCATTTGAATACATTAGTTTGATGCTTTCAAAATTGAATTGCTTTCTTTTTTTCTACGTCGTCGACGACGAGATGAATTAGATCCGAAAACGAGGGGGGGGAGAAAACAAAATCTATTCATCGTCGATCTAAATAAGGACACATTAGAGCATTCCAGTTCTTCTATATTAGATATTCTAATGGAAAAAGCGAGATCAAAAGAAATTCATGTCAGCATATGAAAGAGAGAAATTGAAGTTATTAGTTTAATTAAAGAAAAAGAACGAGGATAGAAAATTTAAATTTCTGAATAAGTTCCGGGAGTGTTTAATATATTCGTGTAACTGTTCGTCGACGTAGGCAAGAAAAAAACCTGACAGTTACAGGAAGTGCTTCTGTCATTTTTTCCGTTCGAGTGTTTTCTTCAATTTGAAATTGATATGTCGATTGAGTTGACTGAAGAATGTTTTTAACAGAGCTTATTTGTTTTTTTTTAGTCACAACGAAGAATGTCCCGATTAGCAAGTGATTCGTCTGAAAATGTTGAACCTTCCCTGTCCGAAGAAGTCATAGCCAAATATTTACTTCGTCGACCGAATTTTGTCAAACGTTGGTTCAAAGAAAATGCGTCGAATGATCTAATCACCGATTGTATTCGTTTGAAAGAACAAAACGAATATTTAAACAAACCACGTGCATCTGTTACACATGAAATGTTCAATAATATTGTTCAAGGACATCGAACAACTCGTGTATCATCATCATCGAAACGATTACCTATCGATTACACGAATTTAAACGAAAACGAACTATTCTTCGAACTTATTCGTGACATAGCAAATGAATTAAATGTTGACATTGTTTGTCATAAAATTCTCACGAACGTATCGATCTTAACGAATTCCGATCGTGGTAGTTTGTTTCTTGCACGTGGACCAAAAGATGGTCGATATCTTGTATCGAAATTATTCGATGTTACAGGCGAATCAACACTGGAACAGTCACTTCATACTGAAGGTCAACAAATTATCGTACCGTTTGGTAAAGGTATTTGCGGACATGTTGCATCGACAAGAGAATATATTAATATTCCTGATGCGTACGATGTAAGTAACAAAATGATTTAATTTTTCAAGGTTTTTTTGTTTAAAAAAAAGTAGAGAAGAAAGAAAAGAGAAAATATGTTTGTTTTTTTGTTTGTTGGCTAAAGAATTGTACAGCAGGCACTTTTCTTTGTCGTCGTGGAAACTGTTCCTTGAGATGATGCGTTCGTTTTCTTGGTTCGATAGGTTTTTTCTACTCGATTTTCGTAATGATACGATGGTTCAATGGGTTTTTGTTTCGCATGACTTTTCTCATGAGCTTCATGTCTTCTCGATGTTGTTTGTTGAGGTGGTGGAGTCGATGAATTCGTTGGCGTAGGTATTGCGTAAGGCGTGCGCATACGATATTCCATCATAGATCGTCGTCCATCGTTATTAGCTTTTCGTTTCATCGTGCTTGATTTGATGCCTTTCAATATATAATTGAGTATGATTAAAATGGTGGTGCACACACTTCTAAGCGATCATGTGCACTTTCGCTCTCTATTCATTGCGTTAACAAAAGCATTTAAAAAAAATAGAATAAAACAAATATAAAATTTTCTTTTTCTTTCTTTTTTCTCTTCTTCTCTCTCTCTTTTGCTGTTATTGACTGTCCGTTCTGTTTAGGATCCAAGATTTAATAAAGAAGTTGATAATAAAACCGGTTATCGAACACATTCAATATGCTGTATGCCGATCTTGAATCGAGATAATGTCGTTATCGGTGTGGCACAAATTATTAACAAGAAAACTGGCACACATGAATTTACTGACAAAGATATCACTGTAAAATAGCAATTGAAAGAAAAATGCTCAAGTTCTTTCTTGTTTATTCTAGGTCTTCCGTAATTATTTAACATTTTGTGGTCTCGCTTTATCAAACGCTCAATTATTTGAATTATCTATTCATGAATATAAAAAAAATCAAGTAATTTTTCAACGTCGTTTTGGCAACAGAGCATAAGGAGAGAGAGAAGTAAAGAAAGGAGAAAAAATAACGACCGAGAAGAAGAAGAAGAAGAAGAAAGACGACGACATTTTAGAGCTTTTTGCGTGCGTGTATAAGAAGTAAAAAGTTGCTTTTCACTTTTATTTCTTTAAACGTCGAGGAAAAACAATCGGAAAAGTTTCATTTGGGAATGTAACTCGGTTGGATATCGTAACGTGTCTTTTGTTTTCTGCGAATGTCATTTGATCGATCAGAAAATTCATCTTCACGAACAATCGTACAATTAACTTCTTCCTTATCGTCAAAGACAACAACTTGTAACGACAATAATGTTGAACATTTACAATGCAAAAAAATGTCTGAAAATATTCCAAAAGGAGATTTCACGCTTTTAATCAGGCTTAAGGTCAGATTTACTTTGAAATAGGCAAAAAAAAAAGTTTAATTAATAAATAACAGAGTTTTTGAACTCGTGCTTTCTTTTTTTTCTTTTTCTTCTATTGAAAAAAAGAACTAATTGTTTGTTTTTCTTCTTTGTTTAGCTTCTGCTGAACTTAGCTCGAAATTTATTCCGAGAACAAGACGATCTCGAACGTTTAGTCAAGAAGATTATAACTGAATCGCAAGGTTTAATGCGATGTGGTCGATGTTGTGTATACATCATCGATCAAACATTGACAATGTCGAACAATCCTGAAGAGATCCATTTCTCGAAAGGTTTCGATATGATCAACGGCGAAGAATTTCAAGTAACAACGTAAGTCAATTGATTGACTTTTACGCTCTTACATAAACATTGATTTTAATTCAAAATAGAAATGATTTTCTTGAACATTCACGATACGCTAAAATTGCGTATCATGTTGCATTAACTATGGAAACAGTTAATCTCAATGAAATGTCAAAAGAACATGAACTATATAATTTAGTAAGAATAAGAAAAACAAAAAAACAAATAAATATCCGTTTGCTTTTTTTTCTTCTTTCTCTCGTCTAGTTCACTGCGAATAGTAATGATTCATTTGAATTAATGAATCTTCTCTGTGTACCGATTATGGATGGCGATGGACATGTCATCGGTGTGACACAAGTCATGAATAAATTACATGAAAAAGTCTTTACTGATGATGATGTTGCAATAATCGAAGTATGAACTTCGAATTCAATTGATTTGAAACTTTTGTCTCGTCTATTTTAAGGCTTTCTCGGTCTTTTGTGGTTTGGGCATTCATAATACTCGTCAATATGAAAATGTTGTTCGTTTAACTGCCAAACAGAATGTTGCATTTGAAGTTCTATCATATCATGTCGTTTCATGCGAAGAGGATGTTCAACGTATCTCTCAAGTCAGCATACCCGAAGCGAGTCAATTACGTTTGTATTCATGGGAATTCAATGATATGATTTTAACTGACGATGAAACAATACTTGCAAGTATACGAATGTTTGTTGAATTGGATCTATTGAAGAAATTTCGTATACCACATGATGTCATGTGTCGATGGATGTTGAGTGTGAAGAAAAACTATCGACCTGTTATTTATCATAATTGGAGACATGCATTTAATGTTGCACAAACGATGTTTTCAATGTTAACTGTAAGTTATTCGACGATAAATGAAAATGATCGTTTGTTTTTTTCGCTCTCTCGAATCTAGACCGGTGGTGTCAACGATCGAATGAATGATCTCGAACGTATCGGTCTTTTAGTCGCTTGTTTAAGTCATGATTTGGATCATCGAGGCACGAATAATGCATTTCAAGCGAAAATCGATGCACCTCTAGCAAAACTCTATTCAACATCGACACTCGAACATCATCATTTCGATCAATGCATTATGATTTTGCAAACAGAAGGCAATAATATTTTGCAAGCTCTATCTGCCGATGATTATAAAATGACCGTGCATATTATTGAATCCGCAATTCTATCGACAGATTTAGCACTTTATTTTCGAAAACGAGGAGATTTTCAGAAATTAGTAGAAAATCACGAAGAACATTGGGCAGATCCTACGAAGAAGGATTTACTTCGGTAGGCTCAAGTCGAATACTAATCTCATTTTTTTAAACTTTTATATTTTCAACAGAGGTATGATGATGACAGCTTGCGACGTGGCTGCCATTTGTAAGCCATGGGAAATGCAGCAAGTTGTTGCAAAATTAGTTGCAAGTGAATTTTTTCAACAGGGTGATTTGGAAAGAAATCAATTACATGTCGAACCAATCGTAGGATCGAATGAATATTTGTTCGAATTCGAATTGAGTTCGTTTTTTGTGTTTAGCCTATGATGGATCGAGAGAAACGAAATGAATTACCAAAAATGCAAGTTGGTTTTATTGATTCAATTTGCCTTCCAGTTTATAAGGTTAATTTGAATTTGAAAAATCGGTTTATTGTAATTAAACATATGTTTTCTATGCAGATGTTAGCTGAAGCTGAAACAGGTTTAGCTCCTCTTTACAACGGCTGTAAAACAAATCGAGATAATTGGGAAAAACTACAACAACAACAAGACAAAATGAGTACGAATCAGTTACGAAAAATTCATGTTTCTTCAGTTTTTCGATTAGAGTCTCTTTGGTCTGACAATGGGTCTCAGGTATAAACTCGCTCGCCTTGTCTTTAATGTTGTCTTGTGAAAATGTTGTGGCAACCTACGTTTTTTTTTTTTATTAAAACTCAACATTTTTCTAGATAAGCACTTCTCAACAGTAGCAAGAAAAATTGAAGTATGAAAACTAACTAATAATAAAAGAAACATATTCAATTACACATAACAAAAAAAAAAGATTTTTGTCCTTTTTCTCTTTATTTTGCGTTAATCGTCTGTTTTGTTTTGTTCTGTTATTTATAAAATATTTAATGTCCTATTTTTACCTCTGAATTAGTTTTTCAATGTCTACGATGAATTGAATATTCTTTTTGATTTTATTTTTCTTTTCTTTTTCTTTTCTATTATGAATAGGAAGCTTTGAAGAAAATCTTCGAAGCATCAAAACCTATTGTTCAATCAAAAAATCTCGATACCACATCCGATGTAAATAAACTTACTAAGCCTGTCAATCGTGAACAACAAACGACGAACGCAACAGTAGATCCCGCACTCATAGCAACAATTCATTCGAATAAAGGTGCAATCGATACAATTCGTGGACAAATAACGGAATTACGACGTGATGTTGATCAATTACGATCAGAAGTGAATAAACATCGACGAATATCGGATCTTTCAACAAAAACGAATGAAACACGTCGAATATCGAAGAATGATATTAAAAGTCATAATAATAATAATATTGGCCAAACTGTTGCACCTGGAAATTCATCTGTTTGTATCCTTCTTTGAAAACATACAAAACCATGTAGCTTCTCTCTCTCTTCTTCTTGTTTTTATTTATTCATTCATTCATTCGAAAAATAAAAATATAATTTCAAACAAAAAAAAATCAATTTGTTCTTTATTACGATGCATGAACACGATTTTTAAATGTTTGAAGACGTAATTTATGTTTTATTCGTTGAGGATCGAACATCTTATTTAGTTTTACGAATAAACTAAACATTGAAATCATTTTAATTGGAAGTATTACAGCATGTGTAACAATTGTCATGATCAAAACCGGATACATGCAAAGAGTTTCGAAATCTTGAGCTGAAATGATGTTCATAGCTGTTGTTGGCGTCTCTGGAGTTGTCACTATAGCAAAAATATTATGCATTCAAGAATAAGTCAGATAGATAATTACCGCTTGTCGTTGTTTTAGACGTTGTCGAAGATGATGTTGATGTTGTTGTTGTTTGAGTTGTCGAACTACCAATAGTAATACCTACGGTTGTTAAATTAACGTTAGGTGTTGTCGTAGCCATTGACTAAAATAACAAAAAAGAGAGGGATCATTTCTTTCCGAGCTTTATAATTATTTGTATACGAACTCTTGTTGTAACTGTATGTGTTGTCGGCGGAGTAGTTGTTGTCGTTGTCGTACTACTTACATCTGGATTCCATATATCAAATACCCAAAAATTTTTATCTAAATATCGAATGAAATCGACAATACATCAAACATATTTGTTTACTCGTTATAGCTGCAGATTCGGGACCACAAAAAACGTTTCCACTAACAGCACCACTATCGAAAAGTATATAATATGTTTCGCCAGGTATCCAAGGTGGATTTGGCACTTGAAATATGAGTGTTTTACCCGAATATGTAACCAATGGTGACCAACCACCATCGACTTGCCAAACAAGAGTATCGTTTGATCGAAGATAAATTTTAATATAAGTACCATTACGATTTGGATGATAGACACCGTTGGTGGCTATGGTTTGAGCAATGTTAATTGAGAATATGCGAAGAGGAAAAGATAACTTACCACTAATACTGAATAATGATTGATTGGCAAAGACAGTACCTAATGGAGAAGCCGAGCCTTGAACGAGTATAGGTACAATAAGTTCAGGAGATCGATAACCAACAACATAATTAACACAATACTGATCTCCGGTAAGGCTTTTTTGATCGATTGGTGCCGCACAGAATACCTACAAAAACATTTTCGAAAACATTTTCTTCTAATTATAACCTATTTGTTTGTACTTGAGGACCATATTGCTCTTGAACCGGTGTCCATGTTAGAGTAATATAGAATTTTGTCGAATAACCTGGTACAGGAGCTACTGATGTTTTGGTCATAAATAATGGTGATGTAGTGATAAATTCGACAATTGTATCGCCAGTACAATAAACATCAGCGACAATTCGTTCAGTTAATTGAACATTAATATCAACGCCTAAGATTCGAAAGTTTACAATCGAATAATATACAAAAAAAGAACAAGCAAACAAACCAATGCAAGCTCGATTCGGTCGATCACCGGTTATATTCGGTTTAATCGAACAAGCGCCAACGACTGGTGTGTACACATAGATAAGCATTTGTAAAGGAACTGAACTCAATCGAACTGTAGCACTAATCCATGGTGCAAAATCTTCTACCATAATAGCAGCAACATAAAGACTTGTTGGTGTACCTTTACTTATATCGTAAGCTTTTCGTACGGCATACCAACTCATCGTACATTCTCTAAATTAGGAAAAACTCTTCAAAATCTGAATCTATTTTTGTGTTGTTTTCTTTTTTACGTTGCAGATATATTAGCATTTGGCAAATTGCCACATATACCAGCACATTCATCTCCATAGCCATATGTATCTGATGCAAAACGACATCTCAATGTTTGCCCCGTGTCCCAATCAGCTGCAGGAATTTGAATAGTGGCTAATTGATTTTCGATCACTCGAATAATTGGTAGTGAGCCAGTTACTATCAAATATCACAAATGAGATTTTATTCTTACAATTAAAGTATCCTACCGGGTGATGAATTAATTGGATAGACTGCCTGTGTTAAATCAATATGTGCTCCAACATACCATGCAAGATTACCTGGTGGTGATCCACCAATAACATAAATCTCATCAGCCCAAGCGTTTCCTGTGTAAGCAATGTCAATATTGGTTGATTTCGATAGCATTTGTGTTTCATAGTAAGCACCCGTACTTATTTGTACTATATTATTATAATCAGTACATAGTGTCCTGTTATCAATCTTAACGAATAGACTTGATGTACACAGAGCAGCTGATGATTTGCACACTAATGTTGGATTAGTTGAAGCGGCATTTTGATCGTAATATGGACCGCGACTGTTGATTAAAGACTGATCGCATTTAAAGCGTGCAAGCGTCCATGAGTGTTTCACACTAATTTGAATAGCTATTGGAGTAGCATTGGAATTTGGATTTACTGGTTTCCATGTAACAGTACCGCCTTTATAATGCGACGAATGAACAACGATCGGTAACAGCAGTAAAATGAAAATTTTCATCATTCTTACATGAAAGTGCAATTTAAAATAATGCAATTAAAATGCAAATCTTGAGAAAATTTATAGAATTCATTTATTGACATTTGCCATTTAAAAGTTCGTGTAAATATGCTTAGTTCTTTTTTTTAGCAAAAAAGCACTTTTAATTTTGTTCTGAATTAAGTTAATGTAGGTAAATGAATTGAAAAGATTTCTTTGATCATTTTATTTACGAAACAATCGGCAGTTTAACTTTTCTAATAGTCAACTTCAATTTTTACTTAGCCCCCGTAGCTCAGTTGGACTAGAGCGTCGTACTTATACACAGTATTGAAGCAATGCGAAAGTCGTGAGTTCGAGCCTCACCGGGGGCATCCATGATTTTTTTTTCTTCTATCAAAATTATTTCACATACCTTTTTTTTACCCAATGAGTCATACGAGCTGTGACAACTATTTGCCCAGCCTCGCCTATAAATACATGGAGAAAAATTTCTTCCTTTCATTTCGACATCGGCTATGTTGAAGATTACTTCATCGTCGTCGTCGTCGTCTTTAGAACGTTTTGTTCCATTGAAAAGTGTTGATGTTCAAGTGAATATCTACGCATTTGCTGCTGAAGTTTGTATTAGACAAATATTTATCAACAATGAGCAAACATCGAATCCCATCGAAGCAGTTTACTGCTTTCCAATTGAAGAACAAGCAGCGATCTATAGTTTTCAAGCAACATTAGATGACGATCGAAAGATTGAAGCGAAAATTCAAGAGAAAAAAGCAGCACAACGTGAATATTGTGCAGCATTACGACGAGGACATGGAGCTTTTCTGCTTGAGCAAGATGAAAAATCAAATGATATTTTTACAATTAGTATCGGTAAGACATTTTTTTATTAATTAGAAAGCAAAATATTTTCGTTTCTTTAGGTTCGCTTAAACCACAATCGAAATGTGAAATCGAAATTCGTTATGTTCAAGAATTAGATCTAATCAATGATGGTCAACGTATTCAATTTACGTTACCAACAACAATCGCTCCACGATACAGTTCCGTATCTGATGGTCATGGTCATATTATTTCGCCAGCATCAACAACATCAAAATACGTCCAATCAGCACCCTATACAATTTCTTTTAGTTGCGCAATTTCATCTCTACCTATCGCAACAATTGGTTCGCCATCACATCCAATTCAAATTTCAACTGATGACAATCCAATAACTCTCGTTTCTCTCAGCCAAGAAAATACGCATCTCGATCGAGATATTATTCTCAATATTGATCTCAAAGAACAACGAACACTTACTTATACACTTATCGAAAAACAAGCGATCATGCTTTCGTTAGTTCCAACTTTGGAATCATGTGGTGCCGGTGGTGACAATTCATCTGTGAATTGCGAGTATATTTTTGTTGTTGATTGTAGTGGTTCGATGGAAAGCGAACATAAGATTGATTATGCTCGACAGGCAATGTCGGTTTTTTTGAAAAGCTTACCAATTGGAGCATTTTTTAATATTTTTCGTTTTGGCTCGACTTATCAACAATTCGATAAAAGTGGAATAACTATTCAATATAATGAAGAGACGGTTCAACGAGCGAATGATTATATTAATCATATGCAAGCTGATTTAGGTGGAACAGAACTCTTTGGAGTTCTATCACATTTACAATCAAATCCACCAAAAACGAATCATTCACGTCAAATATTTATTTTGACTGATGGTGAAATTAGTGATGTTGATCGAGTCCTTCAACTTTGCCGTTCAATAGCGGATACAACACGGATTTATTCATTTGGTCTCGGTTCATCACCAAGTCGTGCTCTTGTCAAAGGTCTAGCACGTGTTACTAATGGTTCTTATCTTTTTATTCCACCGAAAACTCATGTTGATGTTGCTGTTGCACGTCAAATGGTCAAAGCACTTGAACCATGTTTAGTTAATGTCAAAGTTCAATGTCATTTCGATCATCCTGATCTTCAAAATTATCAAATTTCACCTTTTATCTTACCACCAGTTCATGCAAAACAACGTTTGAATGTCTACGTACTTTTCTCGAAAATAATCGAACAAACACTTTCGGGCTCAATTGATTTCTATTATAATGACAAATTACTTGAACGTGTTACATTTACAGAAAGTCAACCATTAACAACATTAGTTGCTACTCGTCTAGCTGCTAAATCGATCATCAGTGATCTTCAAATGGAAAATGGTCAATCTACATCATCTCGTCAAGACGAACAAACCGATAGAAAACAAAAACAAATTCAAATATCTATTGAACATCAAATCCTTTCGCCATTAACTGCATTTATTGCTGTTGAAACTCGATCGGAACAGGACAAGACCGATCCTACTACAACTGTTCTTCGAGAAGTTCCAATAGAAATTTGTGACGATGAAAATCAATTCTCATCAAGTTCTTATACGGCTGCAAGTCAAAGTTATCTTTCTATTTCTCCAAGTTATCGTTCTTTTTCTTTAAATTTTCATTCTATTTCTCCAAATTATCGTTCTATTTCTCCAAATTATCGTTCTATTTCTCCAGGTTATTGTCCTACTTCTCCGGTTTATTCTTCTTTTTCTCCAAGTTATTGTCCTACTTCTCCGGTTTATTCCCCTACTTCTCTGGTTTATTCTCCTACTTCTCCAAGTTATTCTCCTAATTCTCCGGTTTATTCTCGTACTTCTCCAAGTTATTCTCCTACTTCTCCGGTTTATCCTCCTACTTCTCCGGTTTATCCTCCTACTTCTCCGGTTTATCCTCCTACTTCTGCGTGGCGTTCTCCGTTACTTTTCCCTCAGATTGCCGCTGAGTACTATGAAGATGACGAAATCGTAGATGTTAATTTTAAACAAATTGAACAGAGCCGTAAAAATTTAAACAAATTCGATTCTTCATCTTGCGATTCGATACGATACAAACGACTTGCATCAGGATCGCATTCTTCAACTGACGAAAAACGCGAAAAGAAAACATCAGATATTATTCGTCAATTCATTGATTTACAAAATTTCAATGGATTATGGTCGATCAATGATCTTGAACGTCTTATTTCTCATCTACCGACAAATGTTAATATTCAACAAATCATAACTGATCACAAAGATACAAACTCTGATGTCGTTTTGACAATGATTATTATGTTGATTTTACAAAAACATTTCATCGATGATGAATCATTATGGAAACCGATTATCAAAAAATCGATTACTTCAATGAAGAATCGCTTAGATCAAAATAGCTACGACGAGCTAGTTAACAAAATTCAATCACTCGTTTAATTTAGACACATCGTTTTTGTTCTTTTATTTAAATAAATAAGAAATAAATAAAGAAATAAAATACATATTCGTTTAGAAATCTTTGAAATCTAAGTAATTACATGCTAGACACTATTAATGCATCATTAATTGAACGAATTGATCGAAATTAATTCCATTATTACCGAGTAATAAAATTTCTTTGATCATTAAATTATATTGATCATTGTCGAGTTTATCGAAAAAATCACTTTCATACCGAAGTCGATTAAAATCTTGTGGAGTTATAATACCGTCATGATCACGATCTAAAGCGTCGAATGTTCGTCGTAATTCATCGTTTAATTCCGATGAGCCAACATGCCGAAGCATTAACGTTGCATATTGATCAACAGTGAGTACAGTTTCATGTATGGCATCGTCGGTTTGTTCGCTAAGTGCCGTACGTAGTAATGTCATAGCTTCATTCAAATCTAAGTTGATTCCGATGGATTTAGCTACTGCACAGAAATCTTCAGGACCAATGGATCGATTTTGATCTCGATCGAGCAGATAGAAAGCTTCTTCAACGGCACGAATGAACGGTGCTTTTTCGTTTATATTATTATTATGTGCCGTTGTCATTTGTCCTAAAAGAATGATTTGCTGTTTGTAAAATAATAGAGAATGTGTGACGTCAATATGTACGTACGGACGAAAAGGAGACGAATAAACAAAAAAATACACTAAGTATGAGAGAGAGAGAGAAAGAGAACAGATAAGGGAGTTTTTACCAGTGAGATTTCTTCTCACGTCCATAGTACAGTCATCGTTTTTTCATGAAATGATTCATTCAATCATCCATGAATTACCAATGAAACTGCTTGATGCACGCGGACAATTCTTTTGTTTTCTTTCAGTGTCTTATAAAAAAAACACCTGGTAATTGAATATGAAGACACAAATCAATCGATATGTTGTTGTCACCTGACGATGTTTATCAAGAGTTATTTATCGATGTGCAACAAGCACGATTGTTCGTCGATTCGAAAACATTTTGCGATGTTCTACCACGTGAATATTCACCTGAAGAAATTCTCGAAATCTATCGAAAAGAAAAACTCAATTCAACATTTAATCTCAATGAATTTGTGCACGAATATTTTCTTCTACCGAATTCAACTTGTGTGATCGACGATAACAAAAAAACGATCGATCAACATTGTCAATCGCTATGGCCGTTATTAACACGGTCAATAGCGAAGAACCGATTCTCATCGATGATCGATGTACCTCATCCATTCGTTGTGCCCGGTGGACGTTTTCGAGAATTTTACTATTGGGATACATATTTCACGATGTTAGGCTTAATTCGATCGAATCAGAAGGAATTAATCGAAAATATATTAGCTAATTTCGCCTATTTAATGCGAACGATTGGACATATTCCGAATGCCAATCGATCTTATTTTCTCGGTCGGTCTCAACCGCCATTTTTTGTTCTTATGACTGAATTAGCTAATCAAACGGATAAATATCGAAATGAACTCGAACTTGAATATCAATTTTGGATGAACAAACGTTCGGTAACATTGGATAACGGTGAAACGATTTTGAATCGATATTTTGATGATCTTTACGATCGGCCAAGACCGGAATCGTATCGAGAAGATGTCGAAACAGCTAAACAAGCGAAAACCAACGATATCTATGCTCATGTTCGTGCAGCAGCTGAATCCGGTTGGGATTTTAGTTCGCGATGGATGGACGATGAAACAGATCTGTCGACAATTCGAACAGCCGATATACTTCCAATTGATTTAAATTGTTTATTATATCGTTTAGAAACCGTTCTCGGCAAAATCAACGAAGCCGAACGTCGTCGACAAGCAATTCAGAAATATTTCTGGTCGAATGAACTGCAATTTTTTGTTGATTATAATTTCATTCGAAAGAAACAAAACGATCGTTTGACTTTAGCTGCTCTCTATCCACTTTGGCTTGATCTTGCAACTGTCGAACAAGCAAAACAAGTTGCACAACAAGTTGAACCACAATTTTTACATGATGGCGGTGTTGTGACTACGATTTCGAAGAAAAGTACGCAGCAATGGGATAGTCCGAATGGTTGGGCGCCTCTTCAATATATTACCTATCGTGCTCTATTAAAAACACCGAATTGTGTTGAATTAGCTTGTACGATTCGTGACCGATGGATGTCATTAAACGAACGTGCTTTTAAAGAAACAGGTAAAATGATGGAAAAATACGATGTTGTTAATGTTAATCGACCAGCTGGCGGTGGTGAATACGAAAATCAGGATGGTTTTGGATGGACAAATGGTGTTTATTTAGAAATGCTTTTCGATCGACAACAATCAAACTAATTGAACTTCATTTGTGATTTTTCTTTTTTGCTTCAGTAGTGGTAATAAAATATTTATTCAATGAAGAGGGAGGGAGAGGGGTTCATCTTTCTGTAGAGGTCACTAGATACCAGTTCGAACCTTCTTTTCTGTCAAATGAAAATGTTCAGTATAATGGCGTCACAAGGACTAATCTAACATATCATATAATATCATAATTGTTTCAACAACAATATTCGAGTCGAATACAAATCGACTCGGTGATAATTTCTTAGACGAACTTCTATTTTTGATATATCAATCTAAAAGAACAGTCAAATGGCTTCCGTATCGACGACGACAACAACAACAACAGATACTGCTCAAATAAATAAATCAGTAAATTCAATTCGGATTTGTTTTTTTTTCTCCTAACACGCTCGTTCTTTGTTTTTTGCAAACAAAATAGGTTCCAATTGCAGGCGACAGCGAACAAACTGCACCGAAATCTGTTGCTGACGAACCGCTCATACCTCCTAAAACGAACAGCAAACATTCGCTGTCATCGACGAGTTCAAAAACAAGTGACTTTCATGATATCTGTCGAATATGCCATTGCGAGGGCACTCTTGATGAACCATTGATTTCTCCTTGTTATTGTCTTGGTACAATGCAATATCTTCATCAAGCATGTTTACAACGTTGGATTAAAAGTTCAGGTGTTCGTTCGTGTGAATTATGTAAATTTGAATTTATTATGCATTCAGAAATCAAGCCATTTAATCAAGTAAGCAGCAGGAGGAAAAATTCGAATGAAATTATGTTGAATTTTAGTGGCAAAAATTGGATATGAATGTCATGGAAAGACGTAAGGTCATGTGTTCCGTGGGCTTTAATTTAATAGCTGTGACATGTGTTCTTTGGTCACTGTACGTTCTTATTGATAAAACTCGAGAAGAAGTTAAACTTGGTCGACTTCGTAGGTTTTCTTTGTCAATAAAATTTAACATCCAATCGATTCTTTAGAATGGCAATTTTGGACGAAACTAATCATCGTTGCCATTGGTTTTACTGGTGGTTTAGTATTTCTTTATGTTCAATGTAAAATGTATCTTTCCGTAAGATTGAAAAATGAGTTTCGATCGAAAAAACGATGGTTGTTTTTTGTTTCTTAGCTGTGTATTCGTTGGCGACAATTCAATCAACGTATTGTCATACATTCACGCAATGAACAGACATCATCCGGTAGATTTATTTCTTGATTTTATATTTTAAACAATTTCTTATGTCTTTTTTTTTCAGGAAAATCATCGAATACCAATCGAGCAAATTGTATTGTCACAGTCTTAGATGCTAATGATCTACCTCCATTAAATTCCAATACAATAATCAATAATCCTCAACAAAATTTTCTACATAGGCTTTTTCACTGACGTACTCGAACGTAATCTGTTTTTTTTTGTATATATCTAGAATCTCGATTCATTATACATAAACATATTTTATCTAGTCAATAGGCTGCATAAACGAAAACAGATGAGAACTACTTTGACGAACATTTTCTTCTTCTTCTTCTTCTTCTTCTAGTTTGTTATCCTATCATTTAAAAAAAACATGATTACGTTTTGTTGTTTTCTTTTCTTAGGTCCGTTTTTATGTCCTTTGAATGTTGTTTTTCTATGTAATTCTGAAAGAAACTAATTCATTTCAATTTTATTTTAATTCTCAACATTTTATTTGTGTTATAGCTTCATTTACAAAGAAACTAATAAACGGTAGAATGATGTATATATATTATTTATTACTAAGATATCATCTAGACTAAAAAATGTATTCTCGAATTTACATAACACAGTTGATATCTGATAGAAGAACATCATTTTTCATAGATAAATCCAATGGAGTGTCTTCGGATAAACGAAATCGTTTATCTTTTCGTAATGGCAGACGAATCGAGTTCAAATCGGATGTAGGCGGTTGAATCGAACGAAGAGGAAGTAAAGTTAGCGTTTGAGATTGAGCAATATCACATGTCGAAAGAATTGCATCGATATTTGTTGATGTAATCGTTTCCGATAGATCGGATTCATTCGATGTATACAAACAAGAACAATGTGGAAATGAAGTTATCGTATTTATCATTGTAAAATAGAGCGAAATACAGTTCGAAGATAACATTAATGACGAAAGACGATCCGTATCTTTCAATAATCGATTATTTCGATCGAATATAGAAATCTAAAAGTCACTATTAATTTCGTTTTGTTTTTTGATAATCAATTGAAAAGTTTACCTGCATATGTGGCGAATGAACGAGAAGTTTCTCGATCAATAGACGAATGGCACGTATCGGCATAGCACTTTGGCATTGAAGATAACGCCGGGTAAACTAAATGCAATTAAGAGATAAGATATTTTATTTGCAGAACATGAATAATCTCTACCTGAATCATTGCGTCATTATTCACGAGTGAAAGTGGTAGGCATCTAGACACAAAGAACACATGATTTTCTCTTGAGCAAATATTAGTTTGTCAATTTTACCTGCATAGTAGCTGTAATTCAACGTAGATTTTATCCTTATGTATTGGTTTTTCGTCTAAAGAAGATTATTTTCGAAATTTTAATCGTTATTTTTTAATTTTACTTTGATTAGTTTTAAACTGACGTTGTTTCATAATGAAAAATAGAAGTATGTTTTATATACCAATAGAAAAGGTAGGAAATAAGTTATTCCCAAGTAATCGATATATACGGTCGTTTGTTGTTTTGGGTTTTTAGCCAGATTTTAATAAACGTGTAAAAAAAAGATGAAATTATCTGGAATAGAAAAAAAATCATTAAAAAAATATTTTAAAAAGATGTTAAGTATTGACCGAATGTCTAGAGACGTGAAAAAGGCAAAAATGAGTAAAAAAGAACACGACCGAACCTTCTGTGTGCGTGCGTGTGTTTTATATATAAAACTGATCTTCGAGAAATGAAGGAAGAAAAGAACGAAAACAAATGATTTCGAGTTTTCTTTTTAGTCTATTATATAGCAAAAGGAAAATGGGTAAATATGACTAATGGGACATGATAATAACTGCTTATTTTTTTTTATTTTTCCATTCTAAACTCTATATGGGAATTGAATGAATAATAATCGAAGAGTGCACTAGACAGGATGAATCCCTATCGATGATTAATTTTTCATAAGAGTCTCATTCTCGAATATATATATATATTCATGTTATTGCATAATTTTGTTAGATATTGCAATTAACCTTTCTTTTTATTACCTCTCAATGATGCAAACAACAGTTCTCTTAATATTGTTACGTAATTACAGTTTTTGAAAATCTGTCACATTTATTTTGAGGGTGTTGAATCTTGTCAAAATTTCTATCCTTGTCAAATAAATGACAGCCTATTGAGAGATGAATATTTACGATCGAAAAATAACGAATTGATTGTCATACATGACATTTAATGCAAGATCAAAATCGAATTTAACAAGAAAAAAAAACATTTGCACAAAAGAAATGTTATTGTTAAGACTAGGCACATCGTTTTTATGTCTTTATCTCTATTTTTTGCCGTTTTGTTCGGCTATTGAACAAGATCTCGAATGTTTCGATCGAGATACATGTTCAAATTCATCATTGAAATCGCCTTCAATCTACGACGATGAAATCTACGTTCAATCTCGTAATTGTTTCTGCGATTCTCTCTGTCAACAGTACGGAGATTGTTGCGAACAACCGACAAGAATCAATTCCAATCGATACGAATGTACCGATTTTCTCTCGCCAACATTCAACAACAGAACGCCACTATTCAGTCCACTTTCCGTATGGATGCGAACGACATGTCTACCGATTTATGTTGGTACTTCTATCGATAGTCAATGTCGAAATCTACAAGACGAAACGTTCGCCGACGAACCATTACTATTCATTCCTGTGACTAGTCAACGAACGAACATCACCTATCGAAATTATTTTTGTGCATTTTGCAATAATGATGCTCATGAAGATATACTCTCGTGGGAATATCGAGCATTTTGTCATGGTAATGGAACAATTTTCGATCATATGATGTTAAGCGAACAAGAACATGTCAATTATTATGTTCATAATCTAACACGAGATTGTACGAAAACTATTCGATATCCAACTCGATTTGGAACCAGTGAACCTTCGATTTACATTCGTCCTTGTAAGAAAACACTTCCTGCTCATTGTCCATCTCGAACACCATTGAACCTCGCGAGAAATTGTTCACAATCGCCACCAGCCTATCGTTATGATAAACTAACTAAACTCGTCTATCATAATTCCTTTTGTGCCCAATGTCAACAAATCGATTTCGATCAAATCACATGTTTCGATCCAATTCGATCGTCGGGCATTCTTACATTTCAACATATTCGCAATTATCCATTATCAATTCTTTTCGATCCAAATCTTCTCAAACGATATTTAAATATTCATCGACAAAGTAACTCAACGACCGGCATGTTCTATTCATTAGCATCAACTTGTACGAAATCGAAAGAAATCTACAATCTTTTCCTAAAAAAATGTCAACCAATCACGCATTCAAATCATTTACCCAAATGTTCAAATCCTATTCTAACATTGAATAATTATCAACGATTTGATAATGGAAGTATCTTTCTTGAAAATGAATTGATTTTATTAACTCATGATCAATATGCTTTAATCGATGATCATCACTTAGTTTTCTGTACTGATTTATGGAAACCTCTGTCAACTTCTTCGCCTAAATTTCCATTATTTCGAAGTATTATCTCAATAATCTGCACGGTCATATCTCTCTTCTGTTTACTTCTATTCATGATTTCATTTTGTTTAATTTCATCATTACATAATTTTCCCGGTAAATGTCTTCTATTTCTTTCCATATGTTTATTTATCGGTCAATTAACATTTATTTCAACATCTGATCTTACACATTATACATCATTCTGCTTTATTTCCGGTATTTTAATACATTATTTCTATCTTTCATCATTCTTTTGGTTATTAATCATTGCTCTACATATTCATTCTGCATTTACCCAACAAAATAAAATTCTTCATAAAGAACATCATCAATTTCATCTCTATATATTCAATATTCTCGTTTGGTGTTCGACAGGTATTATCATATTCATTGGCTGTCTCGTTCAATTCATTCAACCTGAATCAACATTTTCACCAAACTATGGTTTTCTTTTCTGTTCAATTTCGAATGGTAATGCAATGATTATCTTCTTTCTCGTACCAATCGGTTGTTCATTATTAATTGTCATGTTTTTATTCGTCAAAACAATTCTTGCTATTTATCGTACACATCAAATAGCTCGTTTAGCTAGTAGTTCAACAACAACAACAACAACAACAACAAATAATTCTCATGATCAGAATCTTGTTTATATCTATTTACGTTTAGCATCTCTTATGGGTTTACAATGGTGTTTATTGATATTTGCATTGATTATTCGTCGTGCATGGTCATGGATTATCTTTGAAATCGTTAATTCTCTACCGGGTGTATTTATTTGTTTTGGTTTTCTCTTTTCTCAACGACTTTGGATTGGTATTAAACAACGTATAACGTTGCAATTAATTAATCGTCGTCAATCATCTCGAAGTCAAACTACATCAACGAGTTTAATGTCGCCAATAAATCAAAAATAAAACCATCCTTTTCTTTTGCTTAATTTAATAAAAGTCAGCTGCATATGACTATTTTATATCATAGTTCTTTTTCTCTTGCGTTCTGTCAAAGGTAGATTTTATTTTCAAAACGGCTTGTTTTTTTCCCATTGATGTTTCATCATGACGAAATTGCCAAGTTTAATAGCACACGTTTTTTTTTGTTCGTCATTTAAAAATTATTATACCATGTCAGCAGCTGTAATTCTTGATCAACAACTCGAACATATGTCTGATCTTTGCACATATATATCTCAAATTGTAACTCGACTTCGTTTGATGTACCATGATGAAATACCAGCAACATCGAATTTGATTCGAGTCTATGAACAAGAATTATTATCAATGTCGGAAAATGTCGAAGGTTCATTAGCTCTATTAGAATCGTTGTTGATTCCTTCGAAAGAAATGAAACCTCGTTATGTTTATACGCGAGAAGAATTACTCAAACGACGAACATCGATTTCAACTAATCTGTCCGAGCAAATGAAAGATTTACTTAAACAAAAAATTAATTATGAAAGTCAATTCGATACTGAATCGTGTCGAAATATTCGAACAATTTTAATTGAATAAACAATTGAGTTTCTTTTTTTTTATACATTTATGTTCTTTTGTAAATGATTCTCGCTGTCCAAAGAGCAATGATTATGCATAAACTTTGTATAAAAGAAAAATTTGTTGATAATCGATGAAATATATTGTTTTGTTCGTGTTCAGAATTTGACAAGAGTAATCGATGGAGAAGACCATCATCGAACGTTTGATTATTTGGTCGTGAGGCGTGAATAAGTGTTTTGATTAATTGTGATGATTGTTGAGGATGCAGACGTTGAAGATCCTCTTGATGTTCTTCTACCCACGTTTTAAAATCACGTATAATCGTATCTGCAGATGGAACAACTGGTGGATTGAGAGTCATTGTCGTCATCGTTGTTGGCGGAAAGATCCTGGGAGTTGAAGGTGGAGTTTCGCCTGAATAGAAATATTATTTTATTTTTCTTTGAAATGAAAAAAAAACATACGAGGATTAATGAATATTTCTTCTTCAATAGTCGTTATTTCGTTAAATAACTGTCGACATGAATCATCATACTGTTCACTTTCAGAAAAATCTATCCAAAGACGTCGACCAATTAGTAAATTTAACCAATTCACTAATTGAAATGGTTTCTCCATGAAACATGGAATAAATTTAATATTTCTTTCTGCAATATCTTCAATTTCTAAAAATTTACAACAAAGACAATTCTATTATTCATCAAGATTCGTATGTTAAACCTCGTCGACACCATGCACTCGTTTCATATCCATGACTGAGACAAACTAAAACAATATAAGAATTTTCAATGGCATTTGCCATTCCATCAACAATATTTCCTCGCATATCATATATGTCCATCCAAACTTTAAATTTCAAATCCTAAGAAAATCTGTTAGATATGAAATGATTCTCTTTTAGTTCACATTCGCATACTTGAAGACTCTTGCGAATTTTCTTACAGATTTCTGATGACGATCGATTGTAACTTATCATGATATGTGGCTTTTTGTTTGATGATTTATCTGTTGTCGATGATGATGCTGTCGTTGTTGTTTTTGTTGTTTTTGGTTCTTCGGCTGCTTCAGCAATTTGACTTTGAATACTTTGAATTTGTTGAACAGATATAGTTCGACTGAATCTCGTTCCTGGTTCGACATCATCCGGAACTTCGTTATTATTTTGTGAAATCGCTAAACGTTTTACAGTCGAATCTAATACTTCTTTCAATTCTTCTACAAAATTATATCAACATAAAGCCATAATCATGACAACACGTTTTTTACCCGATGTCGAATCAGTTGATTGATGATCAGATTCATCACATACGGCTGTACTTTCCGATACCTCCGGTAATGCAAGTGCTTGTTGAATGTACAATTCATCAGCCGCTAAATCTATTGAAATATGCACTCAATTCGAATGGGATTGTGTTATTTATGACTCACTATTAATGTCAGCCTGTCCGGATGCTCCAGTCGTTTCACAGATATCACGGATCATTTCCTTTTGTTTGTAAAAATCAAACATTTCAAATTGTCTGCATCGAACAAATCATGTCCTACTTGTACAACGGGTATCGTTTCGTCTTTCTCCGATATTGCTTCGTTATTGCTCATTTTTTTTTCCTTTTCACTCGTCAATTCAATCTACTCTTGACAACACGAAAACACTATATATTTTTTTGTCGTAGTAAAAATAAGAATAACAATAGGCAAATAAAAGAAACGAAAAAAAAACACACACACACACACACACACGCAAATAAAATACCGACATTCGACGCCTACGCCTTTGATTTCAAGTGGACACAAAAGTTTTTTTTTCTTCTTCTTTTTCAATATTATGATGTCGCTCGTTTTCAGGCAATCGAACAGCTGCTAAAAACAAGAGCATAACAAACTGAAAAACGAGATCATCATTTGTCATGCAATAGATTCGTGAGTATTCGAGTGTGTCATCATAATTGATTGACTGGCTGACTCGTCTCACTCAATTGAATGTGTGAAAAGAAAAACGTTGCTCGTAAAATAAACAATATAACCGTGTCACAATCGTTTTCTCGAATCATGTGTGAAGATTATTTTCACAATTATTTTATTATTAAATTGATAGTAAATAAAGATCAGCATGAAACGTTTTCATTTCAATATGAGATGATTGGAAAAACACCGCAAGGGGTCAATTTCGTCATGGATCGAGTCTAGACACGCTGACAACACAAATGCATCTTGTCTTCGTTTCTCAAGAGAATTGAACATACTGTCCGATATACGTTTGTACAATCGACATTGATTGAGATAAGTTATACATCTGTTCTTTTGTGATAAGAATAGGAAGGAATAATAAAAAGAAGAAAAAAAGACGAAACTTAATTGATTCATCTTTGATCTTGTCGTTGTTATTTTAGAAAATGATTCGAAAAAGCAAAGCAATCTCTCTCTTTCGAATTCATTTTCACACTTTGTCTGGCGCAAATGATGTTTAAATAGATACGAGAAAGAAAAATATCACTAGTGGGTCCTTGAAATAATCATTCGAATACACCAGCAGCTTCTAATTGAGTTTAAAAAACAACTCTCACATGGACACCCATGATGCAATCATCATTAATTTCTATCTTCTCGTCGACCATCTGTTTTCAATTGCTTATTGGTCATTTTTTCCTCTGTTTAGCAAGAAAGAGAGAGGAAGAGAAAACATCTTTTCTTCTTCTTCTCTCTTCTTCATACATACGTATATATACATATCCCAAACATAATTACATCCGATAGTAATTTTAATGATTGAATATCGACGACGCCATGATCTATACGGTATGTCATTTGTATTCACCTTGTCTAAATATACAATCACAGTTCGCGAAAGACAAACAGACATACTTGAACTGTTCAAGAAGTCTTAGATGTGCTATATTCATTTACTAGTATATACATTCGTTCGTTAGTTCGAAACATCGATTCCCAAGTCTATTCAAATCGTTTCTTGTACGTTTTCAATACTAAACTCTTATCTTCTCAATAGTCACGAGAATGTTTATATACGTCGGCTACAATCATTTCATACTCGATGTTTTAATAAGTGTTTTTCCTCAAAGTGCACGAAACCTTAAATATCTCAATCTTGATAGTTTAACTTTTTTATTGTTAACCGCTTTACAGATTCTCCTCCCCTTGTTGTGTGCTTGCATTTCGCTAATTATTGCCTTAAGGTTTGTGTCGTGTTCATGCTGATGCCAAGATAGAAAATGATGATAACACATCAACAACAGACAATTAATGTTCATTGACCGGATGTGTCCTTGAACAAGGAAAAGACGTATTTCCTCCGGTCATTAGGATGAACATGATAAGTTTTCAATCGAGTCCGACGAAAATGAGGTGTAAATATTGTTTTAACACAGAACAGACGCTTTCACTTTCTCTTTCTCTTTCTATATCTCGCAGAGAAAAGAGGCAAATGCACCATTAAAGAGATGAACGAAAGAGAGAGAGAGACGGTTATTTCGTTTTTCTTTCGAAGAGAAACAATACACATCTTGTTTTTGTTATGATTTGGACATATGCACGGAAATCAACAAGCCTTAAGCAAGAATTTCTCTCTCTCTTTTCAATTCATTTTCATCATTAAATGACCTCAAGTTCGAAAAGTCAGTTGATTTTCATATTTCAGATGTTTATTCTCCTATTCACATTAATTCCATTGGTTTTCACCGATGATTATTTCTTAACAATCGCCGAAAAGACTCCAATCAATCAAACAATCTATCAGTTTTCACGATCATATGATTTACTAACAAATTTTCAATCGAATTTTAATTTAACAACCAATAAGAAAAGTTTAATTCTTACGAAACTCATCGATCGAGATTATTGGTGTGCACAAAGTATCTGTTCATGTGAATCATGTTCATTTATTCTCGAGTTAATTTCAAATGAAAATAAATCTTCGCCCGTTTTTTCCACGCTCAACATCACGATAACCGATGTCAATGATCATGCTGCTCAATTTTTGGATATTCAAACGAATATTTCTCTTTCAGAATCGATTCAAATTGGTCATCGATTTCCTCTTGCACGTGCTATCGATTATGATTCAGGCGCAAATAGTCAATTAACATTTCGTTTATTAGAAAACAAGCAACTATTCGATTTAGATATCATTCCATTGACAGCCAATGAATACGCTATTTATGCAATTGTTAAACACGGTTTTGATCGAGAAATTCAACATCAATATCAGTTGATTATCGAAGCACGTGATCACAGTCTTGAACAAGTCAAAACCAATCAAACGAAAATTCTTATTCAAATTCTCGATGAAAATGATAATGCACCGAAATTCAATCAAACTGAATATTCAATTCATTCTCTACCCGAAAATACGCCCATCGGTATCGATCTGCTAACTATTACAGCTACTGATGCTGATATCGGTTTGAACAGTTTAATTCACTATTCGATTATCAAACCACCGAATCAACTTTCATTTCCATTTACTATCAATTCAACAACTGGAGTCATTCGGTTAAGTTCACCGTTGGACTTCGAAACAACGCGTTCATATCGATTTTTAATTCGAGCATCGGATTCCGGTCTACCTCAATCGTTGTACACCGATACATGGCTATCGATATCGATCAAAGATGTCAATGATTGTCCGGTGGACGTTGATTTTGTGCCTAATCGTCGTTTTCAATATGAAAATCAGAGTTTATTCATTCATGAAAATACTGAAATCAAGAATTTAACATTAGGCTACATTCGTTTATCGGATCGAGATTCGATTCCAACGAAACTTTCGATTGTCTTACTCGATCAAAATGAACATATCAAACAAAATTATGAATTAGTTCCATCGAATCAAATCAATTCCTATCGTTTAATTGTTAAACAAGGTATCTTCGATCGAGAAGCACAAACCGATATTAAACTTCGTTTTCTTACCAATGATAGTTTATTAACGTCGAATTTTGAATTAAATATTCATTTAATCGATTTAAATGATAATCCAAGTGAATTTCCATCGAATCCAATGAGATTTTCAGTTGAAGAACTGGCGAATTATCAAATGAATCAACCGATGATCGATAATTATCAATTAACAATCGGTTATTTAAATGCAACTGATCGTGATCAAGGTGAAAATGCTTTTAATCGATATGAATTAGAATCGAATCCATTCGTTCGAATCGATGGTCAAACAGGACAATTATTTCTTGTTCAACCATTGGATCGAGAAGAGCTACCAAAACTTATTCTCAAAGGTAAAGCAGTTAATATTGCTGAACCGAAATGGGAAACATCAGTAACTATTGAAATCGATGTTTTGGATGTCAATGATAATATTCCTCAATGTGTTAATATTCATTATCGATTAACTGTACCGGAGAATTTTCCGATTGATGAACCATTGATACGAATCAATGCTATCGATCGTGATTATGATCTCAATGGTACAATAAAATATTCGTTTCGACAGAATGATTCATGGCCATTTGAAATCAATGCACAAACAGGCGAAATCTATTCACGAGAATTGTTTGATTATGAATCGAATTCAAAAGAATTTTCTCTCACAATTGAACTCGAAGATCAAGGCGAAATTAAACGTAATCGAAATGAAAATGCATGTCAATTGAAGATTTTTATCGAAGATATCAATGATAATGCACCGGAATTAATCGATGAACAACAGACGAGAATATTTCTCGATCTACAAAAACCTTTCACAAACGAAATCATCGTTTTCAATATTGCAGATCGAGATTCAGGAGATAATGGTCGAATTCGATTAAGTTTAAAATCCGATCGAGATGATTCATTATTTATTATCTATCAAAATGGAAGTCTACACATGACACGATCGATAACGCAAGTTTCCGTGTTTATTATTAAACTTATTCTCGAAGATTACGGTCAACCTGCACAACAGACAACAATTGATATCACGATTGCGATTGGTGATTCATCGATACCGACGTTTTCAAGTTTTGAAAAAGTTCTTTCGAAACATGCACAACCGAAATCGATTGGTCTTATCATTGGTTTACTTATTCTCATAATAACCATCGTTCTTTTCTGTTGTTTAATCCTCTCCTCGATTCTTCTACGTAAACATCGTCAACGTCATCAAGCAGCTTTAATCGCTCGAAAGCAACTTCTCTGTTCATCAACACAACAATTAACATCATCAGCATCAACAAATACAGCTTCATCAACATCCATTGAACATCAACATACCGTACAAATTCTTCCTACGTATTCTCAATCGATAGCAGCAACACCCGATTCGAATACATACAAAATCTATCATATTCCTAAAGAAACTGAATACTACATGAACTACTATTGTCAAGAAAAAGTCGATACACATAGTTCCGATCATGGTTATCAAGGCAGTTATGAAACGGGCTCATCGTCGTCGCCTGCCTCGCAAATGTCCGTGCATCGTTCGTATATGGTCAATCAATTGCCAGATTTTGTAACGAAATGTAAAAGTATCAATGGAGGTTATTTAATCGAAATGAACGTCGATGGAAGCGATGAAGACGCACGATCAAATTAATTAATCAAAAAAAAATCTTCTGTCTATTTATTGTTTTCTGTTTGTTTTATATAAATAAAATGAAAGGGAGTTTTGCTTTTATATAAATCAACACATCTGTACTTAATGTAAGTTGATCAAATGATCGCAGATGAGTTTCGTCTCAATTGACATCCTATATAAATGCAGTTGCTGAGAATCAATAACTTGCATTCTTCGATTAGAAGATATTAACATGGCTCACGAAGGGTAGGTCGTCGTTGAGAAATTTATTGAGATATCTGTTTGGTTTTTCGACTAGCATGATTCACGATCCAAATGATCCGGAATTTCTCGAGGCAATGAAATATTTAGCATTGCCAGCGGAAGAAAAAATAAAACTTCGATCGCAACCATTCGATGCGAAAAAAGCTTGTTGGGTTCCTGACCCGAAAGAATCCTTCATAGGAGCAGAAATTCAAAGTACAAAAGATGATCAAGTGACAGTTAAAACATCAAAAGGAGAGGTATCTCACAATGTTCAATTGTTTTTCATTGTAAAAAGACTTTTTCCGTAGGTAAAAACTGTCAAAAAAGATGATGTTCAGCAGATGAATCCACCGAAATACAATTGTGCTGATGATATGACAGATTTAACATATCTCAACGATGCGTCGGTTCTTGCTAATTTACGTGATCGTTACGAACGGTGGCTTATCTACGTAAAATTCTTTTCTGAATTTAAACAAAAACAAATATTTCAATTTCGTTTCAGACATATTCCGGTTTATTTTGTGTAGTTATTAATCCGTACAAACGTTTGCCTATTTATACAATGAAAGTGGTGTTAGCGTATCGTGGTAAAAAACGAACGGAAGTCGCGCCACATCTGTATGCTATCTCAGATAATGCATATTCAAATATGCTTCGAGGTAAATAAGAACTTAATCTAAACAAGTTGAGTTTGTTTCAATGATGCACTTGGAAATCATTCGAGAAATATGAGACAACAATGATGATGATGAGTTACATATGATATTAATGAATTTCATTGATTTAGATCGAGAAAATCAATCGATGCTAATTACGGGTGAATCAGGTGCTGGAAAAACGGAAAATACAAAGAAAGTTATTCAATATTTCGCGTTGGTTGCTGCAGTTGGAGCGAAAAAGGAAGAAGGAAAAGTAGAGATTTCTATGATTGAATTTCAATTGATTTCATTTTTCGAATTTAACCATAGAAAACAATGACTTTGGAAGATCAAATTGTTTCTGCTAGTAAATATATTTAAATGTTAAGTTTGATCAAGAAGAACAATAAACGAAATGAATTTCTCTAGATCCTGTTTTGGAAGCCTATGGCAATGCTAAAACAACTCGAAATAATAACTCATCTCGATTTGTATGTTGAGAAATCGCTATTGAATTGTGTCTCTATCGGTTTTCTCTCTTGCATAACTAGGGAAAATTCATTCGAATTCACTTTGGCAGTACAGGAAAGATCGCTGGTGCAGATATCGAAGTTTATCTTCTCGAAAAATCTCGTGTCATCTTTCAGGTAGATTAAAACCAACCATTCATTCTTAAACTAAGTTCTTTTTTTGTTGTTTCTATTTAGCAACCGGGTAAAAAATCATAATGTTTATGATAAATTTCTTTTTTAATATGATTGAAAAATTGTTTAGCTGAACGTAATTATCATATTTTCTATCAATTATGTTCGAATGCATTTCCTGCTTATCACAGTAAGAAATCGAAAGTAAAAGTTTCGAGAAAAAAAATCGTTTCTTCTTCGTGCAGAGGAATGTCTTCTCGAAAGCGATCCATCGAAATATTTCTATGTCGCTCAAGGTATGCTGACAATTGACAATGTTGATGATGCTGAAGAAATGCGTTTAACTGACGAAGCTTTTGATATTCTTGGTTTTACACAAGTAAATATCAAAGCTTTTGGAAAACGATTCACATTTGTTTTTCAGGAAGAGAAAGTGAATTTGTTTAAATGTACCGCTGCTATTATGCACTTCGGTAATTCTCAATGGAAACAACGACCTCGAGAAGAACAAGCTGAAGCTGAAGGCACGCAAGAATGCGAAAAAGTTGCCCATCTACTTGGCATCGAAGCAGCCGATTTGATCAAAGGCTTACTCAAACCTCGTATTAAAGTCGGCAATGATTATGTCAACAAAGGTCAAAATAAAGATCAAGTCATCAACTCTATTGGTGCTCTTTCGAAAGCTGTATGCACTGGCTAATAAACAGGAAAGAAAATAATTTCAAATTTTGTTTTTCGTTTAGATTTATTATCGAATTTTCTGTTGGCTTGTCGAACGTGTCAATCAGACACTGGATGTTAAAGCTAAACGACAATATTTCATCGGTGTTTTGGATATTGCTGGTTTTGAAATCTTCGAAGTGAATTGAAAAGAATACGAACGTAGGTTGATAAATAGAGATTGATTTTTAGTTTAATGGCTTCGAACAATTATGTATTAACTATACCAATGAACGTCTTCAACAATTCTTCAATCATCATATGTTCGTCTTAGAACAAGAAGAATATAAAAAAGAAGGTATTCAATGGGAATTTATAGATTTCGGAATGGATTTACAAGCTTGCATTGATTTAATTGAGAAGGTAAATCGATTGATCAATGATTTCTTTTTTGGGATGAATTAATTCCTTTCTAGCCAATGGGTATTCTTTCGATTTTGGAAGAAGAATGTATCGTTCCGAAAGCTACGGACAAGACTTTTGTTGAAAAACTCTATGCTCAACATTTGGGCAAACATCCTCAATTCGGCAAACCGAAACCATCGAAAGGCAAAGCTGAAGCACACTTTGATATTCATCATTATGCTGGTACGGTCTCGTATACAGCTACATCATGGTTAGAAAAGAACAAAGATCCTATCAATACCACCGTGTATGTTTGTTTGTTTTTTTGAATTTCATTTAATCCAAAAATATGTTTTATTTTAGTGCAACATTATTTGCTAAATCGAAAAATGTCTTGTTAACTCATCTATTTGCTGATGTTGTCGAAGAAGAAGCAGCTAGCGGTAAAGGTGGTGGTGCTAAGAAAAAAGGCGGTGGTAGTATGCAAACAATTTCAGCAACACATCGTGAACAATTAAATAAATTAATGAATAATCTCAAACAAACTCATCCTCATTTCGTTCGTTGTATCATTCCGAATGAAATCAAAACAGGTGGCGTACTCGATTCACATTTAGTCATGCATCAATTGACATGTAACGGCGTACTCGAAGGCATTCGTATCTGTCGAAAAGGTTTTCCCAATCGAATGATCTATTCGGAATTTAAACAACGTTATTCAATCTTAGCACCGAACGCAATTCCTAAAGGTTTTGTTGATGCAAAGAAAGCAACCGAAGATATTCTCAAAGATGTTGCATTGAGCGAAGAATTGTATCGTTGTGGTGCAACAAAAGTCTTCTTTAAAGCCGGTACATTAGGTCAATTGGAAGATTTGCGTGATGCAGCTCTTTCGAAGATCATTGCTTGTCTTCAAGGACAAGTTCGTGGCTATATTATGCGAAAGGAATATAAGAAAATGTTAGATCAACGTTTAGCTTTGTCAGTTTTACAACGAAATTGTCGAAAATATTTATCATTACGTAATTGGCCATGGTGGAAATTGTATACAAAGGTTAAACCATTGTTATCCGTTGCACGACAAGAAGAAGAAATGAAGAAATTAGAAGAAGAATTCAAAGCATTGAAAGAAGCATTGGAAAAAGAAGAAAAATTGAGAAAAGAAATGGAAGATAATAATGCGAAATTAGCACGAGGTTTGATCGATTGAACTAGGATTCACATTTGAAATTCAATTGTTTGTAGAAAAAAATGATCTTGTTCAACAATTGGAATCGGAACGAGCAGGTGGTGCTGAAGCTGAAGAACGCTATACGCGTTTAGTAACTGTTAAAGCCGATCTCGAACAACAAATTAAAGATTTAGAAGAACGTTGCAGTCAAGAAGAAGATAGCAATCAAGATTTAAATAATAAACGAAAGAAACTCGAACATGAAATCGATGGTTTAAAAAAAGATCTCGATGATTTACGTTTGAATTTACAGAAAACAGAAAATGAATGTAAAACACGCGATAATCAAATTCATACATTACAAGATGAAATCGCTCATCAAGATGAAACCATAGCCAAAGTGACACGTGAACGTAAACGTTTAGAAGAACAAAATTCGAAAACAACCGAACAATTACAAGCCGAAGAAGATAAAGTCAATCATTTGAATAAATTAAAAACAAAACTCGAACAAACACTCGACGAATTAGAAGATAATCTTGAGCGAGAGAAAAAAGCTCGTGCTGATTTAGATAAATCGAAACGTAAATTAGAAGGTGAAGTCAAAATTTTACAGGGTAATATCGATGAATTAGAACGTATAAAACGTGAATCCGAAGAGAATCTCAAACGTAAAGATCAAGAAAATCAACAATTAAACGGACGTTTAGAAACTGAACAAACTCAAGGCACGAATTTAAATAAGAAATTAAAAGAACTTCAAACACGTTTGGATGAAGTCGAAGAAGAATTAGAAAACGAACGACAATTACGAAATAAAACCGAAAAACAACGTGCTGATTTAGCTCGAGAAATCGATGAAATGGGCGATCGATTAGAAGATGCTGGTGGTGCAACAGCCACGCAAGTGGAAATGAACAAGAAACGTGAAACTGAATTAGCTAAACTTCGACGAGATCTCGAAGAAGCTAATCTTCAACATGAAGCAACGACAGCACAATTGAAAAAGAAACATCAAGACGCTGTCACTGAAATGGGCGAACAAATCGATCAATTACAAAAAGTCAAGAATCGTCTTGAAAAAGAAAAACAAACAATCAAATCCGAATCGGACGATCTTCGTACGCAAATCGATCATTTACAAAAGGGAAAATTATCAGCTGAGAAACTTTCGAAACAATTAGAACAACAATTGAATGATCTACATTTGAAATTAGATGAACATGCCAAACAAATCACTGATCTCAGTCATACGAAAACGAAATTATCAGGTGAAAATTCAGATTTAGCTCGACAAATCGAAGAAATCGAACATCAAACTGCTGTTTTAACAAAAGCTAAATCGACATTACAAACACAATTAGATGAAGCTAAACGAACTATTGACGAAGAAGTTCGAGGCAAAGGTTCAGTTGGCTCACAAATACGTAATCTAACGGCTGATCTCGAACAAACTCGTGAACAACTCGATGAAGAATTAGAAGCTAAGAGTGATCTTCAACGACAAGTGACGAAACTTAATGCTGAAGTTCATCAATGGCGATCACGATATGAATCCGAAGGTCTTGCTCGTACCGAAGAATTAGAAGAAGCCAAACGAAAACTAGCTGCTAAATTATCCGAAGCCGAAGAACAAGTTGAAGCTGCACTCAACAAATGTAATGCTCTCGAAAAAGTCAAAGCTCGTCTTCAAGGTGAAGTCGAAGATTTAATGGTCGATGTCGAACGTGCCAATGCTAATGCCTCGTCTATGGATAAAAAACAGAAGCAATTCGATAAATTAATCAATGAATGGAAACAAAAATGTGAAGATATCAGTATTGAACTTGAAACGACACAAAAAGAATCACGACAATATTCAACCGAATTATTTAAAGTTAAAAATCAATACGAAGAATCACAAGAACAAATCGAAGCATTGCGAAAGGAAAATCGAAATTTAGCTGATGAAATCAAAGATCTTATGGATCAATTAGGTGATGGTGGCAAAAATCTACATGAAATCGAAAAAGCTCGTAAACATGCTGAATTAGAAAAGGAAGAATTGCAAACAGCATTGGAAGAAGCTGAAGCAGCGTTAGAACAAGAAGAAGCGAAAGTTCTTCGTTCACAAATGGAATTGAGTACGATTCGACAGGAAATCGATCGACGTATTCATGAGAAAGAAGACGAATTCGAAACAACGCGTCGAAATCATCAACGTGCTTTAGAATCGATGCAAGCAAGTCTCGAAGCTGAAGCTCGATCGAAAGCTGAAGCATTGAAACAAAAGAAGAAACTCGAAACCGATATCAATGATCTCGAAGTTGCACTCGATCATGCCAATCGAACGAATACCGATTCACAAAAAGCACTCAAACGTCTTCAACAACATTTAACCGACATACAAACACAAATCGAACAAGAACGACAACAACGTGACGAAGCTCGAGAAATTGCAGCAGCTGCTGAACGTCGTTCGAATTTAATCACAGGTGAAATCGAAGAATTACGTACAACAGTCGAACAAGCTGATCGAGCACGAAAAGCCGCTGAAAATGAACTTCATGATATAGCCGATCGTATCAGTGATTTGAGCACACAGAATGCGAATCTTTCGTCGCATAAACGACAACTTGAATCGACTATTTCGGCTATGCAAGCCGATCTCGATGAAGCTGTGAGCGAATTGAAGAGTAGTGAAGAACGTGCGAAGAAAACGTCAGCTGATGCCGCACGTTTAGTTGAAGAACTACGACAGGAACAAGAACATGCTGTTCATGTTGAACGATTACGTAAAGGTTTAGAACAACAAGTTAAAGATTTACAAACACGACTCGATGATGCCGAAGGCGGAACATTAAAAGGTGGCAAACGAGTTATTTCGAAATTAGAATCTCGTGTAAGTTTATTTTATTCGAATAATTCGATGAAAATCTTGTTTTTTTAGATTCATGAATTAGAAAATGAACTTGAACTCGAACAACATCGTCATCAGGAAACACTCAAAGAATTAAGAAAGAACGATCGACGTTTGAAAGAATTAGTTTTTCAGGCCGAAGAAGATCGAAAAACACAATCACGTTTACAAGATTTAGCTGAAAAACTACAAAATAAAATTAAAATCTACAAACGTCAAGTCGAAGAAGCTGAGGAAATTGCTGCAACGAATTTGGCAAAATATCGAAAAGTTCAAACAGAATTAGAGGATTCAGCTGAACGTGCCGACGTTGCAGAAAATCAATTGGGAAAATTACGTGCAAAAAATCGATCATCAGCAAGCGCCAGTCGAGTATCACCAGCGGTAGGTTTTCATTTTTCGAATTGATTATTTTATATCTCGTCGATTTTTAGCGTGAATTACGTGAAGCAACCGCTAATCCACGAGCAGGATCATTCGTACGTGCTGGTTCGGTTCGACCACGTTAAACGAAAATCCTTCGGAGTGTTGTCTTGCCTTTTCTGTAGTTGATCAAGAAATAAATTCATGCACTTATTCGAATTATTATGCTTGTTTTTTATTTTTGACAAACAATAAGCCTTTTCTTGAGTAAAATCTGTTTAAATGAAAAAAAGACCAACTAAAAACAGTATGAATTATTGTTTCTTGTATTTTTTACTCATGTAATCATGTACATGAGGGTAAATGAATCGTTTAATATCACTGTTATTAGCAGCATTTCGATTTTGATAATATTCTCGAATTCGAGTTGAACTAACATCAGGTAATTGAGAATATTTGCTCTCTAATGAAATATAAATAACATTGGATGTTTTGTATGAATGAGTAATTTTTTGATTATCGTATCCAACACGATGTACGACAGCTGAACCCATATTAGTTCGTTTTGTTATTGCTTCAACATCAGAACATTTATTATAATGATCTAATCCACAAACATAGATCACACGAATCGGATATTTGAGTAAATGTTGTTGGTCAACGAGTGTTTTGTTAAGAAAATCTCGAAAATGTACACAAACAGCAGGAAAATCAATAAATCCTTGCGGATATTCGCTTTCGCCTCGAGAGATACTAATCCAAGATGAGATGGATGGATCTTCGTGTTTAATAGCATCTTCACAAAGTTTGCATCGATCTTTGGATGGAATCCATGCATGATCACTTAATTTATCGCGTACATACGAATCACTGTTGTAATAAAATGAAAAGATTTAGTTTAGATGAAAACAAAACTGAACATACTGTGTTGGTGAAATATATCCGGCAAGAACATTCATACGAGATTGATGTTCATTTTCGAGATATTTTTTTACACGTACAAGATTTTGAAAATGTAATGGATGAACTGGATTGAAAGAACCAGTTGTTAACAGAACACAACTAAACAAGCAAATACCATCGGGTCATATTTGTGTAAGTAGAAACGTACTTGTTTCGTTCATTGGCCAAATTTCTTGTTTGACAATTTCTCAGAAGTATATCCACATTAGTATTCATTCGATTGTGCATTGTACCACCATTGTTCATTTTATTCTGTGCTCGAAGAGAAATTTCAATATTTTGATCGAAATTAATGAAATTTCGTAAATCTTGAGTTCTGTCCGAAACTTGGACATGTTTGTATTCCGATGAATTCAATTCGTATTGAAGAATTTGTTCTGCTTTTCTTTTATCACCAGTAAACACCAAACATCGATTTTCAAATCCTAATTGTCGTAAAGCTTTGATCAAACGTGCACCGGCATTATGAGCAGGTTTTTCATTGTCACGAGTCATGTCGGTTACAATACGAAATGCATTTTGATTTTTAAGTCGTTGACCGAAAGACGATCGAAGAAAGGATAAAGCGGCCTCGGTGTTCGATTTCGGAATGAAATGCACGTTTAAATTCATAGCTCGAGTAGCTGCAATTTCCATATGACCTTTATTTTCCCATTTTTCGTCATAGATTCGATCATCAACCCACAAAACCGACCATTGGCTAAGTCCTAATTCTACTTGTCGAAGATAGATTACATGTTGTGTTCCATGAAGCACGATTTCATGCTTAAAAACATAGAATGTTGAATGAGGTAAGAATAAGACTTCATCTTCAATTTCAAAATTAGAAAGCTTGCCGATTGGACGGCCAGTTAATGAATAGATTTGAAAGACCGTATTTCGATGAGCAAAATTGAAATTTTCAGCTACTCCGGTGCCTTTCTTAGAACTACTGAATTGAAGCCACGTAATCAAACTACCGGTCATGTATAACTTGAGTTCGTCATCGGTTAATTGACAAGCTCGTGTTACGTAACCCCAATAATATGGAATATGAGAAAGTGCTTTAACTAAATAATAAAGAATGATAGATGCTTCATGTAATTCTTTTATTGCTTTTGTTTCAATCTTTTCTCCATTAGCTTGACGAGCCACGAGACTGGCATCACGATTGAGTGTTTCACTTCTTGTTCCAGTGTAAAAGGAAATAGCCAAAGCTGCTCCCTGAGCATCATCGTTTGATAGACCTTTATTAACAAAATATGGAGTTGATTTGGCTGTACGTTTCTCATGTTCTCCCATGACTTCATCAATGTTGATATCTTTCTTTTGAGCTTCATAAAATTGACAAATTTCTTTCAACCGTTGATATGACGCTTTTTGGGTCATCATTTGTAAAAGAGCAGGATTGAAATTGTCTTCATAAACAAAACGCTGACTACGATCAGTATTCAGTTCTTCAACGGCTTCTGAATGACCCAAATTGGTATGTTCTAAAAATAGTTCTGTCTCTTCAGTTCCTAACATCGTAAATTTTGGAATATTTATTCGACCCTCGGCGTCATAAAAACTATACGACTTTTTTGAAACAGTTTGACTTTCAATTTTCTTAACGAATTCTTCAAAATCTTTTTTAGTTATACATCCAATGTATATCATGTAGCAGCCATGTGGTAAACGAAATGTATCTGAAATTTGCTGTACTTGATTGTAATCGCATAAACTCTTTAAAATTGCTGGATTTGATCGGCATGCATATAAATCTTTCGCCGACATATTGAAATTAAGTCTAATTTTTTCAGAACGATCTCCTACTTGATGAAAGTAAAAACCTCAATGAAAAAAAACACTAATTACCTTTTACTATATTATGGGATTTTGTGTTAATTAGAAATGAAAATAATACGAGCAACTAGTGACACATGACAAGTCACTTTTTCGTTCTGTCAATAAGAAAATTCAACGGAGCGAAAAAGTAACTCGTCATGTATCACTAGTCACTTTGACAAAACTGAAAATAAATTTCGTTGGGCGTAATGAAAAAGAATTAATTTTTTGTTTTCATTAGTTTTAGATATGTTCAATCGTTAAAATTATTGCATTGGGCAGCATGAGACATGATGACTCATTATACGTTCTTATCGTCTAAAAGTTCTCATGACGTGGACCATTGATATTTCATTTAATACGATGATATAAATAATCGTGTTTTGTAGGCTTTTTTACTTTTTCATTTTTCATAATGTTTAAAAATTTAAAGACGATGTCAGAAGATTATGCAGCACAATCAGCGGAATTCAGTATGTCATTACGTTCAATTGATGATTTTCTAACTAATGCTACGTGAAGTTTACCTGATTTTTCCAATCTTGACCGATTTAATAATCGTGTTATAAGTAATTTAATATATTATCAATTAAACTATTACATATCAGGTTTTATCATGATGTTTCTAATTGGGTATGATTACATATGAATGCTAGTTTCGAAAACATAAATAAAATATATTCTACGATTTAGAATTACTCATATAAAAGGTATTGTTATGAGTATATGTCTTATTGCATTTATGCTTGCTGGAATGAAACTTAGTTGGATAATACTGACTCGACTTGGTTATGTATCAGATAATCCCTATTCTTCAAGAAATACAAATGCCCGTCGAATGACCAATCTATTTGGTATAATTGGTATTATCATTGTCTTAAAAAACTCCATATATCTTTTATCATTATTAATTCTCAACGTTTTACTTCCAGTATTAGGTTAGTAATCTCTCTTTTGTTTTACTTTAATTCACTTTTTTGAAATATAAATTTAGTTATTCTTATTCACGCCATGCTTCGTAAACGTAATATTTCCAATAAAATTGCAAATCGACTTGAACAGATCAAACTAAACAAAACACCAATGGGCGTTTTTCTTAATGCAATCGGAGTGGTTTAATTATTTATTTTATCAAAAAACTTAAACATTGTATTCTCTTCTTTAATACTAAAAAAAACCTGATTAGTCAAGAGAATTATCTGTCATTTCATTCAAAACTTTATCCATATTGCCTTTCGTAGAACATTCTTGTATATCAGTTAGTTTCATTTCAATTGGTGGTAACATTATTGGATGACGACGTTTAAGCACTGGTGTTGGTGTTGAAGGTGGTGGTGGAAATATTGTTGGAAACCAAACTGGAGGTCGTACTACTTGTTCTTGTTCTGTTTCATAAATGCTTTGTCTATTTGCATTGTTATCTGAAGAAAAATTAAGATCACTATCTTCCATACAAGGAGTAGGACAAATACGAAATCCTCGTCGTTTTCGATAAGCATAAACTCCAATAAAGACTATAATTGAAACTGCTATTAGACCAATAACAACACCAACAATCAAAGCAGTATTATTTGCCGAATCATTCGATGATGGCGATGTATTCGAACTAGGATTTGAATAAGTTCGACTATTGATATTCACTGTTGAAACACTTAAATCTGGAATTGCACTTGGATCGGCAAGAAGAGTGGTCACAGCTTGTGAAATACCACTAGGTATTAATGTATCGACTTGAAATAATGCAACAACACTTCCTTTTATCAGCACGACATCACTTATCATTGGCATTCCAATAGTCAATAAATAATTGTAAATCATAGCTCGTCTTTCTTCGAGTTGATTCGATGCATCAAGAGCATCAAAATCTCCTGCGAATGTGATATTCGACGAAAAATCATTAATATCACTAAGAAATTCAACTCCTAAAGAGAACATAATAACAATAAAACTTATTCTTTCATATATATATATAACATACCTTCATCAGTGCTTGCAGTTTTGACAAGAATACCATTCGATGATAATGAAATAACATGTTCATTATTTGTTGAAACCAAACGAATGTCAATCATAAACATACCAGTCGAATTTATTTTGAGATCACGAATTGTGATTGTTTTTGCAACTGGATCGATAACCGGAGCAATCGAACTTGTTCGAATTAATTTTCCAGGACGATTGTATTTCGGTAGATTACGAAGTGTTACATTTGCAGTCCATGTCCAGTTGCCCCATCGAACTTTACCAAGTGGAAGACGTGTTTGTTTGTCAACTGGTATAATCGTGATGTCGAATTTTTCACTAATATTAACAACATAAATGTTATTAACTTGTTCTCCGGCAATAATAGCATTTGTGACAGTAATTGGAATGGGTTCAACAGTTAGATTTGCATTTTGAAAGAATGAACTAAATAAACAAACAAATATACATATAATGAGAGAAACACCACAAACGTTCATTTATACCTTTTAACACCATTTGGTTGCATAAAACTAAATTGAACTTGATACGAACCCAAATTCGGTAGACTGAAGAGTGTAAATCGTGTTTGTCCATCAACATAATCCGCAGTATCACCTACGATAGTCATGTTCGGTTGGCCAACAACCGTTGCTTTGACTTGCCATGGTTGATCATTCGAGCCTAATTTTCGAATAATATTTCCATCGGCATCATAAGCAAAAAGCACTGGTTGAATTACACATGGACTTTGTTCTCGACATTGAGCTGGTGCAGTTCGTAGTTCAGTTCGATTGATTATACTTAAACTAGCGTTTGTATGATTGAATGGTTCTTGAACAGTAAGAGAAGTTGGTATTGAACCGTTGGTCAAATTGGCTTCTTTCCAAACAACAGTCAATTCACCTGATTGAAAACTATTGATAATTTGCGATGCTGTATTGATGAGAACTTCGCCGCGAACTCCATCGGATCCTGTTGAAACTCGTCGAGGTTCATCACGAATTTCAAGTGTAAGGAAAGTTGGTTCGATATTACGCCGACGTCGACTCTCACTATCAAAATAGAACAATATAGATTTTCTTTCGAAATAATCTCATTTTCACATTACCTCGAATTTGAAACTGGTACGATTTTAACTCGACGTATTTTTGATTGATCAAAATTGAAGATCAATGCTAATCGAGTAGCAATATCATCACGATATATTTCATCGACTTCCATGGGTGGTAAACCAAAAGTTAGAATAAATAACGGTGCTATTTTCACATCGATAATCGTATTACCATCGATTTTAAAATAAAGATATCGTTCCTTTCTAAAATATAAACGAGATGGAGACTTTTTTTTTGTTTGTCTTTTTAATTACCTATCAAAATAATTGTCACCACTTGATGATGACATATTCACAGTATTTTTTTCATCTTTCAAAATTAATGTTGAATATCTCCAATCTCGATTCGTCGGGAAAATATATTGTGAATTCGCATAGACATCAATCTGTTGCAATGAATTAAAATAAACAGCTAGGATACATTGAATAGATTCATCGGCATTAATCAATCGAAAACGTGTATGATTCGATAGATAACCAGTAAAATAGATAAAATACGTTTGATTTGATTGAATAATAGACATAAACGTCGATATACGAGTTGAGGACTGAATTGTCGTAGTAACACTATGATCTTGAGGATTATTGAGTAGATCAAGATATCCATCATCAGATAGAATAGCTACAGGTGAGATTTTTTGTTTTTCAGTTGTTGAATCCATACTTTCGATGATCATCATACGATATTCGGTTTTATAATTACAACGATACATTCCCCATCGTGGTTGAAGTACGCAGGAATTTCGTGATATTCCACGGTAGGGATAAAGTGCTGTCGTATTCTTTTTCTCACCATTGCTATAGGTTTTCAATATTTCAGGTAATTTAGTATCACCGACTCGACCAAGAGTACCTAGATATTCGATTCTCGTATTAAAAATTGCAATAATTTCAAGTTATTTACCCCAAAGAGCTTCAGATCTCGAAAATACACTAGTTCGTAAACCGAATAATGTACCGTCTGTATCAATGATTAGATTTCTTTTCAGACCATCACAATCTATATCTCCACAAGATTGTGGATTCAGATTTGGTAGACCATTGAAAACAATGTTTGAGTCCGATACATTGAATCGAAAGATCGAGTTTGTTATAACAGGAAATTGACCATCATCGTTACTTTGTGAAACTTGAAGTGCAACATCTTGTCGACCACATTTATCATTGAAAAAAGCAATCGTTGTATCGGTTATAAACATTGTACCATCGACTATATATTCATTAGAGATTATTTCAGAAATAATAAAAAAATCTTTTCTTTTTTTTGTTGTTGAACACTTACGACACGGATAGTTACTGACACCAGTCCATGGCTTATCAGGCATTCCATTCTTTGGTGAAAATGTTGGAAATACAATACCAACTCGACCTCGTACTGCTTTATTTTCTGTTGAAATTATTGCAACAGTTGGTTTCGCTAATTCTGATTTTTGTATATTCGGCGATTTCGTATCAGTTTTGTCAAGACAGTCACTAGCTGGCAGTGAACCTATAATAATCGAGTTTTGAATTTGAACACGACTACGAAGTACCATGTGAGTCAATGCTGTACGAAAAAGAAAGAAAATAAACTCAATTTGAAATAGAAAACTCAATCATACGTGATGGACCAATAACAAATGTAAAAATGCCAACTTCACTGTCAATTGTTGCACATGAATCAATAGTAATATTTCGAGCTGTATTGATATAAAAGCCGTAGTACCAACCTTTGTAAACTCTAGATATTCATTCGATATGCTTTTATTCATTCATTCATTCACTCAATAAACTTACGTAAATCCATTGATGTAAACACATTCTATGAAAAAGAAAACACTTGATTAAATAAAAATATTCAACTGATTATAATCATTTACCTCGATCTGCACGAAAACCTCTGTCCGATGGCCAAATACTAACACCAGCCATTGCTGAATGAGCTTCATTGTTTGCATAGATGTTATTAGACCATGGTACAGGATTCGTCAATGGACAACCATTGCCCTGAATACGATACGCTATTCGTTCGATACCAGCCACAAGATTATTCTTCAAAATCAAAATCGAAGTTTAGTTCTTTCGAACAACAAAGTCCTACAGTCATTGTTATTTGAAGTGCATTGTGAGATGTAATTGCACCATCACAATTGAAATTATATGATGCAAGTGCTGGTTTAGCTGTACCTGACCAATAAATAGTCGAAACAAGATTATTGATTAATAGATGATATTTTCCAGTCAAAACGAGAGCTGTTCGATAAGTATTGTAGAAAACATTATTCGTAATGACTATACTATGTGTATAAACCATACCAATGCTATCAAATCGAGATAGAATATATTTTGATTCGAAATAAACATAATTTAGTGACTTACGCTCCGTTATATCCACCATCGAAAGAACATTTGTCAATATAAGTTATCCCAGAAGAATCACCCAATGTATCCATATAAATACCTGCGTTTTTATCAGCAGTACGTGAATCATTGAACCGTCCAAAGCCTATGAATTGAACATTTGTTAATCGAGCAGTGCCTTTGATATTTGTATTCAGAAGACTTCGTGTAACGAGAATTTGAAATCCTGCTAAACTTGTCGATGGATATTCGCTCTTTACGCGAATATTATGTGTCAATAGGCCGACTGCTGCAGCTACACGAATTTGTTGATTTCTACTAGAAAATCTTTGTTCAGTAACAAGATGAGTGTAAGCAAGTGTATTGGCAAGACGAATCGTTGTCGAATTGACTATTTCAATAATACGATGTCGTTCAGTATGTGTTATACTTGCGTCTGTTGTTGTTACAATGATTTCATCATCGACTTGCCAATCAACTGATGTACTCAATGTGAGTAGATTCGAACCTGCAACTGCAGTTCGATTAAGACGTGTCCATGTTATGTCATGATATGAGCCATGCAGATCAAGTGCACCTATGACTACGATTGTTTTTTGTTCGACGTTTGGAAAATAGGATGGTAATGAAATATTAATTGGTAGATTATTTGTAAGAATAATCTCAACTGTTCCAGTGAATGGTTGATTAGTATTACCTAGTAAGGCAGAAATAGACATTGATTTTATGAGTATTTTGTTTACCGGCAACGAATTTGCCATCAGTAGTGATACTGATACTGTCGACATATATGCGATGATTCAAACCCTAATAACGAATAGCAAAGAATTAGACAAATGGATTGAAGAGTAGAACAATCAACCTCTTGGAATTGTAAAGTACCATCGATTCGCAATGAACGAATGCGAGGTAATGGGCAATCAATGATCATCCAAGTACAACTAGATATACGTATATTTTGATATTCGCCAGGTTTACTTCGATCTTTTTTAAATAGAAAAAAAATAATCTTTTCTTGAAATAAAAATAAATTAAATTTACTCCAATTGGGATAATCTTGTGGATCTGTCCAACTAGAATCCATCGACCAGTATTGAGGTGTTGTTGGATCGCACTAAAAGAAAATAAAAATCGATGAACGATACTCTCATCATAGTTTTCGATGCATACAGGTGAACGAGTAGTCATCGTTGTTTGCGATGTTGTTGTTGTGGTTGTCGCACTTGTCGTGGTTACTGTCGTTGCTGATGTTGTTGTTGTTGTCGTTGCCGATGTTGTTGTTGTTGTCGTTGCAGTTGTTGTTGTTGCTGTTGTAGCTGTAGTTGTAGTCGTTGTTGGACATCCACAATCTTGACAATATGGACATGTATTTATATTAGCAAAATCGAATTGAATATCGGCTTTAGCGGTTGTATTCATTGAATTTTTAACTTTTTAAAATAGAATTTAGATTTTAGAAAGAAAAAAAAGTAAATGAATGAACATACTGATATAGGAGAATAACATTGTATTCTCATCGTAATACCAATCACCATGACTATTATTCACAGCAGATAAGGGTGTACTGGATCGATGACTGAAATCACCATAGAGTCGTCTATCCATCGTATGTTGAATGATTAGATAATCATTAGGTGCAAAATCATAAACAAAAAGTGAATAATAAAGTTGATACCAGTCCTAATAATGAGATATCACGAATCGAAAACAAGTTACACATATTTCACACTTACTGGATAATCGCTCAAAGTAAATTGATAGGTTTTATTAACTTGTAAAGCCATGATGTAACCATTCGGATCTATATGTAGTGCAGTTGTATTGTAATGTAATTCGTTGCTAATTTGCAACTGGCTCCAGGAGAAATCTGTATATGCAGTAACATGTTGTTTTATCCAAACTCGAACCCATGAACCAGCAGATGTAGTACATTGAATTGCTTGTGCAAAATAGATTGATGATGAGCAAGACAATGGTGAACTTATTAAACCATATTGCGGCATGATTGCCATTGTTTCATTTTGTCCACTTAACGTACCATCTTCATCTTCATATAAACTTTCATATTGTGATTGAAATCGACCACGAAGTCCAACATTAATAAAGGACATTTGAGAAAATTTTGTTGTCCAACCTGAAATACATACATAGTATTCAAATGAAATATTATCTAGTAAAATTTACCTCGCCATTGATATTCCCTAAAATCATCACTCGTTGGCCCATAAATTGCTGGTATTTGATTACTAAGAAAATTGATGAATGTTATATTGTGAACAAGTAAACCACGATCATAGATCACTAAAATGATTTATTCATTCTATATATATATATGTTCTATAATAAATGCAATTCGATTTACCAGTTAGACCTGTTCTCAATGGCGTAATAACATCAGCTGTATCATTTAAATTACCAATAATAATACTATTGACGATTGCACTACCATTCTCGATATTATAAAACGTTGATTGTAAATATGGTGGATTTAGTTGTCCATCTATATTAATTGCAAAATTTGAAATGCCCGTATAACTATTATCAAATAGGAGAGCATTTTTTATTTGAATTACATATGACATTATCGATTCCATCCCGACATTATTTTTCCAAGCTGTTAATCCTTCAAAAACAGCTGTTTTTATTTGTTGATCATTTTCTGTACCGGAAACTGTCGGCGTATATCGAGGAGTAATCAATACGCCAAACAATCCAGTACTATGAACACTATTATTATAAAATCGACCAAGTGGTTGTTTGTATGGTCGATAGTTTGCATTGTTATAAATTGATAATCCAGTTGGTGCATCAAGTAATTGATACAAATATCCATAATGTGTGCAACCAGCTATGGCATTATGTTCAACTGTATTATTTGGATTTGTTAACTAGAAATCAGGAATGAATATGATGATTATTAATCGTTTATTTTGTATAACTTACCCAAAATGCTGCTGGTGTAAAATATTCACTTTCGAGATTTGAAGTTGCTCGAACGTATACCACTAAATTTCCTCGAAAAATATTACCGATTTCAATGCCATCAGCTAGAAACATTGCACCACTCCTAGAATTGCAATTCAGTTCATTTCTCGCAAAACAAAAGCTAATTACATGATATTGTATACGACATTGTTTTCAATTGTAAGATAATCTGATGCTTCAATATTAATAGCTCGATTGAATGTCGAATGAATCGAACATGATTTCACATAGGACATATTCATATTATCATTTCGATAGAAATTTATTGGATGACGATTTAAACGAAATGCTTGACCAACGTTAGTGATCTACGTACGTATATAAAAATGATTTAATGGAAATTCATCTTCGTTTTCAAACATACTTCAACATTTGATAATCGAACAATAGTTCGTTGCAGATCATCTGTATGAACTGGATCTCGACTAATCATGATTGTTGCACCAAATTGATCTGAACCAAACTCGTCACCATATCGACTCAATGAACATTTTTGTGTTCCATGTTCATCTAAAACAAAGTTCATTCCATTTTCTTATATTACATTTTGCTTTGAAACTCTAGTAACTAACCTGGAACAGATCCTTCAAGACATTGTTCAATTGTTTCACTATTCATTCGAGTAAGAGATCCTTGGAAAATAACATTATGTGAAAGAAGACCAACTTCAGCACGAATTTCAACTGATGTTATGTTGACTTGTCTTGTTTCACCTAAATGTGTATATTGTAATGTTTCATTTAATGTCAATGTTAATCCATCCGATGAGATATTTGCTATTCGACGAACTTCACTTTCTCTTTGACTCCATTGATCACCTGTTGTTGCAATAATTATTTCACTATTAATTGGCCAATCAACTGGATTCAAGAGAGTAATTGTAAAAGAACCATTCAATTCTGTACGAGCTAGTTTTGTCCAAGTTTGAATAGTTGATTTACCATGTAGATCAAGTATACCATCACGTAATGCAAGTACTTTTGCTCCAACTACAAATGAAATAAAATTCATAGAACTAATAAATATCTTTTGACTTACAAATTGGTAGTTCAGTTGCTATTGGATATCCATTTAATGTAATTACGGCACGATGTTGAAATGGATTGGTTTCTGTACCAACTTGTAAATGACTACCATTGGTAATGACTATATATTCAGCAGTTAATTCAACATCTCGTAAATCTTCAAAAATCAAAGTTGCATTGTCAAGAACGAGTGCTTTGAGTGAGGGTGGTGAAACATCTAAAAATATAGTCACACCATTTGTGATTGACACTATTGTATCAGCTTCAGGTGGATCATCGCCACCCCATGTCCATCGACTTGACCATAAGTTTACATATTGAAATTGAAATGTGCCAATAGCATAACCACTTCCATTGATTAGAACAGTCACTAGTGCATCAATATATCGTCCAGTATAACGACCTGTTCGACATCGAATTGTTGTTGAATTAATCGTTTGAATCGAACAAATAACATTGTCAACTTTGACCGTGACTTGATTAGCAGAATTTCTAAACGTCAATATAATTAATTATGATGATCATTTTCAAGAATAAAAACCTACGGAAATTGAGTTCCAACAATGGTAAGAAGTGTACCACCACCAGTTCCACCTCGACGAGGACTAACCGAACTAATTGTTGCTGTTAAATTATTTGCATAAGTAAACATTGTATTTTGACTCATATTGTCAACAGATACTATGACATTACATGAACTATTAACTTCACTACTCGAAACAGCTGGTGTCAAACAAGTTAATTGATTATTTGATAGAATTGTTAATGATGAACAAGTTCGATTACATATTGTTACATTGACATGATCTGTATTCAATCCTTCGCCATAGATATTCACTAAAAGACCACCGCCCAAACTGCCTTGTTGAGGTGAAATACTCGATACAACAAGATTTTGTAGATAGGTGATGTTTGAATTCGCATTACCCATGTTGTTTACTTGTACTACAACTGAATGATATCCAGCACCTAGATTCGTACTAACTTCACATGTAATTGACGTGAGAGAAACTGTTCGAATTGTACAAGGCAAATTGCCAACTTTGACATTTGTATTATTTCGAGTATCGAAACGATTTCCATTAATACGTAAAACTACTGAACTACCATTTGTAACAACAACATCGATTGAATCAACGACAGGCGTATATGCATTACTGTAATTAACAAAAAACGATGATGGTGATAGAACGCTATTATTCACTGAGACTCTGATAGGCATTAATTCATCAGTTTGATTTTGTGGTGGAATCGTGCATTGAATTTCACTTGTTGTTGATTGAATGATAACACATTGTTCAGTTCCAATCATTACTCGGATATTATTTACATTTCGAGAAAAACCAAATCCTGTGATTGTAAGAATACTACCACCGTGAATACTACTCACTTCTGGTGTACTATTCAAAACAACACTGACTACAGTAATCATAATTGATGATGGTCCCATATATCCAATACCTAAATTAGACATACGAAGTGTATTTATTCGTTGAAAGAAAAAAAAATGTATATACCATCAATTAAACCTTGAATTAAATGAACACCTCCTTCAATATTATTCAATGTACATGTGATGGTTTCATTGATCATTTCAATAATATCACAAGAGTTATCATTGATGATAATGTGAGTTCGATTGATTGCATTACTATCAATTAGATTTGTACCTGTTAAAGTTATATTTGTTGCAGCATCAATAGATAATGGTGAAACTGAAGATAAATCCGGTGTGATTGTGGTTAACCAATTGAAGGTACATGATTGGGTTGCACATCGACTCAATATTCTACTTTGTGGGAAGAATACATACACCGGCTGATTATAATCAAGATTTGATGTCATTCGTTCAGTGGTAAAGACAATCTGAGAATAAGTAATTGTTGCCAATGAAGTATAGTTATTATTATTTGATCCAATGTATAAATGTGTTTTATCGAGTATAAAACCATCGCCTTGAATTGTGACTTGTGTACCACCCTCAGTTGATCCTATAGTCGAAAGTTATATAATCGATCATTCATTCATTTATAAAATACTGGTTTACCTTGTCTTGGTGATACACTATAGATCGATGGAATAAATTGAAATCGTGATTCAACAATACTGTTCAGATAACCTTGACCATTTCGAACAACACGAACTATTTCAGTTTGACTTGCATCTAACATTGATCCGTTGGTTATTTGACAAGTGATTTGAGTCAATGTTTTGCTTGTGATTGGACAACGATACGATGAACCAATCATTACTTCATATTCGCACACATTTCCATTGAAACCATTACCTAAATCAATACATGGCTTATTATTTCAAACAAAAACAATCAATTTGCAAAGATATTTCACCTGTGATCGTTAGAACAGTTCCAGCAGATCCGTTCAAAGGTGATATGCTTATGATTGAACCAGTAGTACAGAGAGTTGGAAGAAAAGCAGTTGATGATAGTGGCATCGATTGATTGCATACAGTTGAATTGATAACATTGGATGGACAAGTTGTATTGGATGATGAATTCGTATTTCTCGATGTACAATACAAACGTTGACCAGAATAGAATGATGTTGGAGAACACCATGATCTTGTATCATTGATTGATGTGCAATCTGTATAAGCAATCGAATTGTATGTAAAAGGAAATACACATGATTGAGCTAAACAATTAGAAGGACGTATAGTATTTTATACTTCAATATTAAAAAAAAACGATTTACCACTAATATCTTTTCGAGTTACTTCAACTTGCAATTCTCGTGATTTCATAGGTAAGACATCAATAACACCACGCATTGTAGCAGAATCTCTATCATTAATTGCTGGTGTAAAGTAATAATAAGTGCCTAGTTCTCGAAATACATATGAAAATGATCCTAAAAACAACAAGTTTCTTAAACATTAATGTTTTTCGTGTTTAAAATTTACCAATCAATGTTGCTGAGCCTGAATCAAAGCCATTAACTAGTGGTTCAGTGCTGTAAGCATCTGCTACTTGATAAACTCTGTAGAAACGATCAGGCAATAGTTCTGATGAATACCATGTCCACGTCACATTGGTACCTTGTTCAACACTGACACGCAACGGTGACCATGCGAAACCAGGACCATTATACGAAGGATGTGTTCCATTGGCATTGATTATGATTTGATTCGACAGTGACTGTGTTCGACAGCGTATTCGATTTGATAGAACTTGTTCCACATCACAAGGATAAACATTTGCACGATTTTGATCATAAAAATTGATTTTTGTTAAACTATCAAAACCTTCTCCGTAAACATACACATCACTACCACCGTACAATGAACCAATCTGTGGTGAGATTCTTTCAACATAAAACTCATAATTAACATAAACATTGGATTGAGCAAAACCTAATGATGTTTCAACTTGGACTGGATATTGACCTGGTGAAAATTTCGGTAGAACAATCTGAATTTGAGTTGTTGATACTGATAAAACAGTTGCACTTTTTGTACCAATAAAAACAACAATCGAGTTATCATTTGGAAATCCTGTTCCGCTAATATTTAATATTTCATCACTCAAATGAACAACACTTGGTTCAATTGATAAGACGATAGGTGTATTTGTCGAATTATAAGTAAATACTGATAATGAATTCACTGATATTCTTCCATCAGTAATGGATACAATTGCTTGATTCATTGATGAAATCAAGGATGAAGGTACAATACAGGAAAGTGATGAATAATTGTTGAATTGTATATTCGTACATAATCGTTCACCGATAGTTATTGATGAATTAGAAGAAAATCCAATGCCATTGATGTTCATCAAATAACCACCACCAATTGCTCCTGTACTTGGACTAAACGATGTGATTTGTAATGGAACTGTAACTTGAAGCGATTGATTACTCGATGCAAAACCTTTTTCAATGACATTCACTCGTACATTGTGTATTCCTGCGGGTGCATTTGAAATAATGCAAATCAATCGATTCGAAGAAGCCGTAACAACATAACATGAACCTTGTTCACCAATTAGTACAATATTTAATTCGAGTGTTGAACTAAATCCATCTCCATCGATTGTAACATTGAGTTCATTCTGTTGAATTGATGTTATCTTTGGTGTTTGCTGGGCTACGAATTGAAATTGACAATTATTTTTTTCTTGTGAACAATAAGATGAATATCCACCAACAACAACTTCAACCTAACAAATGTTTAAATTCAAATAATTAAAACATTCAAATCAAAATAAGAAAAAAAAAGCTCACTTGTGGTTTGGTATGATATGTTCTCATGAGATCAGTAGGTAGATTATAAAATGAATTTCCATCAGTTCCTTCTCGAACTGTTGTCACATTAATCGGTGCTCCTGATGGTATCATATTTGTTCTATTGGCTATTTCAATAGTTGGTTGATCTCCTTTGGCTAACCAATCAATTGTATATGCATATCGACCGCATTCACCTTCACGAGTAACAGTCACATAGCCAAAGGTTCCAAATGATTGAAGAAGATCGGTTAGTTGTGATGCACTTATTTTGCCCGGAATGGATGTATATAATTGATTATTGAAAATAATATCATAATAACCTCCGATAGGTTTCGATGCTGTTGTAATCGATGTTACATTTGCAAGCTAAAAAGTATTCAACGAAAAGTTAAAGAAAACGAAAAACAAAATATGAGAAATCTTACATTTGATGGCACGGGTTTAATTAATGTTGGTGATTGACAATCAGTATATCGAAACGAAATATCAATGCTACGATTGGCTTGTACATGTGTCAATAAGTATTCATTGTTGAGTAATTGATATTTTGGAAATAAACGTCGAACTCCTTCGATTGACGAACTTTGACAATAAGCTGTTTGATTTGCAGATGTTCGACATATTGGCAAATTATTTTCATCAAGTAGACATTTGTAATATTGATGATTATTGTGCCAAAATGGAAATGCACACGTATTGGCAGATGATTGATCAAGAAAACCGATTGTAGTTTCATCTTCGTATCCCAAAGGTAATGAATTTCGTAAAGTGACTGTATCAATCCAGATATTTGCCGGATTATTATGAACCGAAACATCGATAATAAGAAATGAATAAACAAGAAAATAATTGTAATTGTATATTTCGAGCATTGTACTCAATTGAATACATTTGTAATGCCAACGATTATCGGATATGACGTAGTTTGACATCGGTATTGATTCTGTTGTTCGAGTAGATTCATCTTCATCACTTTCAACATAAAAATCTAACGTGAGTGCAGCATTATTTTCAAGTTTGTATGCAAAACAAATGTATTCAGCCGGTTGACTATTACCCACGACTAATCGAACTGGATTATTGGCTGAGTATGCACCACGATTGCAAAATGCAACATCAGAAAGTAAAATATTTTCGTTGTATGTATCATTTCTTTCAAATTCTTCAACATAAACAATCGACGAATCGGCTTCTTGATTGTTAAGTGATGGTGGACATCGAATCGAAAATAGTGCATTGATTTCCTTTCGTAACATTCCAGTTGTGATAGTTTCTCCCCAGAAATCAAGATAATTTGTAACGGCACCATCGAGATCAAATGCTAAATGTGTTCCTGAAGAGACACCTTGTTGAATTTCTATGGCATATTGTGGACTGGAATAATCAGTAGAAATAATAGTCAGTAATGGAACATCTCCCATAACTGCTGGAAATGTTATTCGATATGAACTTTGTACTAATTCAACAGTGATTTCAAATGGATAGATTGTTGGTAAATTATTGAGAGCTAATTGTACAACTTGTGGATCAGGTGATCCATCGAGATAATCTGAAATAAATAAATACTTCGGCATGTTGGTTTTTTTTTGAATGAACTCACTTGTGAAAACACCTCGAAAACCAAGTTGAAATAGATTATTTGTTACAAGTACATCTTGAATTTCAGGAGTACCATCGATAATCGAAAATGGAGCATAAATGATTCTCTATATATATATGAGACGAGAAAAAATGATCATTTTATTTTCAATTAATTGCGTACCTGTCGCTCATTAGTAATTGGACTACCAACCGTAATTCTTTGCCGCTCTTTCACACCATTGTTACCAGCTGTTGTTAATCTTGCTTCATTCATTTTTGCTTTTATTGTTAAGTCAAAAGATCCCACCGTACGAGTTGAACCAACACAAAGCAAATAATAACTATAAATAGAATAAATATTCACACAAATACAATCAAACTGAATTATTCATACTTTTTATTACTGATTAGACTAATATCTTTTGATAGAGTCGAACGACTACTTGCAATTTGAACTTTATTATTCGGATTCTCATCAGTACTTAGATAGAGAATACTGTTGACATTTGTTTCTAATTGAAATTTATAAGTAGCATTGATAGGTGAACGAAGATATCCTATCAACCAGACTGTTCTATTTGACGAAAATGATGAATGAATCGATGCATCTGCTGACCATGTTTGTGTCGCATTGATACTTGGCATTGAAACACTTGTATTGTCTTGGAAAACATCTACGAATTTATTTTCCGAAAATACATGAAAACCACGACCACCTATACCCAAAACGATAGATATTCATTTTAAATCAATTGAATACGTATAACTTACCATGAAAATGACTTCGATTTACTGCTGACATATTAGATGTTTGACATTGTATTATTGTCAAATTCATATTCAAAATTATACATGGTTCATTGCCAACATTAATTGACAATGGATATCGACCACTCTCACTGAAATATTGTCCAGCTATTGTCAAAATTGTACCACCTTCTAAACTACCATTTGCTGGTGAAATACTTTCAACAACTAAAGAAACAAAGATAGACGTAATTCTAGAATGTCAATGATGATGATGAGACACTTTATTACCAGCATATGTCTGAAATGTATAAAGTTGACCTGTAGCTGATAATTGATAGAAAGCAGAATTAGTTGCTGATCGACCGTATCCATTAGTAATAAGAACAGTCACATTAAATATTCCTATTCAAAACAATCATACATTGAGAAATAGTTTTTGTTTCTCCAAAGTTCAACTTACCAACTTCATTACTTTCGAAAAAACATTGAAGATTTAAACGAGTAACATTAGCATATCTAAAAAATGATGAATGAACACACAAATTTGGAGAAATCAATCATAACATACAGAGAATTAGTTGATGAATTGATTAAATTACAAAGTTGTCCGCCAATGTATATTCTAGAAACATTTACTTCGAATATGTATCAATATGCGTCAGTAGTCTATTACCGAGATATTATTGGAACATCTTCAGATGAACACTCTGAAGAATCTCGAGAGTAACAACTGGTTTTGAAATCACCTGATAGTGAAACCATTCGTTGAGGTAATCCTGTTGTTGGTGTAATAGCATTGATAAGAGGTGTTTTACTGGCAGATGAAATAAATAAAGCGTAATTTTGATCTAGATAAGTACTTGGATCTAGGGGAATCAATATTTCGTTTTCATATACACGAATTAGATACGTGTTTGAAGGCATTGCTGATGTGTAACATGTTAGTCGACTATCTGTGACTTCATCGGGATGAATTTTGCAATTATATGTTGCATACTCATTTGTTAATTCTACTCGATATCTAGTTGCAACGGTCGGAAGTGTGCTAAATTCGTCTTGAACAAATCCAGTACCACGAATCCATATCAAGGTACCGCCTTCGGTACTTCCTTGATTTTCTTCTCTTCCTCCATTTTTATGAACAGTTACATAGTCTATTCTTGGAAATGATTCTTCAAATCATAAATTCAACGATAATGTATTTTATTTTTGTTCAATTGTTTTAAATTTTACCTGTTGTTTGAATTATTATGATAAAAATCAGTGCGATAGAAATCGATCTGTGTTTCATTGATTTCTCCATGAAATAAAAACTCCTTCCAATAGATGAATTCGCGTTTATATATGAGTGACGCATGCAAAGTATGTCAACATTCTGTTTACTCTTTCATTCGTGATTTTGCGCACGAATTCTTACGAATTCTCTTCCTTTTTCGAGTATTTTTTCTTGTCAGTATTCTTATGTAAACAATTTAGCTTGTTTGGTTTTGCTTTGTGCACGATGGGAATATGGCCACATTATTATTGATTCGTTACGCAAGTACTCGTATTTTTTCGTTCTGTTCCGTTTACTCGTTTCGCCGAAAGGAACTGATTGAATACTCCCTTATATAGATTCACAATTGAAAATCACGAAAAAAAAACAACAGTAACTTTAGAATATACAATTCAAATTGTTTATGTTAGTACAAGCAAATATTCGTTCGTTAAAAATAAGCTTGATATTATCAAAATCGCAGTTAATTTATTTCCTATTAATTTTTTTCATGACATATCCACAGAGAAAGAAAATATAAGGCAAACACTAGTCGACTATCTCGCCGTGTAATGAGACGAAAAAAATTTTCTTTTTCTCTCATGTTTACACGTCCTTATTTTTGTTTCGCATCGATACAATAAAAGACGTCATTTGATTAATTAAAAACATTGAGTATCGTCGTGTTTCGATGGCCCAAGCAATACCAAATACTCCGGCATTGATTCAAGGAAATCGAGATGGTGCAGCACACAATGCGTATCGTTATACATTTCGATCAGTCCCGGTCATCGATCATACATTAAATATTCACAAACATCAATATAAATTCGATAAAAAACTTGGTCAAGGAGGATTCGGCGAAGTTTATTCAGCTCACCGAGTATCTGATCGTATGCTTTTCAATTCGAATTTAGAAGATTTTCATTTGTTTTCGAATTGATCTAGGCAAACAAGTGGCTATTAAAATTGTTTCATTAGCAACTTTTAATACTCGAGATGCAGAAGGATTGAAAGATGCATTTCTCAATGAAGTTGCAATGTCAAAACGTTTAGCTAAAACATCACGACATATCATTGAAATGTACGATTTCGATTTTCATTCCAATGGATTAACATTCATTGTCATGGAACTCGGACAACAAGATTTAGAAACTGCACTTCGAGCTAGACCACTTTCAGCACCAGAACGAAAACTAGCATGGCGACAATTAGTTAGCATTGCTGTGGCTCTTCATGACAATCAAATTGTCAGTCAACTTTGAAATCAATCTGCATTCTATTTTGTTTTTTGCCTTTTCAGGTTCACCTCGATATTAAACCTCAAAATATGGTTGTTTTTCCTGGCAATATCATCAAATTAGTCGATCTAGGTATTGCACAAAAGGTCACTCAGCCACGGTATATTTTTCCTTCGCGATAGCATATCGTTTGTGAAATGATTTGAATCGTTCTAGAGTTGGACGTACAGGTACGATACCATACTCAGCACCTGAGGTAACACAAGCTTCCTATTTTCATATGACAAATAATTCGTCGAAAGCCGATGTTTGGTCATGGGGCGCAGTTCTCTATCGTATTACTTATCACATGCCACCAGATTTTAACTACAAACCACCATGTGATCGTCCGCCCGAAAAACAACAATACTCTCGTGATCCGAATCTACGTCATCTACTTCGACATGTATTAGTTATTGCTCCAGCACAAAGACCTGACACAAAATGGCTGGCTCAACATCCCTACACAAAATCAGCTTAAATCGTTGTTTTTTTTTCTATTTGTTTTTGTAAACAAAAATATTTCTGCGCTGAATAAATAATGAAACATGACTTTGTTGTGTTTATAATTAATTAATGTTACCGGGGAAGTAAAATACGAAATGAGTAAATTTTTTTTTCGCATTTTCATTGGATCGAACTAATCAAAAACTTGCATATTAATTGGTTATTTCCAAGATTGATTCATTTGACAATATCCAATCCTTTATAAATTGCATCCCTACGCATTGATGAGTATTGCCCAACGCTTGCATTTTCTTTCGTGCACGAGTATATTTGCCCATGTTTCAAGGTTTTGCCTTTTTTCGTACGTAGACTTTAACTTGTTTATTTTGATTATATAAAAACACGTTTTTCATTTATGTAGCAAAGCCAGCTAAAAAACAGCATGCTCATCCAAAAAAACTTCAAGATGGTATGTCACCAGCACCAATGGGGAATAATGTCGTGCGTATTTTCAAACATGATTATCAATTAGATCGTAAACTTGGTAATGGTTGGTTCGGTGATGTCTATGCTGGTCGTCGTTTGCCCGATGGTTGGTATTTCGAATTGAATTTTTTCATGAATAAAAATAGTCTGTTGTACGTAGGCAAACCGGTAGCAGTCAAAGTTGCACCATTAACAATGCGAGATGTGTGGAAATCGAATGAAAATCGAAAAGCATTTATAAGAGAAATCGATTTAGGAAGACGTTTATCACGAACAAAGAATAATGTCGTGCATGTCTATGATTTTGATTTCGATGACAATGGTAATACTTATCTGGTTTTGGAACTCGGTCGGCAAGATTTAGGCAAAACACTTACTGCAAAAGGTGCATTGATTTCAGCAGCAGAAAGAAAAGGCATGTGGAGACAATTAGTTGGCATTGCTATGACTTTATACAATGAAAAAATCGTGAGTTTTCATAAGTATTTAGAAATTAATTTCAATGAAATGTTGTTTGAATAATATCTAGGCGCATCTCGATATTAAACCAGATAATTTAATTGTCTTTCATGATGGAAGTATTAAACTATCTGATTTGGGTATTGCACGACGTGCTAACAGAGAAACGTATGATTATAATTTGAAATAAACTCGACGGACATTTTATTCTCGTTTTACATATATTTAGTGTTGGTGGCACTGGCAGTCCACCGTTCAGTGCTCCTGAAGTAACTATGCTTCCACCCGGAATGAAAATAGTTGCAACTCGAAAATCTGACGTTTGGTCATGGGGTGCTCTTCTCTATTATCTAACATATGCAACATCTCCTAACCCACAATATATGCCTCCATGTGATCATCCGCCAATGGGCATGCTTCCATCGAGTGATCCAAAACTTCTCGATGTGTTACATCACACTCTTGTTGTCGATCCCAATTATAGACCTGAAACGCCTTGGTTAGCTCAACATCCTTACACAATAACCTAATGAAAAGATTTTTCATTCGTTAGTTTTCTGCTTATCTAGTATTTTTCTTTTGCAACAGCAAATGCTCTTAGAAAGATAAGCAAAAGAAAGGGTCAATTTTTATTTCACATGTGATATAAATAAAGGATATCTCGTTTTTTTTTCGAAATTCATCATCATTTGTCGAAAATTCTAACAACAAGAAAAAAACTCAAATGACGACATTAAGAGACTCGCTTTCTAATATTCGAGATTCATTTTATCATATAAATTCATCAACGAACTCAACATGTCCATTGAAACCTGCTCAATGGTGTATTCACAATAGTGCTGGCACACCATTTTGCATTCAAAAGCCAAGTCTAATTCCAACATGTATTCTTGCTTTACTTATCGGTCTTATATGTTCGAAACGTATTGCTCGTTTACCAGGCAAATTTTCAAGTCGTTATTATTATCAAACAGCATTCTTTCTCTACGGAATTATGATGACATCGGCTGGTATTTTACATTGTTTTATCGGCGATCAAGTCAAATCATCGACAATATCCGATGGATCAGGCAGTTTCCTTCAATTATTTGTTACCGTAATTGATGTTGGTTTAACAAGTAATATTGCCATAACAATTCTCTTCTGTGGTCTATGTGATGTTAATTTCCTCAATCCAAATTCATCGATAACACGTATATTACTTTTTGTCATCTATTTCATTGTTTTCTTTCTTTGGACATGCGGACTGTTGTTCCAATGGAAATGGATATTCAATATTCTCTATGTTGGTATCGTGTCCATCTGTGGTTTCACTTACTTATTAACTCAATTGTGCATTAAAGCAAATCGTCGAGCTCTACCAATTCTTATCGTTGCTGGTATCTATGGTGCAGCCGGTCTTGCTGCTACAACATTCGCTGCTAATCGTATCTGTTCGTCCGAAGGTCCATTCTGGTCGTTATATATTGGTCCTGAATTCTTATGGTTTCTTTTCTCGGACATAGCTATGGCATTTATTTACGGATATGTTGTTCGTGTTAATCAAGAAAATCCAACGGATATGAGAAGATATACAATCGATTTAGAAAAATATCCCGAAAAACCATTGAATTAAATTCACCTTTTTTTCTATTGATTCACGAGAGATTCTTTTTCTGTAATTGAATAAATAATGAATGACCCTTATTAGACAGATGTCACTTTTGAATGACTGTTCAATAATATGTATGTATTAAGTGAACATAGATCGATTGGTTAATCTCATTCGATAGACGATTCGTTCTTTGTTAAGATAAACTATGGATTAGTGTCTTATTTCTGGGAGGAAAAAGTGAGAGAATCAGTTGATATCAATGTACTATCAAATATCGGCTATGAACGAGCAGCGGCCACCACCGCCGCCCGTACGTGTCGATTCGATGCCAGGGTAAAAACTGTTCAAGATTTTCTTTTGCGTACAATCGTAATTATCTTCATTTAGTCTTGAAGCAAAACCTTTGCCACGTCTTCCTGATGATGAATTAAATAAAAAGAAAAAGACGAATAGTAAAGGTAGATTTGTTTGTTCGTTTGTTTGTTAAATATTCGTTTTTTTTTCTCGAAAGATTGGACAAAAAAAGATCCAGCGAAATTAACTATTTCACGTCCAACGAATTTTAATCATCCAATTCATGTGACATATAATTCATCGACAGGGGAATTCGATGGTATGCCAGAGATTTGGTCGAGTTTATTACAACATTCGAAAATCACCAAACAAGAACAAAAACAAAATCCTCAGGCTGTTATTCACGCACTGGATTTCTATCAACATGCCGCACAAAAACGAGAATCGAAATTTATGTATTCGTCGTACAAAAGTTCGAACAAAAACAAAAATAAAAAAAAAAACTTTTTTTGCAAATCAATTTCCTTTAGATTTAACACCACCAAGTTCACTCGATTTAGCTGATAAATTTCGTCAAACTGTTATTCTTGTTTCTGTACGTATAAACTCGATATCACATCGTATCAATGATTGTTTTTTTTTCTCGTTCATTTAGCCACATGATTCATCAACACCACCACCGATTGCTGCACGTCCTGAGAAAACAAAGAGCATTGTAAGATGAACATCTTCTAATATTGATTTATTGCTTTTATCTCGCTCGTTTTTTAGTATACAAGACCTATTGAAGATGAAAATACGAAATCATCACCGGATAAAACTCGTCGAAAACAATTATCCGACGAAGAAATCTTCAGTAAATTGCGTATGATTGTTTCACATGGTGATCCACAACGAAAATACAAAAGCAAAGATAAAATCGGTCAAGGGTATTTATTAAATTCAGAAAAAAAAACTACAGAACCTAAGAAAACGTTTCTTTGTTTTTCTCGTCTATTCATAGTGCTAGTGGAACAGTATTGTTAGCACATGAATTGTCAACAGGCGAAGAGGTCGCAATTAAACAAATGAATTTAGCTAATCAACCGAAAAAAGAATTGATTATCAATGAAATTGCGGTTATGAAACATAATCGACATAATAATATCGTCAATTATAAAGATTCGTATTTAGTCGATGATGAACTATGGGTAAAGATCGATATTTAACAACAAGAAAAACAATGAATTTCGTTTAGGTTGTTATGGAATACCTTCCAGGCGGTTCATTAACCGACGTTGTCACTGAAACAATCATGGAAGAAGGACATATTGCAGCTGTTTGCCGAGAAGTTTTACAAGCTCTCGAATTTCTACATAAAAATCACGTTATTCATCGGGATATCAAAAGCGATAATATTCTCTTAGGAATGGAAGGCAATGTCAGTATGTATCGTTGTTGATTGAATGAAAGCAAAAGATAGTTAAAATCGATGATTTAGAATTAACTGATTTCGGTTTTTGTGCTCAAATTAATCAAGATCAAAATAAACGACAAACTATGGTCGGAACGCCTTATTGGATGGCACCAGAAGTTGTGACTAGAAAACAGTACGGGCCTAAAGTTGATATTTGGAGTTTGGGCATCATGGCTATTGAAATGATTGAAGGCGAACCACCTTATCTAAACGAAAGTCCATTGAGAGTAAGTCAAATCATTGGTAATAAACGAAAGTTCGATCTTGAATTTTAGGCATTGTATTTAATTGCTACTAATGGCAAACCGGAAATAGTTGGTCGTGAGAAACTGTCTCCTCTATTCGAAGATTTTCTTGATCAATGTCTCGAAGTCGATGTTGATAAACGTGCAAATGCATCTCAACTTCTTCAAGTAAACTTCTTCTTGTTTAATATTATCTTAATTATGATTATTTTAGCATCCATTCTTAAAAATGTCGAAACCATTATTAAGTCTTGTTCCATTAATCAATGCAGCAAGAGAAAGCATCAAACGAAATTCTTAACAAACTGTCTGTCAGATATATTTGTTTGTTCATAAACATTTTCGTTTGAGAAAAACATATATTCGTGTGCTAATATTTAAAATCAAAAGAAAGAAAAACAACGAGTGCTTTTTTTCTATTGATTTTTCTTTGTGTATGGATGGATCGAATAAAATATAATAATAAAATAAAAAAAACAATGGTTGCTCTTATCAAAATTGAATTTTAAAAATAGTGTAATTCAACTCATATAAAAAATTGATTAGAAAAAAAAACGAAGTCTTACAGCTGAAGCTTTAAAAAACACACGGTGATCTTACCGACGGCGCATTCGATTTATTCCGTCAGCAAAAATGAAGTCATTGTCGGTGCCGATCGGGCGACCTGTAAATAAAAATAACAATGACAATGATCTGCTATCTGTAAGAGTTTTTATTTCAATGATTATATTCATCTTTCGAACATCTGCATATAGTTTTCACGTATTTTGACTACTAAGCATAATGGTAATCGAATAGCACCAATATATATCCCACCCGCTTATCAACGACCAAAAAGCGCTGTTGGTCGAGTTTCGAAAAGTGCTAATGGTGATTCGAAAACGGTTGATCTACATAATACGAGTAGAAAATCTGCTGTCTTGGTTAGAAATCCCAGTATAAAGTCGTCAAAATCTCAATCCATAGTTATTGACAATGCTGATAAAAGTTTTCAATCAGAATCAAAAGTATTTATTGATATAAAATCATTGATTTTCTTTTGATTTTAATCATTATTAGACAACAATATCTTGTAACAGCGCTAAATCATCCAAACTTCTCAAACATCACTCAGATAAAAAGTGAATAATCATTTTTCTTAAAACTATTGAACGAAAGAATCAAATCTTAAATTTCATAGTCTGAAAAATCATTCAAAAAAGAAACGCCGACGTAGAAGAATAATACTTCTGGCTATTTGCATATGTGCCATTGTTGCAATTACTCTTATTGCAGCCCTTGCTTTAACACTAATAAAACCAAATATTATAACAACTACAACAACTACAACAAGAACAACAGCAACAACAACAACCTCAACATCAACAAGTAATGTACCGATTGTTTTGAAGATCTCAAAGAATAACATATTGTTTTATTATTTGTTTTCCAGCCAGTACAACGTCAAGTAAGTTTTGATGTGAACTATTTCCAAAATTGAAACTATATTTCTTTTTCAGCAACAACAACTAGTAAGAATTTAATTCGTATTGTAAAACGAAATCATCTTTCTCACTTCTCAAAGCAACTTCTACGAGCACAACAAGTGTAACAACGACAGTAACTAGTAAGTGTTATGTCTATCGAGTATAGATACTCAATAAAATGACCTATCTTTCATAACATAAGCTGAGACAACAACAAGTGTTACAACTGAAACTAGTACGTGCCTTGAATTTATCGATAGTATTCAATAAAATTCTGTTTCTTCATTAGCTGATACAACAACAACAGACACAACAACAACAACTAGTAATATGTCATATATTTCTCTCATGACAAAAAGCGCATTGTTTGTTTTTTTTTATAATGAATAGCATGTTATTTTGGTGGTGATTATGCGAGTTTAGTTGATGGAGGTCAACGCCAAATAAGTAATTTGAAAGCAGGAGATCAGGTTTGGTCATTGAGTAGCGATGGAAAACAACTAATTGAGGACGAAATTATGTGTATCGCACATACGGCACCAAACGCACTAAGTTTGCTTTTGCACAATCAGTTTTATCATAAATTTATATTGATATTTAGCTAATTTTTATACATTTACAACAAGTCAAGGACAAGTAATCAGTTTAACCGATCAACATTTCTTAATTGTCATTCATCCTAATGAAAAACAAATCAAAACAATTGCCGCATCGAAAGTCACACTTGAACATCAACTATTCACTGTTGATCAAATTGTAAATATCTCAAACATTGTGATTATTCAGCGTGTTGGCTATTATTCGCCCATCACTCTGAGTGGCTACTTATTAGTAAACAATATTTCAACATCAGTTTATTCTGACATGTAAATCAATCTATTGAGTTCACATTTTAATATTTTGAGAATGTGTTTGTTCGATTTAGGTTAGAAGCTACACATGAATTTTTTCATCAAATAGCTGGTGTAGCTCGAGTTTATTATCGTGTAACACGATGGCTTTTTGGGAAAGATTATTATCCATTTGCCGCTCAATTAGAAGAAGAAGAGATACATCCTATATCAAAATTTATTATTACTCATTATACATACATTGAATTTTTATTTGCTATATCTCCTTGGGCCATGCCGACACTTTTAATAGTCTGTGCAACGAAAAAATATTTGAAACATTCTCCCATATTGAATTGAATGTTATTACCACACAAAAACTTTAATTAATAAATTTCTTTCTTTCTGAAACGTCATCATGTATATTTAAAGCAGAAGACATATGTACATGGAATTAGAATAATGAAGAGACGAATTCATGTCAATTTTTTCTCAGTGCATTTTAAAAATATTTATTTAAATATTGAAAAATGAAACTATTCTATGAATCCATTGGTCCATTGAGTGAATCAACAAATACTTTTATAAATAGATCTGTTGGCGATTTTTGAGCTATATCATTTGTATAAATTGAATGTAAAGGTTGATTCTTCCATCGAGGTAATGCTTGTGGAACGATTGACTCGGCAGGTTTCTTCGAACTGAATGAATAACGTCCTCCGAAATGAAGTGCTGTTTTCGGATGAGTTTGAAATGAATATCGATATTCACTGTCCAATGTATGTTTAGCACGATGACGCCAATAAGGATGTTTCCGTTCGTAAGCTAATTGAACTTGAAGTTTTTGTGGTGCTCCTTTCAAAATACAATCGTACTTCTCAAACATATAATCGATCTAGATAGTCAATTTTACCGGTATAATCAACTCGATGCGTTGAATCTATCTGATTTTTCAATGCTTGTTTCATTTCGTCTGACACTGTTCGTTCGCAAGAACTTTGCGATCGTCGATACCAATTAGGAATTTGTCCGCAATCGAGTTTATTTATAATATTTTTTGGCTTCGAAAAGTGCATTGTGTACATTGTATCTTCAATAGGATCGTTTAATTGAAATGGACTACCGATTAAATATCGTTGACCAAGTGGAGCTGATTCGATTGTCGATGGCAATCGTCTCGAAATAAATTCTCGTCGATATGTTGTTTCATATGAACGATTCGGTGTGGTCGAACGACAACGACGACGAGCTTCCATACTCGAAATTTTCAATTGATCAAAAAATAATATAACGGACAAGAGTGTTGACTTTTGATGGAATTAGTCGATGAAACTTTCAAATAATTATAACAAGCACAAAGAACGCAAAAAATACGTTTGCCACGGAAACCAATTGACAACAGTTGGCAATCGAAAAGAAAACAAATACTTTTTGAATTGTATAGATAGGCAAAGAGAACGCCCTGGACTTCGTTCTTTTCTTTTTGAAAAGAAACGCAAAAAAAAGAACTGTATATATCTATTCTTATTCTCTTAACTTATTACTATCATATTTTTACAAAATACAGATTGAATTTTTTGTTGTTCTTGTCACAATTGCTTTGATCGACATCTATTTATGCAAAATGACTCATTTACAACGCAAATATTACTCGTAGAAATATAAGCGTCTTGTTATGTGAGAAGAAAGAATATTCTTGTTTGTTGTGTTGAAATGTCTCAAGATCGAAAGCTAAGCTATTGGCGTTGTAAAGCATGTGAACGTTTTCTCTATCATGGTGAGTTTCGTTTAAATTGTACTGTTTGTGATAATGTCGATTATTGTGAGCAATGTGCCACGAACATGGATCCACCACATCCACATAGGATGGCTCGGGAATTAGCCTACGGTCAAGAAGAACGAAGAGAATGTGCGAAAATAGATTTAGCAACTGGCATTCGTGCTGCTATGATAATGTATCACGATCGACATTGTATGGGCACACGAGATATCGATCCAAATAATCCCGATGTTTTTCTTGATTCATATTCATGGTTGACATTTAAAACTATTGGTCAACGTTCGCAGAATTTCGGACATGGCCTTCGCCGGCTCATTCAACCACATCAATATCTTGCTATTTGTGCAAAAAATCGACCTGAATGGATGATCACTGATTTTGCGTGTATCTTCCAAGGAATTGTCAGCGTACCTATTTATACATTATTTTCAAAAGATGAAATCTGTTATATACTCAATAATACGAATGTATCCGTTGTTGTATGTGATAGAGAAATGCTGCCGAAATTCGTTGATTTACATTCACAATGTCTATCATTGAAACATATTATCTGTATGGACGAAGTGCCTCGTAAATCATCAATGAATAATCTTCTCATACATTCTATGAATGATATCGAACAGAATGGTATTCAGAAAAAGTATGATTATGTTGATCTTCAACCGGATGATTATTTAACGATTATTTATACCAGTGGTAGTTCTGGCTTTCCTAAAGGAGCGATTCGATCTGAACAAGCATTTCGTGCGTCATTTCCACGTTGGTGTCTTCCGTCTACTCAGGAGATGATTACTTTTTCTTATCGACCATTAGCATGGGCTACTGATCGTGATGGTACAATAGCTAGTGTACTCTCTGGAGGTAAAGTCGGATTCTCAACTGGTGATCCCACACGATTAATGGAAGAACTAGCTCTTGTGAGACCAACGACATTCAGTGCAGCTCCGAGTATTTGGAATAAAATCTACAATGAATTTCAGACAACTTTAGCAGTAATTAAAGTGCAATCTTCGTCTGAATTCGTACCGTATGCCGAACAGCAACTGCTCAATCAATTTTCTCGACTTATACCTAATCGATGTCGATCGATTACTATTGGTGGTGCCATGGTCAGTCCAACGGTACTCAATTTCATGAGACAATGCTTTCGACAACGTGCAATCTTTGAATCGTACGGTGCTTCCGAGTGTGGTGGTATTGCACATAATGGTTTGCCGAAAGATACTTTAGATTATCGTCTCGAATCCGTGCCTGAAATGGGTTATACTACCGATGATCAACCGTATCCTCGCGGTGAACTTCTCGCTAAGACTCCACAAATGTTCTCAGGATACATCAACAATCCACAAGAAACTCAAACTTCATTTACACAAGATGGTTTCTTTCGAACTGGTGATATTGTTGAGTTATATACTGATCAACATGATCAAACTCATATTCGTGTTATCGATCGAAAAAAGAACTTTTTCAAACTTGCACAAGGACAATTTGTTTCACCTGAATATCTTCAAAATATTTATCTTCAAAGTTCATTCGTTCAACAAATCTATATTCACGGTGATCTTCTTTCGCATTGTGTTTCTGCAGTTGTTACTCCCGATCGTAAATATGCATTAGCTTATGCTCAACAACATCATTTGATTGATTTTGATACGAAGAATCCTCATCCACAATTTGTCAATGCATTGAAAGAAGATCTTCGACACATCGGCGAACAAGAACAAGTTCGAAAACATGAAATTCCTTCGCATGTCATCATTGATTTTGAACCATTTACACCTGAAAATGGTCTTTTAACATCATCGATGAAACCATGTCGATACAAAATTGCTAAACATTATGCTCATCTTCTTCAATCATCATCATCATTCGTTGATGACATCGAGCAAAGACTGAAGACAATCATCGAAACAGTCACTGGAAAATCAATTGATACAAATAATAGTCTTACTCGATTAGGCACTGATTCATTATCAACAATACGATTATCTCGAATGATTGAACATGAACTTGGCACATCACTTTCATTAGATATTCTCTTAGATCCAACAATGACTCTTCAACAATTAACAAATCTCATTCAACATCCTTCACAACAGCAGGAGGCATCTTCATCAATTGAAACGCAATTACTAAACGATGCTCAACTTAATTTCAATATTCAAATCAATGGACATAAATCATCGACTGAATCACCTTCGTTGATATTTGTCAGTGGAACAACAGGATTTGTTGGTTCCTTTCTTCTTGCTGAATTGTTATCGACATATTCGAATGAATGTAAATGTGTTTGTCTTGTTCGATGTGACAATAATTCTCAAGATAATCCAATGGATCGTGTTCGACAAAAAATGTTATTCTATAAAATCTGGAAAGACGAATATGAACAACGAATTGTTGCCGTTCGTGGTGATCTTTCAGCAAATAAATTTGGACTAGACGATCAAACCTATGAATCTCTTGCTAATCAAGTCGATTTGATTTATCATTGTGGTGCGAAAGTTAATTTCATTTATCCGTATAGTCAATTACGTGCTGCAAATGTAAGTGGCAGTCGAGAAGTAATTCGATTTGCTACATCGAATCCATATTCTTGTATTCCTATTGAGTATATTTCGACGATCAGTGTGTTATCATCAAATAACCGAAATGATGAAGTTCGATTAGATGATGAATCCGTTGTTGGATTGAAAAGTGGTTATGCACAAAGTAAATGGGTAGCTGAAAGATTGATGACAGCAGCGAATGATTGTGGTGTTCAAGTGAATATTTATCGTTTGGGATTGATAATAAGTGATAGTCGAAGTGGTGCATGCAATGAACATGATTTGTATAGTTTGTTATTTGGCGGCATGATGAAGATGAAATGTTATCCTGAATCAATTCGAGATTTGTATTTATATGGTTTGCCAGTTGATTTTGCAGTGAAGAGTATAGTAAACATGCGTTTGTCGGAGGAGAATGGTAGAATTTATCATGTACTGAATACCACGAAGAAGATCATATTCGAAGACGTACTGAAAAGTATGTCGATGTGTGGTATTGAAATGAATAGTGTGACAAATGATGAATGGAAAATGAAATTAAAGACATTTAGTGAACAAAATAGTACTCTGCAATCAATAGAAATATTTTTCTCAAATCTTCGATTCAAACATGAAAATACAACATCAGCTGATCAATATTGGTCTGCCGTTGGAACTCTCGATTGTCCATTGATGAACAGCGAATATATTTGTAAATGGTTAAATTTTCTCTCGCAGATTTCAATAAATTGATACATTCGTTTCCTATGAACTGTTTGCAAGTGACATCTATGCATCCCTCATTCTATCCATATTTTCCGTCCAATAAAATATTCTCATGAGATCATCATCGCTTGTCCGTTCGTTCGTTCGTTCGTCTGATTAATGTCCGTATCTGCTGTAAATTTCTATTCCATTCTTGCTGGTCTATCTGCCTGTTTAGCATCTGTATTCGGTAAATTAACGTTTAGTCAATCAACATTTGCATCGGTTTTAACGATTCTCTATGTTTTACTCTTTGTTTTCGCCAATGTTTTTATGTGGCGTTGCTATTCGAAAGCTTTGAGTTTATCAACAACAAGTATTCAACCAACAATTGTAACTAAAACCAGTAATTTTCTCCTATCAGCATTAATTGGCTTTGTGGTTTTTTCGGAATCGATTAATTTTCTTTGGATATTGGGTTTTCTTTTAATTCTTTTCGGCGTTTATTTAATTTCAACGAAAAATGTCGACAAAATCGCATAAATATCAAACTGTTTCAACAAACGACGATGATTATCGGCCAGCTCCATCCATTATTGAATTTTCCACTGGCAAACCATCCGACGATCGTTATCGTTCGATTACCAATTATGAATCGGCTTTTTCCTATTCGAGACAAGTTAATCTTCATACATTAACAGAAAAACGTCCGCTCATTGGCATAGAAAAATTAGCACATTACTTTGTGATTTTTCTTTCGGCTCTATTTACATTTCTTCTCCTTCCTTGGTCACTCATATTTGCTCTTAAAGTAAAATGAAATCGAAATTTGTTTTTTGTCTGTTGAAAGTAAATCAATATGTGTAATTTTAGCGTGTTCGTCCCAACGAACAATTAGTTGTCTATCGTTTGGGCCGCGTTCAATCGACTCCACGTCGTCCTGGTCTCACTTTTGTCCTTCCGCTGGTTGATTATATAAAACGAATTCGAACAAAACAAAATAGCTTAGCTATTTCTCCAACACAAGTGCCTATCATTTGATTCTGTCTGTCAATTCATTTTCTACATTTCAATTCTAGATTCTTTGTCGAGATAATTCAATAATCGAAGTTCATCTGTCTGTTGAATATAATATCGATGATCCTATACTTGTTTCAAATAGTTTAAATGATATAACTATTTCATTGAAATCTCTTGCACGTTCAACATTGGTTTCATTTGTTAGTAAAATCAATGGAATGAAAATTGAACAACAAATCTATACAATCGAATTGTCACTTAAAGTAAAACGAACGAGAAAGAAAAGTCGATAATTTGCTTTTTTTTTAAATAGAATGAATTCAATCAATTTGTTCGTAAATGGGGTATTGATATAACTAAAGTCAACGTGTAAGTTAAGCGAAAAGTTGCGTTTTTTTTAAATTAAAATTTGATTTGTTTAGTGTACAAACAAAAATCATCTCGACAGCTGAAGAAAATCAACAAAATCAAGCTAGTTTTCATCCTGCACTCGATGTATTTACAAAAATCTTCGCAGGAATCATGCAACAACAACAATCAACAACTCCAACAGCTCCAACAACAACAACAACAACAACAACGACAGCAGCCGCTCCAACTATGCCACTAACAAGTTTTCTAGTGAATTCAAATGATGATACAAGCTCGCCTGTTCTTCAATTGCTTGTTCAACGTCTCAAACCTGTCATAACCGACGAACTTGTTCGTCAAGTTAAAACAACCTATCAATTCCACATCGCAACATTGGGCTCGTTTTATATCGATCTCCGAGCTGGTGCGTGTAGTACAGGTACTTATCCGGGCTCGTCGACTGATGTGACAATTACATTAGCCAACGCTGAAGATTTACGTCTTCTTTCGACGAACGATTCCAATGAACTTGTTCAAGCTTATCTCAATCAACGTATAACCATTGACGGTTCTTTACAGGATGCTTTGCTTTTAAAACATGTAGCTGATGCTCTTCGTCGTGAAAATATCTTTCTTTTTAAATAAAAATAATCAAAAGAAATCAAATCTTCGACGTTTTCTAGATAGTAACACAAAAAAGAATCGACATGTTAGCTAATATCGTAGCTCGATATCAGTTTTTAGCCGATCAATTTCTTCGTTATAGTCGTTTGTTTTTCTCATCACCATCGTTAGCCTATGTTAATCTACCATCAACGACGATTCCACCACCTCAATCATATCTTCCCGATATGTCAATTCTCTTGACGCAAAAACATCGTGCAACAATCGAACGTCGTCGTGTTCGTCGTCATTCCGATTTGCCCATGTCGTTAATGATGAAATACGGTACGCCACGTCAAGATCTTCATCAATGTTTAGAATGCGGCACATGGCATGAGAAGAAAACAATTTGTGGCAATTGTTACGATCGAATTCGAAAAGAAACCGATGAAATGAAAAAATCGTATCCAAATCAAGATGAATTTCTCTACAATCATCCTCAACAAGAGATTGCTTATGTTTATCAAAATGAAAAATTAGATAACAGTGAAAATAAACGAATCGTTGAAATACCACGTCAAAGACCGACATGGTTTTCGAAAAATTTAATACCGAAAATCAACACAAGCAAATAGGCAATGGTTTGTTTTTTTTTGTTAGATTAAAAAATAAATAAAAACAAAACATAAGAACAAATTACATGTTTTAATCTTCTCGTGTGTAATCTTCGTAGACTTGTGTATCGGGCATACGTTCTCGAATATGATCGAGTTGATTGAAGAGTATTTGATAGTCATCTTCAGTGTAGTCTTTCGGCATTGAAACGATCGGTTCAGGTAGATGATGTGTTAAGTTTTTATAATCAACTAATGTGTATGTAGGTTGTTGACTTTCTGAATGAGTTTTGTTCGGTTGAATGCCGACGCATGAACTCGAATTGAGAAGAATAGGTAGTAGGGATGTCTTGCGATTTGATTGCATCGATTGAGGCATTGCCGATGATGTCGATGCAGCGAATGTGTACACATTCGTAGCTGTTCGTTCTTTGACAATTGGTAGAATCGGTTCAGTTTTAACGAATGTCGGTTGTTTTTTAACTGGAATCATAGCTGGTACAGTTGGACGAACGATGGCCGGTTGTTTGACTGGAGTTTTAACCACGGCTGCTGTTTGAATTCGTTGTTGAGGAGGTGGAACACCTTGAATGAGAGAATCCGATGGAAGTGTGTTAGTGACTCGTACACGGTAGATATTGAAGACTTTTTGAAGATTTTGTTGTTTGACTTTTGTTTGTTGAGGTGGACAATTCGAAGTTTTACGATGTGTAGAATGATTTGTTGAAGAATCGAATGGTGTCGATGGACGCATTGAATTTCCCGAGATTTTCACTTGATTGAGTGGATTCGATTTGTTCGATGATAAGATTTTTCGAATCGATGATTTTTCTTGTTCATCAATAAGATTCTATTTCAACGTAAAACAACAATCAGAAAAAAAACATCAAGCCTAAGTGCTGTAGCTTACAGGTGATGAATAAGAACGTAAAAGTGAAGAAGAAAAATGAGAAAAGACTTTATTTATCATAATGCGAAAAGAAAAACGACTAATTGAAGTGTTGAGTGAGAGAAAAACGCTTTTACTTACATGTTCACCTGCTAATTTACTATTCATTGTTTTAGTAATTAAATGTTCGCTGAGTTTTCTGTGTCGTGCTTTGATCAATTTTCTTAATTGAATGAGATCTTTTTGTATTAAACTATGTAATGGATCGAGTTCGAGTGCATTCGAATTTTTGATTGTTGTCGAATTGAAATAATCTTTGATAACATCGTCTTGTGCGAGAGAAATAATGTCAGGTAGAACAAAATTTGAATCGGATTTCGATGTTAGTGATGAATCAGTTTGAATTCCCGTTGCTATTTCATTCCATTGACGTCTCATCGAACGGTACCGATGTAAACGTTCAGTAACGCGCATATTAAAAAATTGTAATGCCGGTGCATTCGTCGTCGATATTAATGATAAATTCGGTGTATCTTTGATCGATGGTAATGTCTGCGGAATTGAAATCGTTCGATGAGTTAACAACATGTTTATCAAATGAAAGAAAGAGGTGAAGAATAAGAATAATAGACATCTACGTATGTTTTTCTATTTAAATCAATTTTTTTAAAGAGAAAAGAAAAGAAAGAAGACTTGTGATGCTCTTAATATTGAATCCTAGCAAGGCTATTTCGTTTTTAATTAATTTCTCTACACATCACGTCTGTATGCTGATGAGTTACTCTTTTTTTCTATCTTGCAGACTTTTATTATGTCAAAAATAAATAAAAGAAAGAAAAAGTCCTCCGAAAATGTCGATGAAACGGTGATTAGCAAGTACGCTTAATTTTTTTTGTCCTTATACGCAGATTTATTTTATTGTTTTTTTCTTGTGCATCAAGATATTTCGAGAAAAAAGTTAATGAAGAAATTGAAAGTGACAAAAAACGACAGAAAACGGAAAAATGGGAACCGCTTCATTGGCGAGTAAGAAATTTATTATTTTTCTTTCAACAACAGAAAGAAAAGAGTTCTTTTCTTTTTGATTTAAAGGAACAATGGGAAAATCTTCTCGCAATGCGAATACGAAATAAACATTTGGAACCACTGGGCTGTGACACAATTGGCGAGTCGATCACCGATGATAAGATTCGACGTTTACATATTCTCGTTAGTTTAATGTTATCGAGTCAAACCAAAGATACAATGACAATCGCTGCTATGGATCGGTTGTTGGAAAAGAATTTTACGGTGCAATATGCGTTGGATATTGATGTTGATGAATTTGCGAAGATTATCTATCCAGTTGGATTCTGGCGGGTAGAAATCGAAAGATAAAATATTTAAACAAAACTATTTTATTTTTAAATTAGCGAAAAGCACAATATATCAAAGATACATGTCAGATATTACGAGATAAATACAACGATGATATTCCAAAGACAATTACTGAATTATGCGCATTACCTGGTAAGAAAATGTCAATGATATCGAAAGCATGAATATTAATATTTATTTTTCTCCAGGTGTCGGACCAAAGATGGCGTATTTGAGTAAGAGATCGAATTCTATTCATTCGATCTGTTATGTCTCTTCGTTTAGCAATGGATTTTGCCTGGAAATCGAATCAAGGTATTGGAGTTGATGTTCATGTACATCGTATTTCACATCGACTCAATTGGTTGCCATACAACACAAAGACACCGGAACAAACACGTCAAGCTTTAGAATCTTGGTTACCACGGTAATCAATCGTATTCAAACAAAACTCTTTTTTTTTCTTTTCACCACGAATTTTTAGCGATTTATGGAGTCAAATCAATGTTACTCTGGTTCGTTTTGGTCAAACACAATGCTTTCCGGTCAAACCTAATTGCTCGACATGTTTAAATCGAAATATTTGTCCAGCGAGTACGAGTAAAGACTCGAAAAAGAAATAGATTTTTAATTTTTTGTTGTGTGTGTGTGTATATATATGTGTTTATTAATCGATTCGAAAGGAATGAAATACAAAAGAAAGCGAAATTGGTTGCAAAAGAGATGTTTTTGACGACGTGCTTCAGTGTAAAAAAAACGAAGAACGAAAGAAAAAAAAACGTAAATCCCTGACGATTGATTAAATGTATGTCAAAGAAATGAAAGTTTCTTTTATTCTTCACATTGACGAAGCACAAAAAAAGAAACGGCACACAAATGTTTAATATCGAGATTTTGAACGATTATCTACCGACGTTTTCATTCGAATACGATATTCGAAGTTATATTCAACGGCAACACATTCGTTTTCAATCAGCATTTCAATCGTTTCAAAGCATGTCTCGATATCCCTTACAAGCGCACCAAGTGCCAGCACTCTTCGTCGAACCATTTATTATCCATGGTTTTCGTTCGATTCATCAGCCATGGTCATACTATTGGAATTCATTGTTTCATAAACATAACGAAACAATTAATGTCTGGAGTCATTTAATCGGAATTATTTATGTAGGTCATTTAATGTTCTACTATTCGGAACGATTGAATTTCTTTGAAAATTCACATTCGTGGCCATTTCTTGTTTCATTAATCTTGGCCTGTTCGATGTTTGCTTGCTCAGCATTAGCACATTTACTTCACTCAAAATCTGAATTAGTACACATGACATGTTTTCTATTCGATTTCATCGGTGTTAGTCTACACGGTTTTGGCTCAGGTTTCTTACAGATTTACTATTCAGCACCGGAATGGTACTATCAATCGATTCGATCGTATTACGTCATTGTTCTTTTGCTTTTGGGCATATCGGCTTGTTTTCTAAATTGTTTTGCTCAATATTATTTCACTCGACCCTATCCACCGATGAAACGTTTTTGTCAATTTCTTCCCTGTGGACTTGCTTGGCTGTATTCAATTGCTCCTCTGCTCGTACGAATCTATTCATCGGACATGTTTCTCCATCCAGCATTGTTATGTCATGTAGCACAAATCGTGATCTTTCTCATCGGTGCTGTGCTATTTGCTTTCGATATTCCGCAATGTTTCTATCCGGGTCAATTGGATTTTTTCGGGCAAGGTCATCATTTATTTCATTTTTGCATTTATCTAGCAACGATTTGTCAAATGCATGGCGTCTTCTGGGATTACGAAGAATTCATGTTTCAAATAAATCAACGAACAAAACCAGATTTAATTTTTTGTGCAGGCTCAATGATTTTAATGATCGTTTGCGATTTAGCGATTGTATTCTATTTTCGAAAGAAAATTCACAGCAAACTTCATCAACATTAGGCAAAATATTTTTAATTTTTATTTTCGAAAATAAAAAACAAAACAGTATAGAGGTCTTTGATTATCTCGAACGACGAATCGTGAAATATTCGTTCTTTTCGTGTTGTTTTTTTGTTTGCGTTCGATGATGTCGATCGAGTTAAAAGTCTTTCGAAATCTGTGGGGTGCCGAAAGTCAATTTTCGTCGGATATAAACATTCTCTTTGCTGAACTTCATCGATTAGGTTTCAATGGTATTGAAGCATCGTTAAATGAAATTCATCGTTTATCAAATAACAACGATGAAATCTTCATGGAATGTATGAGAACAAATCAACTTGAATTAATCGGTATTTGTTATACAAATTGGACAGATTTCATTCCGAATTCATGGGAAAATTTAACTGTTGAACAACATCTCGAAAATCTTAAACGAGAATTAGAACAAATGGTTCGGTATCAACCGATTCATATTAATATTCATAGTGGACAAGATACATGGACGATTGATGAACACGAGAGATTTTTTCAACAGGCATTGATTTTACAAGCGAACTATCCGAATGTATCATCGTCACATGAAGTCTGTCAATTGAAAATGCAATACGAATTTCGATTTCTGTTTTTTTTTATATAAATAGACTCACCGTGGTCGATCATTATTCAATCCAGCTATAACTCTTCATATGATTTCTCGTTTCCCAACACTTCGAGTAACAGCTGATTTTTCACATTTTTTAGTTGTTTGCGAACGTCTACTTAATCATCCATCGGATGTTGAACGAATGAAAACGATAATCGAACGTGCTGATCATATTCATGCTCGAGTTGGAACAGTTCAACATGCTCAAGTTAATAATCCATTGGTTGACGCACCGGTCGAAGCTGAATTAATGCAACAATGGTGGCAAATGATTTGGACTCAACGAAAGAAACACGGAAAAAAATATGTTACATTGACACCGGAATATGGACCAGTACCTTATGCAACAAATATAGATGTGGATGTATGGAAATTAATAAATGATGAAATGAACCGACAGAAGAACAATTTTCGACAATGGTTAACAAAATTTGATCAAGAAAATTAAATAAAAGAAACAAAAATATTCTCTCTTAAATTAACACCTATTTTATTGTATGTCATGTTCGAGAATAAAGATAATTTTTACACATTTTCGATTTCTAGTGAGAAAAATATATTTACTACCATTGTCAATTCTCATGATTTCACAACGATGGAGTTTGTTGTTCATATCTTTCTGATGTCACATGAAATTAAATTATTTATTAATCTTTCTGTTCTGTGTAAACTACAAGAAAAAAACTTTACAATAAACCGTCTTTGTCAATATTCTTGAAAATTTGCTTGATTAAATCCATCTGTTTTTGATGAAAATTGTACAATTCACGAAGCACATCTAGAGACTTATCGCTGTGTATAATGTCATCCTTCAAATCATATTGAGAAACATTTTGCAAATTGTTCTGTTCACAATTCTGACTATGGTTTGTAGTGCATGGTATGTTGACATCTATTTTCAATAATTCATTTTCATTTGTCTGATAAATTTAATTGAGCAATTTATTTACAACAAAATTAACATCTACTGAATCTGTATGATCATATTGAGCATGTTCAGTTTGGTCTAAATTTGGTTTGGGTACTTCTACATTGGATTCACCATGGAAAATTGTCGGATTTTATTGTATCCGATGGGAATTCGATTGTTTTTGTCAGAATCCTTGGTACAGGAATCCAATCGGAAGTTATAGGTGTCGGGAAAATATTGGATTAGTTGTAGTTCCTATCGGATCTGGAGTATTCCAACATTTTCCGATGTCCCACAACTTCCGATTGGATTCCTGTACCAAGGATTTCGTCGGATTTTGTTAGGATCCGATAAGATCTTGTGAGGCATGTTCGCCCTGGGATATCATTGGCATCTTCTGGTTGTGCTTCTTCGATGTTGTCAGTATTTTCCTAAAATTGAAAAAATGTTTTTAGATTTAGTAAGTACAGATGAAACAGATAGATGAAGATCTTTTAAACTTTCATGTGAAGTATTAACTTACATCTTCTTCGTATTCGTCTTCCGAGAAAAAATTTATATATACCGGTTTGCACATTTTCTTTTTTTAAACGAAATGTTTCCGTTTGTCCGTTTTTATAAACAATCGACAAATGAGCCGTCCGCTGAGTATAGACTAATTAGATATTCGTTCTTTATCTGTGATTGGCTGTGATTATGAGCGACGAGAATCGTCAGTTTAAATGATAACGATAGTCCGTCAGTAATAAAGCTGTAGGTATGAGTGACGCTTATTACATGCAGCGCAATGAAATAATCATTTTCTATTTCTTTAGTTTGAAAACTCTTTATCTACTTCCGGCAACTATTGATATATTCATTTTTCGCTTTATAAATTGAGGAAACCATGAGACATACAGTCAATTATATGAATATTCTCACCTTGTTAAGTTCTTCAGCTTCGGCTTCTTTCATAAGCAAAAATCATTTACATTTTTGTTCAGTTGTTTCAGTTGGATATGGTTGATAACGTTGGCACTTCTTTTCAGGAGTTCGCATGTTATTTTGAAAATAAGTGATTCTGATGATGAGGAACTTCTGTTTAAAATATAAATATATGATATTTATGGACCTAATTGAATAGAATAACCCTCGGTATTGTTTGAAAAAAATCTATTCTTTCGAATGACTATACATTATTTTTTTTCTTTATGTAAGTTGATGTCTTTGTTATTCACACAATACATATATGATTCCTAGTGAGGTCGACATGACGAAACACGAATGGCGATCATTTTGTCCAATTATGTATTTCGTACTAATATAT
>ERZ778024.375-NODE-375-length-79686-cov-57.083774_pt1 | contig 79686 bp, 93 predicted proteins | sample MGYA00375754_ERZ778024 | MGnify/ENA primary metagenome ERZ778024 (study PRJEB29350, sample SAMN05389827) | bioreactor metagenome | isolation source: Thiocyanate bioreactor | place: South Africa: University of Cape Town | collected 2014-02-18 ...
GAGATCATTGACATATCATATTACGACAATATACTTGGCCGGTGCCGGTATTGGCGCATCATACGTATAGAGACATGAAACGAGAAGAATAATATATTGTTTATATAGAGTGTTAAATTTGAAGTATTTTTTGAAGTTTTGTTTTTATATTTTCTTTTTGGAAAAATATATATTTATTTTGCACAGAGTGCTTTTATTGACAAGCAATGCGTCTTCTTTTTTTTTATTCGTATCTTTGCATCCTGCTGTGAATGAAGAAAATATGGATATAGATTGTTATAAGATATAGGTGATAATCAGCTGCATATCAGTTTATTGTTAAAGTGAAACGAAGCGAAAATAATTATCTAATCATGTCGTTGGGTGATTTTTGTCAATGGAAGTCGAATCAAATAGCGAAGGTTGTCTAGCCTGAGGATAATACTTCATTATCCTTATTTCTGTATGTCGGCAAGACAAGTATGATTCGCGCAACTTTTAACTTAGTTATCGTACACTATCAATTACAACATACAATCCACCGGCTGACTTCCGGCAAAGTGACTTGTTTTATCCTCAGGAAATTGAAATATAATTATATGGACGAAGAGATTTACTCGATTGAATATTATGAAATCGATATATGATCGTAGAGATTTCAAATATAAACATTGCCACTGTTTGTTTATTCATGTGCAAAGGGTGATCCACACGATAGCTAATTGAACACTTATGTATCATGGTGAGAGAATAGAATAGTTGAATAAAAATTAATCAAGCAAAACTGATAAATGATGAGTGAAGAGATGATCGAACACGTTTATGTCCTCGAATTGATTGCAACTAATAAGTCACACATATGATTGTTCTAGTTTCTTCAATTGAAAGGTTCATCAATTGCAAAACGTCAATCTCTATTGACTCGAATATTGATCGTACTTAGTCATGATCAAAATTCAAATCACAGTATCGAACCCAAAAAGGACATATGCGTTGTAGTAAGCATTATGTGAACGGCACCCTGCGTGTGCTCATTCACTTTCTTTTCTCAATGAGATCAAAGCAATAGTAAGTATCACTTATCAAATATGTTTTCATACTTTCCACCTGTGCTATGTAAATGAAACAATGATGATTGTACACTTTGAAGTGAAAATAAATAATGTTCTTTTTTTTGTTATTTCGTTTCGAATATTCTAATCTGCATATGACAATTTATTTTAGGAGAAAAACACTATTCGTTGAGCGTATTTGAATAGTTAAAATATGTAGACGATTAAGAAAAAAAACGTGATCAGATCGTTTTTTGTTTGCTTTAGATAATAAAAAGAAATTAAGCTCGAACTAAATCGTAAATCGATTTGATAGAACAACCCATCATTATGTATAAACCGAGTGTTCCAAAGAAGCCAGCACGCCGTTTTTCAGGATGACCAGTTGAATAGCCCTAAGAAGTAAAACAATTGAAATAATCTGATGTAATCGAATGTTTTTTTGTTACTTCAAAAAATACAATTCGTCCTAGGAGCCAAATAACACCACCGAGAGATGCGACTAGAGGATATTCTATTGAACCTAAACTCAATGTTAAAAGAAATTCAGGATAAATTTCTAATGTATGCTGATGTGCACGTTGTATACCTATGAATTCAACGAAAAAAATAACACTAAATTTTTATTTATTATTTTATCTTTTCATCATACAATTGAATTTCTTTCCATTCGTATCTAATTCATTACCATATAATTTTGGATATTCGACATTATAACTAAATAAAAAAACAAATACTTCTTCTTTTTCCGTTCGTTAATCTTTTAATCCAGTTTACCGTTTACGTGCTTTCATTACTTTAATACCCATGTATTGCAGAACAAACCAAGATGAAACTGCAACACCTGCTGCAACACCATGTTCACGTGTTAAAACAAATGTAAACAATTTCTGACCACTATAGTTATTAGTCATGCTAATTGCTTCAAAAATTTTAAATTTTTTTAGGAAATCAATCTATAAAAAAAAGCACCAGAATAATAACAAACGGGATCAATATTTCGTTTTTTCATATAACTTGAGTGTGAAAAACAAGTAGACATCAAAAAGGCACCATATACATGTACCGATGACGAGAACGAACAGAAAACAAAAACCAATGAGGGCAAAGGGAACAGCAAAATGGTTGTTTATACCATTGGAATGATTTATTAGGATCGAATAAAAAAATAGCAAAGAAAAATCGATGAAAGACAAAGGTCACATTCACTAAAATGTGTCACCCCATAATACACGTAGAGCTCGAGCTTCATAACTTTTCAATTGTGGACCAAATAATGGTTTATACTGATGGAGATAAAACGCCAACCAACTAAAACGAAAAACAAAAGAGAAAGTAAATAAATTTTGAGTCCATTTTCAACGTACAATAAATAACAACAGGCAGATGTTAATGCTAACATCATTTGAATAAGACTGAAAAGAAGAAAAAATTCGATCGAAAAAAACCAAATTCGTTTTTCTACCGTTTATTCGGTCCGTTGGGTATTAACCATGGTAGAACAATACCGATTAAACCCCAGAAAACACTGAAAACTATGAGTGCAATACCGAATTTTTCCATTGAAAATCTAGAATACGAATTTCCTTTATTGACGTTGACTTCGAAAAAAAAATAAAATAAAAATTACAAAGAAACGAAAAATGTGAAGACATTTATTTTTTATGCACAGCTAAGAACATCATTAGTAAATAAATATCAAACAAGAAGAAAAGAGAAGAAAAAAAAATATATATGTGAATTCAAATTTATATTGCACGAATACAAAACGACACTGATAAAGGTGACAGATAAGAATGACGAAGAGATAGACTAAATCATTCCTGCAACATCTTCTAATTGACCGAGAAAACGTGCAACACGAGAATCGTCCTCAGCTTGGCGAGCAACTTCAATTAAATCCAATAACGATTTAATACCGATGCAAACTCTATCATAAAACAGCCAAATTCGTAAAATTTCCTTTCGAAAACAAACATTTCTTACCGTTTGTCGCGTAATTTACTTTCTAAATATCGAATTTCGTTGTCAGTAAAACAATGTTCAATTTCATTTAGAACATGAAGAATATGTTGACCTGTACTCATATTTGACACGTGAATAATCTTCGAAAATGAAGATAATAAACCCAATTGATCAAGAATATCACGATAGGTTGTTGTTGCAATGATGAGTAGTTTGCGTCCTTTCGGTGGCGGTCGTTTGAATAATAATTTCAATGTTTGCAAGACATTATTCGAATATCGAGGACCGACTGGTGCATATTCAAGTAGAGTTTCGAGTTCATCAACAACGACACCTGAATAGAAAACACAAAATGCAATCCGACAAGATCATCATTCGAATGAATTTACATGATAAACTTGATTTGTATGCGTCTTCGAAGATCTTTTTCAATTGTTGACATTTAGCTAATTCGGAAAAGCCGAGCATTGTTTGTGCAGTACAGAATTTTAAGTACGGAAATTTTGATAGAAGAGCTATATGAGCAGCTAATGCTGTTTTACCACTATTCGGTGGGCCTGAAAATAAGAGAAGTGTTGTTTTTTTGTTGTTTTCGTTTTCAAATTGAAATCGAACCTTCGATTAAGATCGAAACTAATGGCGTCATTTCGCTTTTAACTGTCTGACGAATACGTAATTGTCCTTCATCGAGTACGTCAGTAATCGGTTGTCCCCAAAGAATGATTCCATTCGATATATACGAATCGAATTCTTCTTTACTTACACCAAATGCCTTTGCAAAAATAACAATAAAAAACCAAACTATTCAAATAATTCTTTTGTATTTACTGGTTTAACATCATTTTCAAATGCATGCATAAAATCAGCTCGACAAACTTGCAATTTATCGGCTGCATTCGGATCGATTTCAACTTTTTTTCCAGCCTAAACACAGGTAACATCAATATTAGTTTTGTTTTTTCTTTAAAAAAAGCAAATTTAATCATGTCTGACTTTAATGTGTCGATTCATGGCAAATGACATTGCGGCACGAACAAGACCTTCTAATTCAGCTCCACTGAAATTTCTTGTTATTTCGCTGAGTTCACCTATATTTACATCCGAACTTAATTTATTATGTTCACGTAAACGAGATGTATGAATATTGAGAATTTGTGAACGTCCGTTCTCATCGGGCAAACCAATTTCAATTTGTACTTCGAGTCGACCGGGACGTAACAATGCTTCATCGATCATATCACGACGATTTGTCATGCCTATAATGAGAATATTGTTCAATTGATCGACACCATCGATTTTCGAGAGCAATTGATTGACGACTGTATCGTGAACACCAGCACCACTTGCCTATAGAAAAGAAACACAAATCAACGAAGAAGTTTTCAATTCAACAGACCACAGAACCACGAGCTTTGCAAATAGCATCGATTTCATCGAAGATGATGATATGCAGACCGCTGTTCGGCCCAAGCTGAAACAAATCAAATTACTTCAATATCAATTTCTTAAATCAACTGAATCCTACTCGTTTTTCTTCCTCATCAGCTTCGGCAAATAGTTTTCGAATATTTGCTTCTGATTCTCCGACATATTTGTCTAAAATCTGCGGTCCATTGACAATTTTCGGTTCTCTAGCATTTAACATTTTTCCAATTTGTCTATACGAACAATTATAAAAAAAGAAACCATTGCTTTCATTTCCTTGTCATATCATCTTTCCTACCGAGCCATCAATGTTTTTCCTGTTCCCGGTGGTCCATACAATAGAATACCTCGGCAATGTTTCATGCCTAATTGATAAACTATCTCAGGTGGAAATACTCGTGAAGCAAATGCTCGTCGAAAGATTGCATTAAATTCTGTGTCGAGACCGCCGATACCCATCGTTTTAAAATCAAAATCAGGATTGATTATTGAAACAAATTGCGATTTTCTATAAGAAAAATAAATAATTCTTATTGCTCTTATTATTTATTCATAAGTTTGCATACCCTTTTGATTTGCCGGCTAAATTTATTGACGAACCTTCAGCTCGTTCAAACACAACCATCGTATTTGCCAATGAAACTCCTAATGGAATTTTATGAGCTTTTGCCGGTTGACCACGAGCTACAGCTGATAAATCAACGGCTTCAATGTCTTTAATAGCAAGTGTCAATGTTTTCTTGTCTAAAAATTGAAATGGCAACTAAAACAAACAAGTTTTTTTTCTTCGATTAATCAATTCCGTCTTTTTTTGCTCGACATACGCATTGTCCAATTGCAAAAGCATGATCGATATATTGTTGTAAGAATTCAATTGCCATTTTATCGGTATCATACGGTTCAGTTGTTGTACTAGCAAAAGAAAAATCTCGATTTGATTATTTATTTTCGAAATAACAAACTTTTTCTTATTTAAAAAATCAACTTCAATAACTAATGTTGCAATTGATTGAACATTTTTGTCGAATGCATATGGACGAACTTGATACGATCGATCGAGTTCAATGCCCGCCCAACGTCTCTATAATCAATAGCAGAACACATTTCTTAATCCAAATCATCTCTTCGTAGTTCGTACTTGTAATGTATTAAAGCCGATTTTGCCTTGCGGAATAGCTGGAGATTTAATAATCGTGAAAACAAATTTCGCATTAGCTACACCAGATAATAATTCGATGTGTCTAGTAAACAGCTCATTTATTTTCCTAGATATACAAATATTATTAATTACCGAACACGTTTTGGATCAATATCTCTTTCATTTATAATTGCACAGTTGGTATACGATAATTCATCGGTTGGACACTTTGTTGCAACTAATTGAATTGTTGACACTGCCATTTGATCTGCAGCAAAATACGAAATGATACTATACTATTTATTAGTAAAATGATTAATGTATTTTCTGACAAACAACAGACAAAAGACAATGCCTCGATAGTATGAATATATTTCAGTTTTTTTTGTGAGCAAAATATGTGGAAGCAAAAAGAATGACGACGACGACGACTAGATTATGATAGTCTGACTGATCGTGTAGTCTTACTGGAAAAGAAAAAAAAGAAGGAGCAAAAAAAGAGAGCTCTACGCAACAAAAAAGAAAAACAGAATGCGAGAAAGAGAGAAAAGAAAAAATATATATTTGCGAGTGTGTTCAGGATCACGTCTCCGAAGATGCAGGCGACGATAAAAGAAAAAGAAGACGATGACGAAAGCAGAAGAGAAGAAGAAAAAAAATGATTCCAACAGAAAAGAAACATGACGAGGAAAACGAAGAAGAAAATAACGATGAATTGCTTATGAGACCTCTCGATCAAAAAGATAAACATCGCAAATCGATGAACATGTGAATTCATGACAGACAGCGAAGGACCTAGTTAATAATTGTTTTTCAGTGTCATGTTGAATAAATTGCCCATCTTCGAATGCATCGAATATATATATTCCTCGATTATATTTCCTGTCATTGCTTTGGTTTTTTTGCCGGAAGCTTTTTTATAACTCTTAGTTGATTTTTTTCTATGAGAACAAAAAAAACTTTCTCGTTTAATTCATCCGTTTTGCACAGTTTTTTACAATTGACTTAATTAAAAAGCTTTCGTTTGTCAACAATCTGCAATGTATGTGTGTGTGTGTGTGTTTTGTCTTCTTGTGTTTGATGACAATTGCATGATAATTAGAGTGGATTTTAATCTTTTTGCTTAATGTCAAATCTGATTATATGCGTCTCTCGAGATCGTCAACAAATAATTCGTTTTTTTTTGTTTTCACACAATGACAACATCGAAAATACCTTTTGCTTTTAGGAAAAAGAAAAAAAAGACGTGATATCAATCGATGTTTATCTAGAAAATATTTATGTACAGAGAATATCAATGATTTCAACTAGCAAGCATTCAAAAACAAACAAACAATCAAACGTGTTGCTAGAGATAAAATACAAAATACATGTATTCGAAATCATCATTGAACTCTACTGTTCGGAAAGGACGAGAGAGAGAGAAAACAATGTGCAGATTCCATAGAAAAAAAAAGAGAATTATTTTTTGTTTTGTACATTGGATAGCAAATTTTTGAAATTGATTTAGATTTTTGGTAGTTTCGGTGCCGTTATCAAAGGATTGTTACGTTCGATCAAACGTTTTCCTTCGGCTTTGTAGTCAAATGCGCATGCATGAGCTTCGGGATAACGATGTTCGCTGCAAAATGAACTTCCACATCTGAAGATAATAAAGACACATGTTGTTTAAAAAGAGCCGAACACGATTCAATCTCCTAACCTGCATTGATAAGTTGTCGCTAGACCGGTTTTCTTTTTACAGAGAAAACATTTTGTTGTTGATTTTCTATTGACAATCACCGGTGGCAGTTTATTCGGATTATAAATCGTCGCTGTAGTCGATTGAAGACTACTGCTGACTAACGATGGATTCGCAACTTTAGGCGTCGACCATGAATTCGGCAATTTCGAATCCAACTAAAACCGATTTGATAAGCAAATACAAGACAAAAAACGATTGATAAACTACTTTATATCGTTCTTCGAGAACACTCTCGCGTGTTGATTGTTTGTAACTAGTCGATGAAGCAGTTGTAAGAAGTGAAACGAGATGTTTACCAACACCCCGAGAAGTATCAACCGGTTCGATAGTTGCATTCTGTCGAAGAAGTGCCGAAACTGTTTTTGAGCCAATAGTTTCTTCAAAAAAGAAGATTTCCTCTATATAAGTATCATCGAATTTCTTTTTCTCAACTTACCAATCGTGACTTTTGTATTATCGATTGGTAAAACCGATGACGACGCTGCCATTGGCGTTGCTACTAATGGTTTACTATCTTGTCGTTTCAGTACTGGTGACGATGGTATACTCGATGTTTTATTTTGACTTTTCAGTAGATCAATACGTTTGTTCAACATTAAATGTTCATTGAAAGTATCTGTCGTTGTTGGCATTGGTTTTTTGCTTTTTTCGTTGAATGTTAACGGTTGAGGATTTTTAATCGATGGTAACGATATTTTTTTGACTGGCAAGACAACTTTCGATTGTAGATCATCGATTTGATTGGTTTCATTTGATGGATTGTTTATCGACGATTGATAATCAACAAGAACTGTACTATCTTGTCGAAATGGTAATTTGGCTGGATGTTGACGAGGTTTTTGTCGAAAGATCGAAGGTGAATACGATCTCGACGTGAAAACTGGTTGAGACGAACATTTCGGTGGTGTTGGTTCATCATCGTCATCGTCATCGGTCTCATCATCGTCGTCTTCATCTTCGGAATCTTCTTCTTGAAGAAGTGGAGTCTTCGTTGACAATAAACTGTACGTATTGAAGAGACTTCCCGAATACGAATACGATAATGGATGAGTTTTCGTTTGCGATGTGTCAGACGATGAAATTAAATTCGATTTAATTGTTTTCGATGACGACAAAGGACGGATTATGCTCTGATGAGATAAAATATAAGTGCAGACAATGAAATTTTTCAAAAAAAAAAAATCTACTTTTGTCGGATGAGCTTTCAATTTCGAACGAATCGATTCCATTCTCTCTTTAGTTTTTCGATTATCAGCTTGTCGTTTTTCATCAAATTCTCTTTCTGTTTCCACCGGAAGAATATCATGTGTATTATACATTGAAGTAGCACTAGAACAACAAACACAATTCTCCAAACTAAATCTCACAAACAAACGATTCTACCTAATCGATCCCGATAAAGGCGAAAGTGTTCCGTCGCCTCGATCGATAACTTGAAAGAAATTGAACTGATCACCGTCTCTCAACACGAGAAACGTCACATTCTTATTCGTCGAAAGATCGTAATCATCTCGGCTTGTTTCAATATATTCGGACATATCACGTATGAAACTGTCTTCGATTGGCACACGTTTCGTATTCACCGGTCCGCCACGCATAGCTAAAACAAGTTTCAATGTTGTACCACTTTCGATATTATAATCGTTTAAACATGATTCATCATCGAGTTCAGTTGTTTTCCAAATTAAATGCTGATGTGAACTCGGTATGCCTTCACGTCGTTCGATTTTACGTTTGATCATTTGTATTTGTTCGTATGGTGACACAAGCAGTTCGAACGATGTACCGGCTAATGTTTCGATATTAATCGGTATTAATGTTCGTTGTGTTTGACTTGTTGAATGCATAGTTCGATTTAGTCGCTCATCTGAAATCTAAAATGCTCGATAGATGCTTTTCTTCGGGGTCAATTATTTAAATGTCGTTCTTCAGGGTGTTTATATTTTTTTCAAAAGAAAAAGAAAAAAAGAAATTGTTATGTATAAGATGCAGCTGCCATGCATTCGCTCGGGCAAGAGAAACCTTTGCGAGCGAGCGACCGAGAGAGAGAGAAAAGCGAAAATACGTGCATGTTTGTTTGAGCGAAGAGACGAGAAGAGAAAGAAAAATTTTAAGTCAATATTCTAGTAAAAAAACAACGAGTTATTAATATGGAAAATCTATCTTTGATAGAAAAAAAACGTCGACGAATGAGAATAAAACTTGAAAATTCGCGATTCGACTGACATCTATTTGTGTGCCTCCAGAACGAGAACGAACGGACAATTTCATTGATGCATTTTGCCTTCGCTTACATTTGTAAATAATAAATAAAAAGAAAACCAAGATATTTCAGTTTTGATTCAGTTGATTTGAAAAACAAATGTGATTTTTCTTCTTGTTTCTATCTTCAGATAAGAACTTACTCGAATTATGGGTAAACCACGTGGTCTTCGTACAGCTCGTAAACTCAAAGATCATCGTCGTGAACAACGATGGCACGATAAAGATTACAAAAAATCTCACTTGGGTACACGATGGAAAAGTAATCCATTCGCCGGTGCTTCACACGCCAAAGGCATCGTTCTTGAAAAAGTGTACGTAGACGAAAAAAAAGGCAAAAACTAGTTTTTTCCTATAATTGTCTTTTTATTTTCTCAGTGGTGTCGAAGCCAAACAGCCGAACTCAGCTATTCGTAAATGTGTTCGTGTTCAATTAATTAAAAATGGAAAAAAAATCACTGCTTTCGTACCACGGGACGGTTGTCTTAATTATATTGAAGTTCGTCAACGATTAGAAAAGAAAAACGAAATCGAACCTAAGCTTTTGTTTTCTAGGAAAACGACGAAGTTTTAATCGCCGGTTTTGGCCGTAAAGGTCATGCCGTCGGTGATATTCCGGGTGTTCGTTTCAAAGTCGTGAAAGTTGCTAATGTCTCACTTTGGGCATTGTATCGTGAAAAGAAAGAACGACCACGTTCATAAACAAACATCCAACAACAACAACACCAACACCGACAATTTCAATGTAAACGTCACTTTTGTTTTGTTATTTGTTGTGGTTGTTGATTAAAAATAAAGAAGAACGAACGTCAAAACAAACGAAATCATTTTATTTTTCTTAGCTTTTTAATATCAATCTTAGGAAAAGCACAGCGATATAGAGTTTAATTTTGTCAAAAAATGAAACATTTTCATAGTCATTTTCAATTTCGACAATGTTTGCTTCGATACAATCAGCGCAGTACAATTTTCTAATGATGGAACTAAAGTTTTTTTGTAGACAATTCATTGTCGTATAAATCCATGTTTGTCCAGCTTGACTGAATGAATTCAAGCGATTGAAGTGAGACCTGATCTCTATTCCAAAATTTCAGAATTCTAGAATTTTGGAATAGGACCACTGCTGCCTATGTAATATAATTGTGTATTGCAAATAAAAAGCTTTCCAGGTATAATTTTAATTAAATGGCGTTCCTACGGAAAGTGTTTCTTATTCATTTCGATAGAAAAAAACAAACTAGATGATTAACAAGTCATTGAGACTGAAATTACTTTTGCTGATATATAGAATTTCAATTATTACAAAAGAATAAAGAACACAATTTACTGACAAATAGAAATATTTCTACCAAAATTTAATAATTACTATGCCGAGTCGACTTAAACTATGACGAAAATAACTTGAAGCATGAAAATTTTCTTTATAAATAAAAGTCATATTTTATACGATCTTTTTCATAATTTTGGAACTAAATATCATCATCTGAAAATGAAGTTTAAGTTGAAACTTCATTCGATTTATACAGCAATCAAAGACTACAATCTTTTTATGCTCGAAGAAAATGATTATGACGACGAGCCAAAAGATCCAGTCACTATTTTATAACATCAAAAATACACAACACGACTTTATGTCATCCTAACACAACGTCGAACAGTTATCATTGAAAATATCGATCTTAACACTTTTAATCAACTTTATCTTGAATATGAAGAAACTCTCTCATGTCCATGCTCAGAAGTTACCATAATCTTATGACACATTTCTTTCAAATAATGTCATATTTCATGATGTTTGTTCGAGTTTTTTTGTAACCCAACAATGGATCGAAGGTCTTTATATGTCAAATGCAAATCAACAAGGTATTCAAGACTTTCGAACGACAGCTAGCTCACAAGTAAGTTAACAGTTATTGACATACAAACTTTTATTTCATTTCTATTTAGTTTGCTTTCTCAAGACTATATCAATGAAAATCTAATTGATTTCAATAGCAGTGAATTTATTAGCATTTATGTTCAACCAGAATATCAAGTTGAAATCAAAGTCAATGAAGCAATTGAATCAATGAAAAATATTCTTTTAACTCGAATGAATTCATTTATCAACTATCTGAGAATTATTACACGAAGAAATTATTTCATTTCTGCTTTCAATACAAATGCAGGATTTGGACTGTATTTCGAGTTCGATATTTCGCAATACTATGTAATTGGATGGCAATCCAGAAATTTGAAGGGTTTATCAAATGTTACAGATGGGGAATATTACATTGGATGTGCCAGTGGAAATCCTACTTATATAGCTCGTTTTTCTTCAAGCGAAAATCAACAGATTTTTTAAAATATCTATTCTATTTCAGTCTTAATGATTCGATATACAAAAATCTTGCCTTTTCAATGTGTACATTGATTTTGGGACTTTATACAAAAGTGGAGTCACTTGGAGTCTGCGATCAGCCTCTTCCCCCTTGAGTGAATATCAATATTTATTTTTGAGGAATAAAGATAAGAAAAAAAGCAAATATGTAACTATGTATTAATGTAGTCTGCCGAATATCACATTTGTAAATCCAAAAAGGAAGTTTTAATTTGTTGAAATGGATTCAAAGAATTTTGATATTGCATATAATTGTAATCTCAGATAGTTCTCTGTAGTATTCTTAATTTCAGCTGAAATTCGGACAACTATCGATGTAACGCAAACGCCAAATGTAATACCAGCTTGTTTTATACCTTCTGCAGTTGCAAACTCTTGTCCAACCGTCTTAAATATTTCAACATAGTCCCGTACAGGCAGATTACACACACCCGAATCAGTATAACATTTCGGATGAGAATCAAATGCAATAGTTCTCAATTGTTGACAATTATGACATTCTTCGAGAGATGTAACTAATGCTTTTTGTAAACAATTCATCGTTTTATATATCCAGTTTTGTCCATCAACACTGAACAAACCGATACGGCTATTATATTTTCGACAATATTTATTTCCATATCCAAGAGCATATCCGTTGAAACCACAGTTAACTTGTGCTTCCATACATTCCGTATAAAATAAGCAACTTTTTTCAGGAGGATTAGCACATGTTTCAAGACACATCGGACCTGTTGGACATTTCGTACAACCATCACACTGATTACATGTTTCGATACTAACTTCATCAACAGTGACTGTTGATTGAAAGGCACCATCGCCAACATTAGCAACGCCAACATCGATTTGAATTAGATCTGATTCTCCGTTAAGTGGTAATTTTAGAACATACCAATCAGTTGCACCACTTGCATAATCAAATGCGCCAAGACCCAGAGCATTCATACTTTGAGAAATACTTTTATAAAGTCCTTTACTTGATCGTATTGTTACAGAAAAATAATCGTTAAACCTCGAACCGAAATAACCACCGGGTACTTCTGCCGTAATAAATTTATATCGGATCGAAATACTTGTATGATTCTTTTCTACTGAATACGTTCTCGATATTATTTGTAATCCTATTCCATTGGTTGTGATAGTAAAACCTGGCATTTGTATATCTCGCTTTTTTATCGTATGTAAAAATCGTTCAGCCGATTTTTTGACATTCAAACTTTCAGCGATTTTGATATTTTTTGACGTAGTGTCTCCAAAAGGTATTAATGTTAGATTGACGCCGAATGTAGTCGGTGCAATTCCCCCCAATGCGATTTGATTGTCTGTTGTACGTGCAAATAATGAAATTGTTTGTGATGGAACATTGGTGAATATAATACTACCATTTTCATCCGTATATCCACTTTGACTAACACTTGGAGAATCAGTCAGATTCACTTGAACAAAAACACCACTAGCTGCACTTCCATTTGGATATAAAATTCGAACAGGCATGTCAATGTTTCCAAAATAAAGATCAAAGGAAATAAATAGAGGCAGACCATATTCATCGAGTGCTATTAGACTTAATATGATTTTATCTAATTGAAATTGATCTGCAATCGTTATTTCACTTGTAGTATTGAGGGTGTTTATCTCGGTGTTGTTTTCATCAGTCAGTGAGTAATTGTATATATCCAAGATAGGACAAGAAAATCGAAGAACTATCGTTTCATTTCGATTGTTGAATTGATATTCACTAGCATTGACCAAACTAACTGTTGCGAGTGATAGTTTATCTTTTGATAAGTCAGGTATACAGTTTTTCGAAGTGGGAGGAGCTATACAAGAAAAATAAAGAACGGACTGCATGTTATATTTAGTAGTTCATACTTGTTGTTTCTTTTTTTCGTAGATATACTGGAATCAACCCTAAAACAACGACTACGACGATCGCTATTGGAGTTAAGACAGATATTAAACAACATCTTTGTGAGACCATTGCTATTGTTTTTGGTAGATGAGTAAAAATATGTGGAGATGCGAGACATGAGTTGTTATTTGTGAGCAGTGAGTATATATAGCTTTGAAAGAGAATGATTCATGTAGCAATTTTGTTGTTGGAAATTTCTAATTTTGTTACCTTGTTACTTCCTGAGAATTTACGATCGAATTATAATAACCACAACGTATTTATTGATTTAGGATTTAACCCTTTGAGTCCCGGTGGTACATATATGTACCACCTAGGGAAATATTTCATTTTTCGAAAAAGATTCGATTTTATTTGTGGTTTTGGGATATAGAAAGACTGTTCTAAAGAAATATTCGTAATTAAGCCATATTTATGCGAGATGCCAGGCATATCTGTATAAATAGACCATATACTCAAATGTTATCAAATATTACCCAATGACGTCCTAGTTTTTTCAGTTTAAAAGTAGACAGTAAAGCTGAAATTTTTACAGTGAACTACTCTCAATGAGACCTCTCTTTGTGCAAAGTTTCAAATCGAAATTTGAAAATAATTTTTTTTGTCATCCCTGAGGGGGGGTACGGCAATCTATTATATCAATATCTTAAAAATTCGATATTTCAACGATGCCGAAGTTTGAAGATGAATTATTTTAGGATATTTATGATCTTTGTGAGTCTACCTTTCAGAAAAAAAATTGGGTCCCAAAGGGTTAAACTGGTTTGTAAACCAATCATAAAACTGTTTACGTTGGAAATATATATGAAGGAAGGCGGAATGAATTATATGATTTACGCATAGTGTGATTTGAAACTGAATTGTATATAAGTTATCAATCTGTCAATCGGTTTTCTCTGAATAGAATCAGAGAATAATAAAAGAGGAAGTAATTATCAATATTTATTTTTGAGAAATAAAAATGAGAAATACGTATTATGAAATAATGATTAGGCTATTCTTGAAAACAGTCGACTCTTTTCAAATTGAAATGATTACAGGTCTCTTTAGAGCGGAACATACTGTAATATCAGTTTTCTAAACGTAAATCTCTGATGAAAAATCTTTACTGAGTTAGCTGCTGCTAATGGCTATATGAAATTGAGATGAATGTTTTATTGTTCAATTTTCATATCCTTGCAAGAAAATTCACGATTCCAATCAGATGGCTTTATGCATTAAAATAAGCTGTATACACGTCGCCAGTAGTGACGTGTGCGTAACTTATTTTGTCCGAAATATGTATGTATGTTGAATATATCAGAAGGAATTGGCTTATGAAATTACCAATGAGCGAGTTTTGTTTTTTTTTAAGAAGAAGTTTTTACAAAATCATTTGTATTTCGTTTTGATTCTACTGTCAAACCGCATTGAACTATAACTATATTCGAAATTGAAAATGTTGAGTCGACTTGCATTAAATTCTATCGTACGTGTTACTCGTACCAGTCCTACAATTCGAACAGTTGTCCCGTTTCGCTGGGTAAGTGAGTTAAGTTATCATTCATCGACATTATATTTCCTTTTCATTTTAGGAATCATCGAAATCGACTGGTAAACAAGGAGGATCAAGTACAACTGCTTTTGTAGCAGGTGCTGTTACTGCTGTCATTGGAGGTTAGTTTGTGTTTCAAAGTCAATAACACCCTCATTTGTTTTTGTTTGTACAGGTTTAGCTTGGTATAAATTGAGTGGTACACGACAAGTTGTTGATACTGCTCCAACTGATGCTAAAAAACCTAAAGATAACACTACTGATCCTGGATTAACATTGGCATCTGATTCATCACCAGTTCTTGGTAAAATCTTCGATCAAGTCGAAGAACTTGCTAAAGAACATGGTGACGATGTGAAAAAGATCTTTCAAGAAACATATAGTGATTTACAAAAATTAGCTAAACAAGGAACTCTGGATTCTACTCAAGCCGTTGATATTATTCAAAAACATGTTCAAGAACTGCAAGTTATAGCTGATACGGCGTTCAATAAATTACTTTCGGAAAATACCGAATTACGTAATCGAATTTCGAAATCTTATGATGAATTCGAAAGTATTGTACAGAAAGCGAAAGAAAAAAAGCCCGAAGCAGAACAACTTCTCAAGGAGACTACTAATGAATTAGTTGATCTATTCAAAACTGGTGATTTCAGCGAGAAAAATGTTCAAAAAGCTCTCGATATTTTGAAAAAGAAACGTGACGAAGCGAAAAAACTCGCTGAAAGTGTAACAAAGAAATGAAATTTTATAATTTGTAAACCTACGTGTGTCTCTCCCCCCGTATTTTCTCACATTAATCTTGTATTTTTCTTTTTTATTTGCAAATAAAAATCAGTGAAACTCTAAATTGATTTTGTGCGCCCTCAATCTACGACAATCTGATTGGTTTATTCAACACATCTAATCGTTATATTTATCGATTCCTACTTTTTTTTCGTTTTTTTTTCATCTGTCTATGTCAAAATTCTTTTTAGATTATTCAACATAAACTTATGTTCGGAAATATAGTTCCATTAACAACAGTTAATACAGCTCAGGTACTTCCAGGTACTGTTCTTCAAACAACTGGAAATGTTCTTCCAACGACAACAACAGTCGGAAATGGGGATTTTGTTATCATACAAGATACAACAACTCCAACGAGTCAAGCTGAATTAATCAATCAATTACAAAATCATATTACAGAAAACCAACAAATTTTGATTATTACCGATGATCAAGGACAAGATCAATGTAGAGCAAAAATGATTTACTTTTTTTTTTCTAAAGTTAATTTATTTTCGTTGTAGATGTAATTATTGATAAAGATCAAGATATAAATGCACTCTTACAAGATGGTAATTCATTTCAATAAACACGGGAGAAAAAAAACCAAACTCATCTTCTTCTGATTTCTAAAAGGTTCATTATTTTCTCATTATACTGAACAGCAAGTTGCCCAAGTACCGACTGGTTTACAGCATCAAATCCTACAGTTTGCTTCGATGCCAGCTATTCAAACGACGCACGTTCCATCGGTCGTTTCTCAGCCAGTGCCGATTCAACCGAAGCCAACACCGAAACCAATTGCACCAGCAACAATGAATCCATCAATTATTCAACACAAACAATCATTTCAAAGCAAAGTATGGATCAAATTTGAACGAACTCTTTATTGTTATTTGTGTTTAGGTGAATCCAAATACATATCATGTTCAAAATGTCGAAGAATCAATTCAACGTGTTACAGCTCCACCACCAAAACGAAAGCCAAGTTGGTGATTTGATTTTGTTTGATTGTCAATTGAGTTCGTTTTGTCTTCAGTTGAAATTCGTTATGATCCCAAAGAGAATTCATTTCAAAATGCTTTTCTGAAATTTCTCGCCGGTGAAAAACTTCCGTCACTTGAAACTCTTGCTAACGAGCCAATCATGCGTAAACCTAAGGATAACATCTACATTGGTGCAGTCAATGCCGGTATTGTTCTCAATTCTCTTAATCAACCAACTGGCTCGATGGGTTATCAAACTTATATGCTCAATAATGAATCACATATCGAAGAAATCATGCTCATTCCTCGACCATTATATGACGATAATAAAGGTGTTAAAATCAATCCACTATTAAAAACTTTACCAACAAACAATTATCTACCTCAAACTATAACTTTAACACCGAATTCTGGACCCTTTCGTAATACACAAACTGTACCAAATCTATTAAATACAGCTGTAAGATTTTGTTTTCAATGAATGCATATTTACATGTTGAATCTTCTAGACAACGATAACTCTACCTCAACATATTATCGATCAACTCGGTGCAGGAACATTGACGGTTACACAATCAACAAACGGAAACGAAGGTATCGAACCAGCAACAGCATCAGCAGCTGCTATACTTAGTCAATTGAATGAAATAGTACAAGGTCAACAGCAAACAACACATTTAACTACGGATTTATTAGCAACAACCGATCCGAGTCGAGTACAAAGTGAAAAAGTAGAATTTTGAACAAAGATTTTCTTCGATTCATTCGTCGTCTTTCTCAGGACACAGCTGATGCTCTTCTAGCTGCTGCAATATCAAAAACTAATTTCGGTGCTAATAATTCTAGTAATTATTTTCATTTTCTCTCTCTCAATATTATTCATTCTTTCATTTCAACTAGATATTACTTCTACTACCGAAGGAATCTATCAGCCAACATCTACAAATTCATCTGCATATATGGATATCGATCGTCCATCGTTAGCAGCTGCTGCTTTGTACGATCTAAAAAATGAACAGTTACAATTAGCCAATGCTGCTCTTCAACAACAAGTAGCAAACGAACGAAATCAACAAGAATTAACAACAACAGCATCAACAGAAAATAAACAAGTTGAAACAACGACTGGCGTACAATCGATGACAGAAGATGGTTCGATTTGAATTCTAAAAAAAAGAATAAGATTACAGGTTTATTTTTCACAGGAACAGAAAACGGTCCTGAAATTCCATTTGAAATCGGCCAATTTCTTCTCTACAAAGGACATTTTCTCAATTTCCTTCATTTTCCTATATGGAAAGTACATACGAAAAATCTCTTACTCAAATATGATGTTGTTCTCGCCGATTCTGAAGTAGCTTGGGAAGCAACTGACGAAGTATTTAGGCGATTATTTCTCTTTTTTTTCATAAAACATTTTCATTTTGAATAGGGAATGTTCTATACGAATGTCTATGACGATTACGTCCCACTTAAATGTGAACTCAAAGGTTTACATAATAATCAAGAAGTTGTTCGAATTGCTAATGAATCCCATCCGGTTAAACTCAAGTAGATCGTAGTTCTCTAGTTTTCTTCTATCAATTCAATTGTTGATTTTAGAATTCATGGACATATGAGTTCTGTACGTGTACAACACGATGTCTATGCTCAAGTACTTGTCAATCATGTCTACGATGTCGAAGTCCTACCGAGAATCAAAGCAAATACTGGTTCGTTTGAATTGAAGTTTTCGTTTTTGTTGTTTAAATTCGACTTGATTTATTCAGACGAATATGGAACTTATATTCGATTGATTGATGAAATCCTTGAACAACGTTATACGTACGTTATTCAATCACGACGAACAATCGAAACATTCCCAGTAAAATCGATAGTCTATCGAAAAAAAATTCAAATCTTAAATTTGATCAATTTTAGTATGCTATTGCAAAATATCCTTTACTCGAAATTCGAGCTCATTCTCAACGACAATTACATTGTCAAGTAGATTTGTTTTTGACGAATTCATTTTTCATCACCATTCATTTCTGTTCAGGTTACTGAAGATAAATCTCAACCGGTTACACATACATTGAGTTTTCATGGCAATCAATACGATGCTGACACACTGAAATCGAGTGAAGCGCCGTCACAAACTCTCGTAAATCTTAAATTTAATCTTTCTATTTTGTTGTTTGTTTCGAATTCGATTTTCTCTAGGAAATCTATGTGTGCGAAAGCATCGCTCTCCTAGCCCAAACAGCTCATCAACTAAAACATCATGTTTATCATATGTATTGCAATGCACAGCAAAAAGTTCGAATTAAAAACATAAATTCAATTGATTTTTATCTTGTCTTTCAGGCTGCAAGTTTACAAAATGCCAATCCAACTGCCGAAATAACTGAATTAATCAGTGCGATTTGTGGCGATGGCAATTGGCTTCAAGAAGTATTTGAATGTTTATCGAAAAACGAAACTGTTTGTTTTGTTTTCTTTTTAGTTATTCGATCGATTCGATCAAATAATACGTCAAGCTGATTCCTACATATTTTCCAATGTTGAAATCACTTGGTAGACGATACAATCCTAGTCAAAACATGATCGATTTTTTGTTTTCTCTATATTTGTATAAACTCGAAAAAAAAAACGCAAATATTTGTGTGTGAGTGTGTGTTTTGTTTGATAAGATACCGTGATTAATCAAGAACATGACGCATTAGTTCAGTGACTAAATGTGAAATGGATTCGATAATCGACCTAATGTTGGATCAAGAAGACAACCGTTGATAAATTCGGTTTTAGTTAAAACTTTGTCTCTATTGGTATCGAATGAAAGCATGAGAGTTGTTGTGTATGTTTGAGCATCGTCATCGGTCATGCCAAGTATTCGACAGATAATACTGAGGATTTTCTTTGCTTCTTTCTTGTCAATGATTTGATCATCATTGATATCGTAAACTTCAAATGAATATTCGAGTTTTTGACGATTTGTTCCTTCGGTTGTCGCGATATAACCGATGAGAAATTCAGAAAAATCAATCGTACCTAAAGTAATTCTCGAGAATCGAATGGTAAACGAAAATATCTTGTCTTCTACCTGAATTATTCGTGTCAAATACACGAAAAATATGATCCGTAATTTGTTCGAGTCGAGGATTTTGTCGTAATTTTAAATAGAATTTTTGAAATTGTTTCTTAGTCATACGATTCGTTCGATTGGACTCTTCATAAAATTCATTATACCATTGTCGAATTTCATTTTCACTTTTTCCACTTGTTTTTATTAACACTTGTACATCATTATTTGTCAAAATTTGAGCTGCTTGCCCGTTACCCATGATATTTTCTTTTGGTTGCTTATTTACAAACACCAGTCATACATATATACCATGAGCAACAGGAAAGAGAAAAAAATTTCTATAGCGGCAATGGATTATTTTTCTTTGATAGTTTTACCTTGATTCATCTTTCTTTCTTTTTTTCGATGAGCATAACCAGACGTACTGAAAGAGACAAAGAATCTTATTGTTTCACTTTTTTTTGACAGGTGAACAAAACAATGCATCTGATCATCGTCTTATGTATAATTTCCGAGCGAATGACGATCAGGACAAAAAAAAACGAAACGATAGCGAATATTTTTAGCTGACAATTACCTAACGATTTTCTTTTGCTTATCGTTGAAGGCGGTAAATAAACACTCTCTTAATCGATTCTCATTTGATCGTATTGTACGTCTGTGCGTGTTGTTATTTTTTCTCTTCCTTTTAACATTCGATATTGAACATTCATATTCGATTGAGAGGTGAGACTTTACGCTTTCGTTTTGTAGGTTAATGATGGTGAACAGGTTATTATGACCTATTTCGTTTCGTTTCGTATGCATGTCTATGTGATTTTTCTCTTTTCTTTCACAAAAGAAAATATGGAATCGAAATACGATGACTTTCGATTGAGGTCACCAAGATAAGGTAGTATATGTTGAGTTGTTATGCGTCTTCGCTCGACAACTAGACAGACAAGAACAGAGAACAAGGCCAAAAGATATGCTCAAAAATCAAATCAAATCATTTGTCGATTGACCGACGTGTACAGTTGAACCGAACAAGTAGCTGCTGTGAGTGTTTTGTTTTTCTTCCCGTGTATAATTACGATCGGTTGATAATTACTATCAGCTAATAATATCAACAAAAACACCGCTTCTCATTGGTATACCTGTATTATCATTTTTTTTTCACGTTCGTTTTCTTTTTCGAAATATTTTTTTCTACGGAAGTATTGAGAGAAGAAAAAATATACTTATTCACGTTAATTCGAAATGACACTTGTTCTCTTCTTGTTCGATGTTAAGACAGAGAAAGAAAGTAACTCAAGATATTCGTATTTATTTTTATTTTCCTTTTTCTCATTTTTTCAGTATGGTAGCTAATGTTAATACTGAAATAGATAATACATATTTATCATTCAATAATCATTCAAAAATGTCTTTACCACCACAAAATTTACGTAAGTTCTTACTCGTGCTGATTACCGTTCGAAAGACAAACTCGATTTCTATTTAGTTTATCCAATTGATTTATGGACTAAGGATAACGTACGCAAATGGTTTGAATATTGTATCGAAGAATATTCATTGGGAGATATGAATTTGAATGATTTTGAAATGAATGGTTCGAAAATTTATTCAGCTAAAATAAATCTGCTTTTTTTTTTAATGAATAGGTAAAGCTTTATTACTGTTGAATGAAAACGGTTTTAAACAACGTTCAAATCGATCAGGAGATATTCTCTATCGAGCTCTTCAACAACATCAAGCATTGATCAAATCACTAACTTGTCAATGTACTCAGAAAACATTTTTTTTTCTTTATCTTAAAAATCAAATTTCATTTTAGCTTATTCGTATTCATTCTGGCCAAGCTTTGCACTTTCTCAACCAATCTCGTATCCATACGTATCACCCTTTCTATCTTACAAATATCCAATTGCTACTGAACCGATTCGAACTCGACAGGTGTCGACTTCATCATCATCATCGAGTTCGTTCAATAAAAAACATCTGTTTGTTTTGAAAATGATCGATTCATAATTTAGTCATAGCATGTATCGATAAAGTCGATTCGCCCTCAAATCATGAATCCGAGAGTACAACACAAGTACGTTATTATAAAGATCGAGTTGATTTTCATGGCGAAATTTTAATGAAACCAAAAGGAGCAAAAAGTAGAATTTATTCGTTGGATTTTTTTTTCTAATTAGACATGATCGAATTTTGTTTCAGATTGTCGAATTCTATGGGAATTTTTGTATATATTATTAGAAGATTCGGACTATCAATCGATCATTCATTGGGAAAATCGTGAGAAAATGATCTTTCGAATTCTTCAAGCTGATAAACTAGCTGCACTTTGGGGTAAATCTCAGATAAACAAAGTCGAATCTCATCAATTCGATTCGTTTAGGTTTACAAAAGAATCGTATTTCCATGACCTATGAAAAACTTTCTCGTGGAATGCGTTATTATTATGCAAATAATATCATTATCAAAGAACAATCGAAACGTTTATTGTATCGTTTTACTCGTTCGCCTGAAGAAATTCGTCGAAGTACGAAACGTTCATCAGATTCAATTGTAACTAAAGTGCAAGAGAAAATATTTTCAATATTGAAAAGTGATCGATCGAGTTCATCATCGCCCGAGTCCGACGATAGTGAGAAACCTTCGAAACGTAAACAAGCATATCCAATATCACGAGTCGATCGTTTCTCTCAAATCTGTTCGCCAAATCAACCATTGAATCTTGTCGTGCCCAAACAAGAACATTTTATTAATTATAAAAAACAAAAATTTCTCTCACATTCTCGAACAGTAGCATACGATTGATTTGTGATACAATAAAACAAAACAATACGAAATTCTTTGTCGTATAATAAATTGTATAATGTAGGATGTGTTCTTTTGCACTTTTTTCTCGTTTTTATTTACAGAATAAATCTGATCGAAAAGTTTTTTCGATTCCTTTCATTCGACACGGTTGGCTGATTCATGATGACGCACGAATTGTCTGTGTGTTTAATTTTTTTTCTCTCTTTCTTTATTTTGATTAAAATGTCGCACGAATCTCATCCGTCACGATACGTCATTGAGGACAAACATTTTGCTTTGAATAATAAATTCGTTATAACTGATGAATCCGGTGGTGTTTATTATACTGTTGATTCGACATTATTTCCTAAAGGTAATTTAACTATATACGATGCTACAGAGAAGCCAGTCATTCGAATTCGTCGTCAAAGTTTACATTTACATACCGTATACGATATCTTTTCCGTTGTTTCCGATACTGAAGATGTCGAATTAGCATCAGTTAAATCTACAGGTGCACCATGGAACCATAAATTAGACATAAGTTCAACAAATGGTGAATATTTCATGGAAAAACGAGTAGGAACAAGTGATCATGAATTTGTTTTAAAACAAAATGGAGATATTGTTGCACTTGTTACGAAAGATACATCACCATCGAAAAGCACTTATTGGGTCGATATTGCTAATGATAGAAGTGAATATCGAGCTTTTCTCATTGCACTCGTTATTGTTCTATCGTGTGTACAACGTCTACCAGGAAATCCACTTGCAACCAGTCATAACGGTCATGTTAAAATGTAATAACTAAACAACCAAACTTTTATTTTTTCTTTTCAAATAAAAAAAAATAACAATGAGAATGCAGTTCATTGTATTTAAACAGTTCTGTTCTTGATACGGATCATTACTTAATGAAATTTATTTGATAAAGTTCAAAGAATAAAGAAAAATGAATTTTCTTCTGATAAGATTTGACCTTTCCCATCAAATTGACATCTATCTAGAAGAAGAAGAAGAAAACATTTGTATTCGACAAGTGCAAACAACTGTTGCTCATCTTCAGTCAATTAATTATCATCGATTTGATTTGAGTAGATGTCATCGGCGATAATTTCATTGGTGATTTAATCCAAAGGAAAAATCATTTCTCCTCTCTCTCACTCTCTGTGTCGGTCTGTTCTTTTATTATCTCGTTTTATTATAGTACTCCAGTCATTTATCTTTATCATCTCAAATGAAGACATGGCGTATAATCCTGATTTTACAATTACTTTTCTTTACAATCCTTTCTGCTTATCAACCATCGGATTATTATCCATTTTACACACAAAATCAAACCGAATACTTAGAAAATGAGTTCGATCTTAATGATCAATCTTCATTGAATCATTCAATTAGTCGACGGCAAGTTTCTCTCAATATTCTTAGTTCTCAACAAGCTCGAATACCCATTACACCATCGTATATCATTCTCGGACCACGGGTTGTTCGACCTGATCAAATCGTTTCGATTAGCGTTAGTATTCTTCGAAAACAATGGAATCCAATTACTGTTCGAGCATTGATATCCAATGATGATACAGCTGTTGCATCAGCTGAAGATCTCTTTCGAGTTAATGTACCTGGCGTATTAAAAATGCGTTTGCCAAGAAGTATTCGTCGAGGTACATATCGATTAACTGTCGAAGGCAAAATGTCGACAGGTGAAATTAAATTTCATAATGTTTCACAATTAATCTTCGAACAAAAAGCCGTATCAATTTTGATTCAATTGGATCGGCCGATCTTTCGTCATGAAACAGTTGTTCAATTTCGTTGCATTCCGATTTATCCGGATTTAAGCGGATATTTCTATCCGATCGATGCGTATATCATCGGACCATCGGGACATATTCTACGTAAATGGGAAAATCAACAGACAACAGTTGGAATGATTTCTCTTGAAGTAAACGAACCGAGAAAAAAAAAGAGAGAGAGAGACATGATTCGTTTTTTTTAGTATCCAGTCAATGATGGACCACCGGAAGGTATTTGGAAAATAAAATGTCGTGCAATGGGCTATGAAGCAGTCAGAGAAATCGACGTTCATGAATTTTATTGTCGCAAATTCGAAGTTAATATTACTGTGCCCTACTATCTACCGATCGATGCGCCCGGTATCGGCGGACTAATCATCGCGAATTATAGCACAGGCATGGGTGTGGTCGGACGTGCTCGGCTTGTTGTTCGAGCACGTAATATGTCCGATGCATTTGATCCTTATACATATCCACTAGCCGATCTTGAGCTACATCCTGTGACGCCTTCTTATACAACATCGGTCGATAATTTTAATGGTGTTGCCGGCTTTTTCATACCGATGTCTGCTATTCAAGCGCTTGTGCCTGATTTAGATGGCAAGGAAATTTTACTGACAGCTATCGTGCATGATCCTTGGTGGAATGAAACGAATAATGGCACGACAATTGTCTCGTTCTATCGACCGGGTGTACGTCTTCGTTTTCTTGGCGGACCATCGATGGTGTTCAAACCTCGAATGATATTTACAACTTACGTTTCAGCTGCCAATGCCGACGGTTCGAAATATCCGCCTGGTCCCGGTCGATTTATACGTATTTCTACCGACACTGATCTCGGTCAATATCAACCGGCTATTGACTATCCAATCGATTATTCTGGTATTATTCAACATAGATTTCTCGCGCCCAGTGATCCTTCTGTTTCATTTATTCGTCTTCGAGCTGAATTATACGATCAAAATATTCCTGTCGAAGGTAGTACCGACGAGCAACGTGCTATTCGATATCTTTCGCCATCGAATAGTTACATTCAAGTAACATCAAGCACTGAAACACCACGCGTCGGTGATTTCATGTTGTTTTGTGTGAATATAACTCAATATGTCGAGTCGATTTATTATCACATAACATCAGCAGGAAAATTGATTTATACGAATAGTTTACCAATGGATGGTGCGCGACAGAAAACATTCGATGTTGGTATTAGTCGTGAAATGGCTCCATCAGCACATATACTTGTTTATTATGTTCGGTATGATGGAGAAATTGTTGCTGATAGTATGAATTTTCATGTGAATACATCATCAGTTGCTAATCATGTCAATATAACTGTCAATCGGCGAAAAGATTTTACAGGAAATACAATCGAAGTTCTAGCTTATGCTTCACCACAATCCTATGTTGCATTTGCAGGCATTGGTCTTGTTCAAGCACGATTATTTCCGCCTGGTAATCATTTTAGTTCGGTTATGGTAAGAAAAAAAGTAAAAGTACGAACTATTGACTATTCATTTGACATAATTATTTAGCTTTACGATGAATTATATTCGTTCGATCGATATTCCACAACAAGTTTTCAACATACATGGTATTCGAACATCGATGTACCATCACATCGAGTATTTTTTCCTTCGCAATCATCAGGTTATGATGCTGGTTCAACATTTAATTCTTCTGGTATGCAAATATTCACAAATGTTAACATTCAACCGATACAAATCGTTTGTGATCAGTACGGTTTACTTCAATGTACGGACGGTACATGTTACCCGGCGTCATTGAAATGTAATCAAGTTCTTGATTGTCGTGATGGTTCAGATGAAGTCAATTGCAATCAAACATTACTTCCACGTTTAGATGAATACGATTTTACACCTTTATATCTTCGTCTTTGGCCATTCTGGGAACGAGAATTACAACTTGATTTCATGTGGCATCAACAATTCGCTTATCCCGATGGTCGAGTACAATTTCGAACGACCGTACCGAACGTGATTGCAACTTGGGTTATAACAGCACTTGCCGTCAGTCGTTTAACAGGTTTCGGCATTATCGAAGTACCATTTATCTACGAAGGTACGAGACAATTTTTTATCAAAGTCGAAATACCGCCTATCGTTCGACTTGGTGAACAAATTGGTGCACGTGTTGATGTATTCAATTTTCAACCACATCGTATCGAAGCGTTGATTATTCTGCATGCATCGACGAATTATCGAACAGTTAATATCGATCCCAAAGGTATTGTCTCATCGTACGCACCTCGATTAACAACAGGTGAACATCATGTTCTCATCGTTCTCTATCCGAATGAAGTTCGACGAATTTATCTTCCATTTGTACCGATTGTTGCTGGTGAAATCGAAGTTTCCATTGAAGGTATCACTGGTGTGTCCAGAGATTTCTTTCGTGAAATTATTAAAGTCAATTACGAAGGTATTCGAAATTATTATCATACACCAACGATTCTATCGTTGAATAATCTTCCTCGACAAGTCAACGAATACGATATAACTGTTCCCGAACATTTTATTCTTCCGTTACAAAACGTTTGGGATTATGTATCTGGTTCAGCTACCTGCGAAATCTTCATGTCAGGCGATGTTGCTGGCCCGTATTTTCTCTTAGGTTACGATGAATGGTTGAATACAGACAATTTAATTCAACGAACGACAGCACCTGCTGATTCGGGTCTCTTCGATTTTGCTATGATGATTTATAATCTTCGATATATGTTACAAGGTCATGGCGGTCGAGCATTTGACCAAGAGAAACTCTTTCAAGTTCTCATTTTTGCTAATATGGAATATCAACGTTTCATGGCGATGTACATCAATATGAGTCCGGATGAACCGTGGCTCATTGGTTCATTCAGTCAATTTGGATTTAATAATGAAACATCAGTCTGGTTTACAGCATGGACTTTAATGACATTGCATGATGCTGTCTATCCCGAATGGGAAGAAAAAGGTCTCTATATTGATCCGAATCTTCGTTCAGATGTCGTCACATTTTTTATTAATAATCAAAAATCGAACGGTTCATGGGCCGAATTTAAATCAGCTGAAGATCGAAATAAATTCGGCTATCGTCTTGCAAACGTTAGCGGAACATATCGAGCATTGAATTTATCTCTCACAGCTCAAGTTCTCATTGCTCTACAATTCAATACTGATGTTCGTGGTGTACCAGGAAAATATCTCACAGGTGCAATAACAAAAGGTCGACAATGGTTAGAAAAACATTATCATACGATAACGGACGCATTCGATATGGCTATTGTTACATATGCATTGCATTTAACCAATAGTGCAGAACAAGATGCAGCTTTTGCAATGTTAATGACGTTCAAACGAATGAGTAATTGAATAGACAAAGAAATCATAATCAAATTGTATTTGATTTAGATCAAAATGGTATTTATTATTCGAATTTAAATCTTCCAGGAATGACAAAGACATGGCCAAATGTAAATCCACGATTCGGACCAAAACCTGTATCAACAGATTTCGAAGCACATGCAGTATCTGCCACTGCGTATGTTATTATGACTTATACACTCAAAGCTAAAGTCAAAGATGCTGAACCATCGGGTACAAATTTATTTCCTCCAAATAAAAAAAAACTAATAAACATCAACGTATTTTCTAGTTCTTTGGCTTCATTCAATGCGTAATTACATCGGTGGTTGGTCAGCAACCTACGATTCTTGCATTGCCCAACGTGCGATTATTGGCTATGCTGTTTTACGAGGTTTCGAAATCACAGCTTATAATATTCGTATTAATCTTACGTCATCATCATCGGGCAATGAAGATCATGATCCTGTTCTAATCACCGATGAGAATATCATCGAAACACAAGTTCGTGATGTTGAAAATGTCTATGGTGTTGTCTATATCGATGGATTTGGAAATGGTTATGCACTTGTTCAGATGCATGTCGGTGTCAATGTTGAATTCAGTCCTCGTGTACGTCGACCGAACTATGTTCCATTTGCTGTTACTGTTAAACCGAATCTCTCAGGTCGGAATTTTTCAACAATTGATTATAATGTTTGTCTATCATGGCGAGCTGAAAATGCGAAAAAACTGCAAGCATCGAAAAGTGGTTCAGTTATGATTGAAATTCAAATTCCTACGGGTTATCGAGTCGAAGAAAAAGATCTGAAATCAATGATCTGGGGATTTCACACGCGGAATCTACGTGAAGCTGAAAACTGGCCTGGTCAAGTCAATTTCGGCTTTGAATACATCGATTTCGATCCGATCTGTTTTCAATTTCAAGCTAAACGTTGGATACCTGTTGCTAACATTTCACGTTACTACGAAATCAAAGCGTACGAATGGTACGAGCCAGCGAATATGTTTCGAGATGTTTACGTTCTCAAAAATCTATTCGCACTGGATATTTGCGAAGTAAATACATTTTGCTCTGAAAATCTTTGTCTTTTTTTTAAAAACATTTTTCTCAGGTTTGTGGATCGTATCAATGTCCTTATTGTCCTTATTACAGTCATGCAAACATTATCATTCAACCATTGACTCTCATCATCATTATTCTATCGACGATTCTCTACAAATATCTCGCGTTGACTGACATTCGATAGATATTCAACAATGTATTTGTAAATTCTTTTTTGTGGGTATTTCTCAAGTCATAGAAATCAGCCGGAATTTAATTAGACCTTCTTCTCTTTGTTCTTTTTCAATTGCAAAACAAATAAATGAGTTCTCTTTTTTTTGAATATTAAAAAAATCGAGAGAGAGAGAAACTGAAAGACATGTATTCATTTGAAGTATTTGCTTGTATAACAAACCAACTCATGTATTCGACAAAAGAAAATACGGTAAATATAAATCAAAGTTCGATCTCTCGTTGTTGTTTCCGACAGGATCTAATCAAATTGCCGAATTGTCTCTATCTAACTAAGAATAAGTTCGATCATTTGCATATTATCATCAAAAAATGACATTCGACTCTAGACGATTAACAATAAGCATTTCTATCTAAGACGACGCGAAGAAGAATAAGAAGAAAAAACTCTGAAGTCTATCGACTCTTTCTATTGCCCTTGAGTCAAGTCATATATTCAGTCTCATTTTTCCTTTCATACTTTTGAATGAGATCAAGCGCAAATTTGTATTCAATAAAATCAATTCATTCATTGCTTTTTACAGTCATCGTCCTTGCCTCGACCTTACATTGGTTCATGCCATCATCGAACTTATCTATCTTCTGAAAATTCTAATCAACAAAACTATTTCACACATACAATGCCATCTTACGATCAACGTATTAGTGATCAAGGCAATAAATATGTTATTCAATTGAAAACCGATGATTATCAAGACACTCATTTTACTATTACACCGTCATTAACTAACAATCAATTGATTATCGATGCTAAATATCATGAAGAAGATCATCTCGGTGGTTATATTCATCGAGAATTACATAAAATATTTCTCATTCCTAAACATATCGATTTAAATCAATACACACATTCATATAATAAGAAAACACAAGAATTCACTATTGAAATGCCATATAAAAATCAATCAACGACATTTGCCTATCAAAATCATAATACAATCAATAAAAATGACAAAAATCAATTATCATTATCATTCGATTTAAAAGATTATCAACCTGAAGATATTAAAATTTCCATTCAAGATCAAGAATTAATTGTTAAAGCTGAAAAACAATCAGAGAATGACACGAAAAAATCTCGTAGAACGTTTTTTCAATCAACAAGTTTACCATCACAAATAGACATTGAACATTTACAATCGAATTTTCTCAATGGTAAACTAATTATTGATGTACCCTATCTCGATCATAAAACTTCAAATAATCATCAGTAAGCAAGATTGTACGCGTGTGTGCGTGTATGTTAACAAATCATTACTAATCTATTAAGTGAATCTATTCTATTTTTATTTTGTTTTTTTTATTGAATTAATCATAAAAGTCATATACATATTTTAGGCAAGAAAAATCTCTAGATAATGATTCGCATCAACAACGAACAGAAACGATGATAGAATTTATTCGACTACGTCGGTTCTAATTACCAATCAACCATTTCGAATTAGTGTCTTCGTGTGTAATTTTTCGTTCATGTCTCATGTGTATTGAATTGTCAAATAAAAATAACTTGTTTAATTGATTTTACATCGAAATCAACACACACAATGTTTAACTTTTGATCTCGAAAAATAGCTTTTTTTTACTGAATAATTCATGTCGATGTATGTTTCAAATAAAAAGAACAAGAACTAAGCTGAGTATTTCCGATGATCTAATTCGAGAGAATTCCTTCGAGACGTATTCGATTATAGTACTCATTTTCTTTTTTTTCAGTTTTAATAAAAAAAAAAGAAAGAAAGAATAGAATAGACTGAACGCTTGAATACAATAATAAATCAATTTCTTTAGAGCGTGTAATCTAAAAGAAAAGGCGGAGCAACTCGTTCAAGTCATTGTTCTGCGTTTTTTTTCTCGGCTAGTTCAATTTGTATGATTCTATTTACGCTATTGAAAGAGAGAAAAAAAAATTTTATTTCTCTTTTTTTATCTTCTTTATCACATGTGAATATGCTAAACGGATAAATAACTAGCATGTGACATGTTCAAGTACGGAAACAAAGAAACGTTTTTCTTTTTTTTTTCTACTTTATATAAGTCTGTTGACATCTGGCTTCTAAATAGAAAATGTGAAAGATGGACTGATTAGTAAAAATAATTGTTATTGTCAAAGAAATCGGAAATTTTTCTTTTTCTTCTTTTTTTTTTCGTTCTTTGTTATCAATCATATATAATACAGGGAAAAAAAGAACAAAACAATCTGATTTTTTTTGCCTTTTATCTTTATGGTTGATGATGACGGATGTGGATTTATGTCTGTGTTAATGAAAAACAAATCAGAAACCCAACTAGATCTATCTATATATATTTTTTCAGCCTACGTACCTTTCTCTTTCTTTTCTGTTTTAGAAGAAACACAATGACTGATTTAACTATTTTAACTCTTTGTCAAGCTCTAGCTAATTTAACTAATAATCGTTGTTATTTAGTGGAAAATTCGAATACATGCCGGTGTATAGGTGAAAGTTTTCATGTAAGTAAAACATCGATTGGTACGAACTCGTTTGCACCTGATATAATGTTAAGCGAAGTTTTTCTTATATTCTTTGTCTTGGCTATTTGGCTGTCGGCAATCGGTTTTTGTTTGAATCAATATAAATCACTTCGTCGATTGGAAACTCAAGTACATTATTGTGTTAATCGAAAAGATCCATTGAATATTGGCGAAATAAAAATAGTCACACGTGAACAAGATTCAATAATTTACAAGAAAAAACGTTATTCAACATTAGTCGATACACAAATGACAACGAATGATTTAAAAACTATGCATTATGTTCAACAATATTTACCCAAAACAATGTCAACAGATTATACATCATCATCGAATATGCTTTTATCTAGACACGATGAAGAAAAAGACGAAGAACAACAATGTGATCTTGAAGGAGACAACACATCGAAACCATATTTTTGCACTGAAAATGAATCAATTAAAAGAAACATACAAATGTCACACATTCAACGAACGAGTACAGATCTGTTTCTTGTCAGACTAACTACTATTGTACTTTGTTTCTAGACAGTGCACGTTATTCAACGAGTCTTACAGTTCCTCTTCCACATATGTCTCCTTCGGCTAGTTCTCATTCCGCATGGGCGGACACATCAATGTACGAAACGAGTTCAACTCAGCATCTATCTGTTCCAGCGAATAATCTCGCATCGAGTTGTTCATCATCGGGCGAAATTTCATTTCCTGTACCACAATATCCTCGACGATATCCGCCCAATGAACAATTGCTCGATCCACGTTTGATTTCGGCTACAGTTCGACGAAGTCTATTGGCACTTCATCGTGAAAGTCAAGAAAATGTCAATATGCTGAAGAAAAAAGATAAAACACGTTCGGAAACCGATGTTCACGGTGTTTTTCTACCATTTAAAACCAAATTGAAAACTGTCAAACAACAATTTCGACCGCATTCGAAAACACTTTCGATTATACCTGCTGAACAGAGTAGTACCGACCATGAACAACAGCAACAACAGCCACAGCCAATAGTTTCGATTTCTCGGCCTCAACGAAGTCTCAAACACTATCCGAAATATGCAACGCAGAGCACGCCTGAAACCGACACATTATCCAATGAACCAATTTTAGTAAGAACTGTTTATGCATCAATCGACGATGAAAATGATACAAAAATTTGACGAATCCGTCAGAGTGACTTTTGTTTTCTATTTTTTATTTGTTATATTTAAAAAATCATTTCGCGATTATCTTCTTCTTGTTTAATATCCGTACCGACAATCAACGAATGTTGATAAGCGTTTAATGTCATAGGAACAATTTCATCACGAGATACTCGATGATCTAATTGAGACAAAAAAAAAGAAAGTGCATTCTTTGTTTTTCCTTCGAAAATTATTTACTAGTCGATCGTAATTCCAATGGCCAATGAGAAGATGTAATTCTTTGTCGAACGAAATCTTCTCTTAACTCTCGAAATTCGTCTAAATTATCGAATCGAACTCCGTCCGGTTTGAATAATTCAATTGGACTCATGCAGACATAGGCAACAAGACGTAGGATTGCATTTTGTTCGTTCGATGGACGAATTATCGCTGGTGTATTACAATGAATACAACGCGAATCCCAAACAATTAAATCACCAGCTTGACATTTGATTAAACGTGGTTGAAAACTGTTCATTAAATCCAACGGAATCGAAACGAAATCACCCCATACTTGTGATTCGTCGACAAAGTATTCGAGTTCAGAAAAGTTCTCTTGAGAATTAGGAACAAGAACTAAACCACCGGTGGATTCATCGCTTGTTGTTAGAGAAACTAAACCTTGAATTGAACAACGATTTGGCTTTCGAAATGGATTCTAATGCAACAAAATATTCGTAGAATAATTTGAGAGAAACGAAGAAAATCAATCAAAGATTCTACTTGATCGCAATGATACCATCCGCTTTCTGTTTTCCATTTTGGATTCATCGACCAATTTCGAAAGCAACCAGCGCCGTCGAATGAAGTGCACAATTCATTCGTATTCCACAATTGAGCAAAGACTTTTTTGACATTTCGATTGCCTCGAATAGACCAGAGAAATTCCGATTGACCAATGCCGTGAGTATTGAGCAAACCAATAGTTTCATCTCCTGGCCTAGGATTTTGTTTTTCTTATCAAGAACATTCGTCAACATTTCAACTCACCAATTTGTTTGCCAAGTTGTCGGATCATTTCGTTTGATAGCATAGGGCTGTTTTAAACTCTCCAAAAACTGCCAAAACAAATCGGTACTAACTTTGATTTCATCAGAACTGAGAATATCGCTGAATACAGCATAACCATGTGTATTAAAATGTTCAATACCTTTCTGAAGTTCATCGACATTCGTTACGGAAAATCGTGGTGATTTCCATTGATAATCGATCTTTGGATTCATTCTTTCACCAAATTAGTCATGTCTTTTGACGACGATTCGCGAGATTTTAAAGGTAAAACTAAGTCTTACGAAATTCTCGATAAAAAACTTGCGTAATCAATGAGCGACATCTGATTGAAGCATATTATCAAAAAGGCAAGAGAACTTGATCAATGGTATGGCTAAGAGAGAAGATTTTTTCATTCTCTCTTCTTGTTTTTCCTTGATCTTTGCAGAATAGATAGTGATGGCTGCTCTTGTCAATCGTGTAACAAGTCTCGTACCGAAACTCGCACTTCGTAAGTTCAAGAAAATACGTTCAAACGAAATGAATTCGATTCTTTTAGCTGTCGCACGTTATGGTCAATCGAAATTATCGCGATTTTGGTATTTTGCTCGAGTTGAATTACGTCCGCCGATGCCAAGCGAATTCGGACAAGTTCAACAAGGTGTTCAACGAATAATTAAATCCGCTTCGACCGGTGCATGGCGTCAACTGACTGTCAAAGTACGATCATATTACTAAACTATTTCAACTGTAAAATTTTGAATTGTCTAGCAATTCGCTTTGAACACTCTCGTTGGTCTTGAAGTTTTGTTCTGGTTCTATATTGGCGAGTGCATTGGTCGTGGTAGTATCATCGGCTATCGACCAGGTCGTAGCGAAGGCATCCCAGCTCCTTACAAATATTTTATGTGATCCATTTTTTTCTCTTGATTTCTCATTAGAACAGTGTGTCTTTCCTTTTCTTGAAATAAAAATCAACAAAACCTAAGTGTATGCAACATGAAAAAACAGATTGTGTCTTTATTGTTGCTGTTTTTTAGTATAACGATGTCAAATGAAATGAACGAAACATTTATGGTTCGTACATCGACGTCTGATATCCTCGCAGATGAACAATCACTTTCAACAATCGACAAACTACAAACGAAATTAACACAAGTTCAATTGAAAACAATCGTAACCGATGATAACAATCAAACACAACGACATCAAAGTCCACCATTAGACCTTGTTATACTTCCGAAAACTCAGGACGATATTACTTTTTCCAATGCTATCGATCTCAATGTTGGCGGATGTCATTATACAACGAGTCTGTCAACATTGAGAAAATACGATGATTCAATGTTAGCTGTTATGTTTAGCGGACGATACGACCTTGTTAAAGATGAAAATGGAAAGTATTTTATTGATCGTGATGGAACACATTTTGGACATATTTTAAACTACATTCGTTGTGATCAAATGCCACCCGAATCCGTTGCATTGGATGTTCTTCGTGAAGCTGAATTCTTTTGTATAAGTTCACTAATACATAAACTCGAGAATTCAAGTCCATGTGTTATATCTTTACGTCGACGAGAATCATTCCGTCGTTTAATACCCGATTATGAACATATGAAAACAGATATTATCGTTCGTTCGACTGAGAAACGTTCGTCATTTCATGAATCACGTGTTGTAATAACTCAACTTGATCATATGAAATTAAAAGGAACCATACCTTGTTACAATTGTAGTCGAGAATTTGTTACTGTTAATCATGGTAAAATAATTTATGGCTATCAATCAAAAAAAATATGTCTTCAATTTTGTTTTCCTAGCTTGTGCATTCGATGGACTCACAGCTGATCTACAAATTCAACATCAACTCAAACCTGTTCAATCAGACATTAATATCGATATGGATAAACTTGTTTCGTATGCAAACTAACAAAATTCTTTTCGAAATTCAAGTTTTTCTTTAGATTTGTTGTTGATGAACTCGTTCACGATGGTTTCAAAGCGTCCGTTGAACGTGTCACATGTCGGTTCAGCGTACGCTGTCAAAGTTGTACTCTCAGTGGTCTCTATACAGCAGGTGGCATTTTAGCACCTCGAGAATGTCAAAATGTTGCTCATGTTATCAAATTTCTTTGGTCATAAATCGTCATTATTACAATAACTAATCTCTTATTTGCATGTTCTATTCTAGTCAACGTCATGCATATGCGTTGATATCTTTTTCTCGTTCTTTTTTTTTAATTTATCTATTTTCTGACAATTGATGTGTTTGTGTATGTTTTCTTATGACAAAATAAATGAACGACAGTGAAAAATAAGAAGTTGGCTGCTTACGTTGTCATTTTGTGACGATAAGGATTGTATCTATCTTGATTCTTCTTATCATAATGAGTAATATTCTGACGAATAGATTAAACATTTTTATTTTTGGAAATGAAAAAAGAAAAACAAGAGAGAAAAAAGAAAGAAAGAAAACAGAGCAGAGAAAGACGAAAAGATAATTATTCGGAGGGGATTATATGCAATTTTAGTCTTAGCAAATTTGATTCGAATCAATTATCTTCTATTTCAGATTTGGAAGAATTTAATGTATCAATAATCGAGCTCGTTGTCGACTCATTTTCTTCAGTTATCAGATTCGATTTGAATTTTTTCGCTGAATTTTTCAATGCTTGACGTTTATTACAAAACCTAAGAAACAACATGATTTACATTATTTCACATACGTCCAAACTATAGTCTTACCAAACACGTATAACCTCTCGATCATAATTTAATTCTTGAGCTAATAATGACATATCAGCGCCCGATGGATGACTATTTAGATCAAATGCGTCGTTTAATTTTTCCAATGCTTGAGGTGTAAATGATGTTCGTCGTTTACGTTTCTTGCTATTCGTATCTGTAACAAGATCTTCAAGATTTGTCGGACCATTTTTTAATCTTTAATCAAAAATCAGTTCACTTTTTCTTCTATTTGAAAATCAATTTCGAGCATTTTACCTATCGGCATATTTCAATTCGGCTTCTTTCATCCATTTTTCTAGTACGGGCTTGATTTTCGATGCACTCTTGGGTGTTATATCGAGTTTTTCGAAACGACATATAGCTGATTGACTGTACGCCGGCCCACGTGTCACGCTCAATGCTTGACCGACTTGAGTTTGCGTTAAACCCAATGCCAATCGACGTAATTTGAATGCTTTAGCGAATTGTTTTATTTCTTCAAGATTGATTCCGTCAACAGTTGTTTCATCTTGAAAAAAACATACTCAAAAAATTAAATATTCATTGTCATTACAATTACTGTTTGGTAATGACGCAAGTGTCGTTGCAATCGTAGGCGAATTATCTTCGTCATCGGCAGTCGATTTTTCATTTGAATCAGACAAACTATTTGTAAACATACGAATACGAAATAACTCGATGATTTTATTCATCATTACCTGCAATCAAGTGGCAAAGAATTTACAGTCGATAGCGATGGTTTCGATTTATGATGTTCGGCATAATTAGCTAATTAACAAAACATGAGATTTGAATATAGAAAAAAAGAAATTAATATTTACAAAAATGTTCCTGTTGCTGTAAAAGAAGAGCACTATTATGAAGAAGCATTTGCAAAGCATTTGCAAGAGGATTTAACGATGGACATGTTGCTCCTAATGAGAATAAAACAAAAAGCCGAATATGATCTTTAATCTATTGAGAAACGAATCTTTTACCTGAAAGTAACAATTGAGTGAATAGTAATTGCTGCTGTTGCTGTTGTTGAGATGTGAGATTAGAAAATAATGTTGAATAAAATGGATTGATTGGTGATGCATGGGAAGATGTACAAGAAACTAGAACATTGAAATGAAATTCACACAAAGAAGAAGACGAAAAAAGAACATTAAAATACCTTCGGGAACACGAGATTTTTCGGATGCAGTCGGTAGTGTCATATGTATATCAAATTCGTTTCTGAAACACAAAACAATCGAAACTCGAATGTTTATGCCTTCAATTGCATTCTTGTTTCTTTCTCTTGTTCTCTCTCTCTCTCGTTTTTTTTTAATTTAGGACTGTTTATGTATTCTTATCGCGTTCGCTCGAGAATGTGAAACACACCACACATAGTCTATTACTTTCGAGTAAGAGTCAGTAAGCACCATCTCCTCTCGTTGTCCCATTGGTAATTTGATTCCACAATTTTTTTTTGTTCTTTACTATTTAATGGTAAGAGCCTATACTTTAGATTTTATGCGCAAGAAAAAAAAATGCGAAGCAAAAGCCTACTAGAACGAAAAAATAGATAGGCAACAGCAGCGGCGGAACGAAAGAAAATCGAAATTGATTTTTTTTTGTTGTTTGCTGGTACGTCGAAATAAAGTCAAATTCGAAGCAGGTGCAAGTTTAATTGTATATATGTGTATACGCATATCTATCGTCTACACGCATAAGTGAGATTCGCACTCACCGTTATATAGAACCATAATAAAGAGAGAAGAGAAAAGAAAAAAAAAGAAACACATAAATTAGAAAGAAAATAAAAAAAAGAATAAAAAAGAATAAAAAGCTCATTAATGTTATCTCGGCAACTAACTACGAGTGCATACGAAAAAAAAACAAGCAGAAAAAAAGAACAGAATCACGATGATGATGATGATGATACTGTTTATGCAAATACAAAACTCGTTGCCTTCTGTTAGTTTGAATAATTTATGCTAAATACGCTCTACAAGAGAGAAAGAGAAAGCAGAAAATTCTACGACAATTGCTAGAAAAATATTCACAATTAGCTATAATCGACACTATCTTTTCCTTTTTCGATATATAGACTTTTTTTCCTTCGTCGACAGCGATCGATTGAGATTTTTTCTCTCTTTTTTCTCTTTTTGTTATAGAAGAAAAAAAGGAAAGAAAAAACCAGATTTATTTCAATCATAATTACACTAGATAAAATATTTCTGATGTAAGAAGACAAAGGAAAAACTTTGTTTTGTTAGTTAACATTAAAAATCGTTCGTTCGCTTCTGATTATAATAAATCATCATCGTCATTGGAATCACATTAGGCTAAAAAGAATCTCTCTCTCTCTCTCTCTCTCTGTCTTGTGTTATTCATTCAAGTGCGGAAAGGAGGACATTATCCCAAGAAAAGGAAACTTCTCTATATCGTTCGTGCTGAGATCGTCAAAGAACATTATTTTTCTTTTTTTAGCGACACGACATCGAACAAATTAGTCAATGTTGTTCAATCTCGAAATTGAACAAACATTTTTTTCTTTGCCTAGATCGGAATTCTCGCTCGTTCAATCACTTACTTATATACTCTTCATTGAACGCTTGAGATGTTAGAAGAATGAGTAATTGACGAACGACAAACTTATTTATTTAGTTTATGAATCAACATTTGATAAGAGATTTTTTGTTTGGCTTATTTTTAATATACACACACACAAGAAGAAGAAGAAGAAAAAACGAGAGAGAAAACAATGAAATCTGATCTCGATGGATTTTGTTTTGCTTTTTAATTGATATTCGATGGTGGTCATGTGTGTGCTTTTTGTCTGTGATGAATTAACGGGAAAAAAATCAGTGACAGAAATTACTAGTTACCATGAGTGCACAATTGACAGATCAAAGATGATGAATAAAAAAATCAAGTTCGTCATTTGTTTTCTGTTTTTTGTTTGTTCGACGTTCCAACGAAGAAAATTCAAGTATTCATTCGATAGAAACAAAATGATTAAACGTATTTGAAAAGAGAAAATCAGATGTGTAAGTCGTGCAAATGAACGAGCGAGCAAAAAAAGAAAAGTCAATCTCCGATTGATTGATATTCAATCAGACATCGTCATATTACTATTATGATGGATTGTAAAATTCAATTAGTTCACGTACAAAGATTCATTCGCGTGTCTTGTTAACACATACGAGTGTGTCTTATCCGATCAAAATTTGTTCACTGCAAATCTTATCCAAGCTAGTGTAGTTTTGTAGATGGAATCGTTTTTGCAACGTTTTTCATCGATTGTTTCAAGAAATCGAAGTCCATGTTCCGACGATGATATCGATGAACAACAACAATTTCAGTATCTTGCCGAACGTCGTCGTTCAGCGCCTGATATACAACGAAATCGTTTGTTTTTAACATCAACACATAAAGGAATATCCGATCAAGAACTTGCTAAACATGTTCACACTCATATACTGTCAAGAAAACATTTTAATTCAACTGGTAAGTTAAGCCTATTGCAATTTTTTATTTGACAATTAGAACAAAAAAGAAGGACTGAAGTTACTCGGGGTTTTTTTTCTGTAATTTTTCTGAAAGCTTTTGACGGTTGTCGTCGTTTTTCTTTTTCTTTGTCTCAACGATGAATAATAATAATCATCATCATCATAATAATAAAGGTAATTTCTAGTTTTCTTTTTTCTCTCTTTTGAAACGAAATATCTTCTAGTTAGATATTCTCTTTCTTTCTTTCTTTTTTCATTTATCTAATTATTATTATTATTGATGAGAGAGAAAAAGAAGAACGAAATCTTTTTTCAATCTAATTAGTCAATGTTAGTATATTATTTACAAAGTCTACAATTTGTCGCTTTAATCAACGGAAAAATAGTAATAAAAATGGAATTTCTCGCTTTATTCAAACAACGGCAATGTCACGTAAATTAGTTACTCATTCATTTCTTCTTTCTCTCTTCTTCTTTTTACGCAGTCTTGTTTCTTTTTCTTTTTCTTTTTTTTTTGCTTTCTTAGGAAAGAAAAAAAAAACTATCTTGTGTGTATTATTTCCGTATTCACTTGGTCGTTGAATGAGTCGACAAATTATTATTACGATTATTTCAATTGTTAACATGTGTGTGTGAGGGTGTGTGTTTTTCGACTGAGACTTGAGTTGTTTGGTTAACACGTCTGTTTTATCGTTTTCTTCGTTGTTGTTCGTCTTTTTTTAAAACTATTAATCGGATTTGAAGTATTTCATCGGATTGTTCAAGGTAGTAACATCGAAACGTGAGGGTGAGAGCGAAGGAAACCAAGAAAAAAAATAACCAGTGTCAGTTTTAATCAGAACATCGACTCGCAATTTTGAATGTTGCTTCCTTTATGATTTCATGCTCATTATTATCTGCCTTTCATAGAACGAGAGAAAAAAAAGAGAGTAGATACCCGGACAGACACACACACACACAAACATACCTTTATAAATAGAAAAAAATTAGTCGTTTGATTAATCTATTATATTCTCTTATTTTTGACAAATATATATATATATATATATGTCGAAATTAACAACTTTTTTTCGACGAATATTTACATCGTTGACATCAGATGATGATTCACCTGCTTCATCTGATTCTCGACGAAGTGTCGTGCTTATTCCACCAGCATCATCGCCGTCACAAACAAAAGTCTTTCCTCCACAAACAAGTTATTCTTGTTCACCATCACCACGATCAACAACTCGTGTTATGATCAAACAAACAACGATACAAATCGATCATATCAACGATAATCATTCGCCAACAAATTCATCGTCATATCCTCGTAAAATTAATAATCGTCGTCTAAGTGCACCGATGATTATTCACGCATCAACAATACATCCATTTCGTCAGCAACGATCACCTGTTGTCAGTGAAACAACCGAAGAAGAATTAATTTCACCATTACAACGTCTATCTTTATCATCAATCAATTATAACAATAGTGTACATAGTCTAGGACAGAGTGGATCATGTTCCGCTAGTGCATCGCCTCGTAATGATGCGCATTTATCTCCATCGAATTCGATAAATATATCTAATTTTTCTCCTACAACTGGTAGGTACAACTAGGAAGACTAGATCAAGTTTTATTTTCTTCTGCTCTACTAATTCTCGATCTTAATATAATCGGATCGGCTGAGAGTCAAATGTCATGTATGTAGTTATCATTCTATTCGCGTGAGAAGCAAAATCAAAAGAGAGAGAGAGAGAGAGAGAGAGAGAGAGAGAGAGAGAGAGAGAGAGAAAACAACAAACATATTGGTAAAGATCAGCACTCGATACAAATAGTTTTCATTTAATTATCCATCCTATCATCGACTAACAACATAGAATCTTATTAAATTTGTGTGACATTTTTTGATTGACTAGTTTTCTCTCTCATATTCTAAAAGGAACGCCACCATCATCACAAACTGCCGCCGGTGGTCAATCATCATCATCACCACGTGCTAGTATACCATCAAATAATTCCACTTCACCGAATACGGGTATAATCAAATCATAATGAACAATTAAGAAATTCAACCTTCGTTTTTTTCTCTCTCGAATAGATCGTCGAATGTCATTACAAACGCGTGGAAGACGACCATCTATGTTCGATCCAATTGATCCCAACGAATTACAACAAGCATTATACGCTTCAGCAGCTGCTGTACGAGTTTTAGTTTTTCTTTTGCAACCGAATTCTTAATTGATTCGTTTAGAAAGCTCAATTGCCAGCGAATCCAATTAACGATGAAGATACAAATCGACCTCTAGCTCGTCTATCCATCAGCTATGATCGAGATAATGAACATGTTTTTCTCGATACATTATCATTGGAAAATTTACAAACACTAGATGGTTATATAAATAATAATAATGGCGATTGGATATCAATCTACGGTCGTTTTCGTTTATTGCCTGAAAAACGTAGTCTCTTTCAAACGAAACCGATACGTATCAATCGTTGTCAAACATCGTATTTATTCGATAATAAATTGCTAAGTGATTTTCAATTGTCCTATGATCAATTGAATAATCATGCAATTGAAATACTTTTGTATAAAATTAGTACAGTGAAACCATTGTTTAAAGATATTCGAATAGCAACTGTTAAATATGATCTCAATTGTCTATTAAAAACTGATCAAAGTCGAATGAAAAAATCGTTAGAAGAACCGGATCCAATTGCAATCAGTCAGGTTCGAAACTTTCGGATTTTGATCATTGACATTTTATAGTTTTGTTTTGTTTTTCTATCCTCTAGGATCCAGATTTAGGCGAACTTCTCGTGTCGTTATCGTATCTTCAAAGTGCAGCTAAACTTTCTGTTGTCATTCTCGAAGCAAAAAATCTTCGTCCATTAACAAATGAAACCAAAACGTATCCCGATGTTTGCGTTAAAGTAACACTCTACGATCGAAATGGTAAACGATTAAAACGTAAAAAAACAAGCGTTCAACGTACATCGGATTGTCCGACATTTAATGAAGAATTAGTTTTTGAATTACGTCGTGATGTCGCATCGGAAGTTTCGATTGAAATACGTCTCGTTCATGAATCTCTATCGTATAAAGAACAACTTGGTTCGATTATCTTCGGACCAGTGATTAATAATTTAATAAAAGGACCTATATCACCAGAAAATGTCTATTGGTCAACGATTTTATCTGGCGAATCACTGAATGCACAATGGCAAATCTTGAAACCATCGATAAAATTCGAAGAAATAAAGTGATAAACATATGTATTCGAAAACGAATCAATATTCTCAATAAAACACAAATCGAACAAACTCAATCTATGTATTTTCTCTCTATGTGTAATTGTCTAACCATATTTAATTCGGTTTTTATTTTCAATAAAATGATAATCTCTCTCTCTTTTTTTTTGTTTTGAAGTGTCTTCAAAAAAGTTAAACAATTTCTAACGGATCTCGATCACGTTCGGAAAGAATAAATTTCACTTGATTTTCATTCCAAATTGTTTCGAAATGTTCTTTGACATGTTTTAAAAAGCCACGTTCGGTATTCGTATGATCGCAGAGAATAATCGTTGTACCACGATGAATAGCATCGAGAACGGCATGATGAGATAATTCACCGGTTAATTGAACATCGACATCTTTTGCATCAGTAAAAACACTCGAACCTGAACCAGCACAAACAGCAATTGTTTTAATCGAAGAATCGAGTGTCTTGTCATTGGCAAGAGCAAGACGAACATGTTTTAAACCAGTAAGAGTTTTAACTTTGTCGACAATCGTACGAATTGTTTGTGGACTATTGAGTTCGATGAAACGACCGTAACCTTGACTCAAATCTAATGGCTAAGAAATAAGATAATTATTACGTAGAAGGAAATCTTTCAATCGAACTTTTTCGACATTGACTATGTGAATAGTTTTCGAGATTGTCGGATCGTTTTTATAGAGATCTGTAATGACACTAACTGCTCGTGATGAACATGAAACAGATACTTGATTTGCTGGACCATTCGGTGTCGTACATCTGATTGAAAATTGTCATTTTAAAGATTTTTTTAATAAAAAAATATTCAATTACGGTATTTGATTGACAATCGTTGCACCATCGATATTTCCAATCGATTGATCTTTCGGTAAAGTAACCGTTAACAATTGTTGACCATTCGATGGTGTATTGTTTAATTTCACCGATTGAATTGGTTTCGACGAATAATCTTTTTCATCTTTAAAAAAAAATCCGATTTTAGTTGAAATAACAATCTTTCTTCACTAACTTCTACCAAATGCAGATATCAACCATTGATTAATTCCATTTTCAACTGCATCCCAGGATGTATGCGGCGAATAGACTGTTATTCCATGTTGAATACATTTCAACACAATTCGTTCTTTCCAATTGCTCTGCGTCAAACGTTTCAACGGCGAGAATATCGGTGGATGATAACTGATTATTAGTTGAGCTTGTTTTTCAATAGCTTCATTTAAAACTGGTTCAGTTAAGTCATTCGTAAAAAAGACTTTATTAATCACTGGATTGTTTTCAGTTGGTTCAACAAGTACGCCGACATTATCCCATGATTGATCGGCTAGATAAAGTGGTGCATAGGTTTTCAATTGTGAAAGAATTGTATCCAATTGTATGCCTGTTGACATTGTTCGTGTCAAACGATTTAACATGTAATTAATTACTCAAATCTACAAAAAAAACAGAAAACAAAAAACGTGAACTAGAATTGTTTTTTTTTGTTGATTTATTTAGAAAATATTTTGTTGATTTGGAGAATCATCTTCATAATCTTGATCTTGCAGAAATCGTTCGTGTTTCATCGAATGTTTTTTCGTTTGTTTAGGCGATGATAGAGATTTAATCGGTAGAGTGATGCCCGCTTGACTTAGAGCATCTTTCGTTTTCGATGAGAAATGTTTCATGTATTTAGTTGAATAATCACGCATGAGTTTCGTAAATTCATCGAGACGATTCATTTTTTCATAAGCTTTAAATAAACTATAGAAAAGTATATCGATCGATAATTGCCGAGTTTGAGATGGATATTGTTCGATAAATTCAATGAAATGAATCAATGATATATTGTCGGTATCATAAACATAATCTGTTTCATAGAGATCTTTCGTTGTCGAAAGATCTGATTTAGGAAAATAGAATAATTCTCTCACGTATCGTTGACAATGTTCTTCGAATACCGATCGACTTATATGTTGACAAACTTTCATAGCTTCAGTAAAACGTCGTTCATGAATTAATGCAAATGCTAATTGTTCATATGCATATGTTCTCGTACGAATTTTACCGATTTTAATCAAAACATGTTTCAATTCTTCGGTACAATCATCACGAAGTAGTTTTCTTACAATTGGAAACATACCAACGAGATTATTGAATTGTACGAGAAGATGTTTAATCGTTTCAAATGCTCGTAATGGTCCATGATCGTGATACGATTTACGAACAATTAATGAAAGAACAATCGATGATGGTTCAACATAATTATTGTCGAATAATTTCTGTACAAGTTTTTCAAATTGTTTGAAATTTAATAATAAATAGGAATCAATGAGTAAATCTCGAACACGACGATACATATAGTTCGGTACGACATCGTATCGTCCCAATGAATTGACTAATTCCATCGCTTTATCGAATGCATTCTTTCGAATAAGTAAACGAATGACACTCACACATTTATGTGGATCAAGTTTAAATTTCGGATCGAATTCATGCGAAAGATTAATATAGGCAATCACTTTATCGAGATTAAGTTCAACACGTGAATCTAAAATTCAAATTTTGTTTTCTTCTACAGAAATTTTTGTTTAACTCACAATAATCGATTAACATTGCAATGACACCTAACGATGGAAAGCCTGTTGTTTGATTCTTATCAAAATAAATCTTTTCTAATTCATCAATACGTTTCATATAATTTTCTTTCATCAGATCAGTTAATTTCCTTTCGCCATCTAAACATTCACTGCAATATTTCGCTAATAATTTACTTATAATTCCGCTTGTATTCATTCGTTTATGTTTCAATTCAATTAAATGATCTTCCATTTCTCGTATCGTAAAATTTCGTGTTGATTTACTCGATTTAATATAAACATGATTGTCATCATCGGTTAGTGCCGATGATGATTGACTGTCTGATATTGATGAAAGAGTTGCTACGCATTTTTCTTGTTCGTGTTTTAAATTTCGAATTAGCTGATCGTTGATTTCTGATTGAGATTTGATGCCTAATTGTTGATAGATTTTCTCTCGTACTGATTCCGTGAGAGTTATTGTTTGTGAACGTTGTTCGAAAATGTTAAGTATTCGTTTCAATAGATCGATACTTTGTTGATGATTTTTATCGAGAAACCAATTGACAATGCTAATTAACACGCAATCATTGAGATTGATAAGATCAGTTGGATTTTTAACGAAACGTTTATTGACGATATCGATAAAATCAATAAGATCTTTTAAATGCTGAAATATTTCATCGGAATTTTGTTTTTCATAATTGAGACTGAGTTGATTGATAAGTGATTGAACGCCTTGAATCGTCTGTTCACGAATTACTGGATTGTATTCGAAACGAACGTTTTTATTTAAATTGAGGAAAACTGCGAGAGAATTCAATAGTTCGATATTGATTCGTTGGAATGTTTGCGTGTATAGATTCGTCCAATAGAGATTGAGATTGATGTTAACTTTTTTAAAAATCGTATCGATATCCGTTGTTTTGAGAAAACATTTTTCGAACAAAAATTCAATTAATAAATCGATTGTTTCGGAATCGAAATTAATCGAAAAATTCTTTTGTAGATAATCCAAAAGTATTTGTATTTGATTCGTCATTTCGACGGGTTTTTCTTGATAGATTCGTTGAAATTTAATCAATATTGGACGAATATAATGCGGTCGATAGTCGTAATTTAATCGATGCATTGAATCATAGATTGAATAGATATACGGCATAGGTAAATAGTTTTGATAGGCATGATGAAGAAGTTGATGAATAGCTAACCAACGATCTTTGGATTCAATGAACATTTCAGCTCGTTGAAGAACTGTTTGTTGAAAATGATTTAATTGTTTATCAGTCACAGATTGTTGTTCACATTTGAAGAATAGATTTGAATCGATCTGATCGATATTAACCGTTGAAAACGAACGAAAATGTTCGACAGGTAGACGAAGTTTGAGAAGATTTAACATAGTCAAATTAATCAAATCAAATCGAAGTGTTTCATCACGTTTCGGAAATGAATCAATGAGAAGAAAAGCATAGTCATCCAACTGACAATCAAGTAATTCAGTTGCACAGAGAATATATTGTACACAAATATCTGCAAGACTATTTTTATCAATTGAATTAATGATCGATTCGAATAGATCTTTTTGTTGACATTGAGCTGATTTGATTAGCAAACGAAACAATGAATCATTGTCCATTTTAGAAACATTTTCAATGAAATATTTCTTTGCACGAGTTATGTCGCCGTGTTTCAGATAGCCGAGAATGAATTGTTCGTATGTTTCCGAAATCGGTTTGAGTTCTAATTCATTGAAAAGTTTATAGAGATGTTCGAGCTGTTCGATATTGCCTTTTTGCGCGTACGAACTGAGCAAATGTGTGAGAACCAATGGTTCAATATTCAAATGTGCTGATTTCATTTCATTGAGAATCTGTTGAATTTCATTCGATTGTCCTTGTCGAGCGTAGCATTCGATCAGCAAACGAAATGAAGTTAAATTCGGTTGAATATTTGCTTGTTTCATTTCTCGAAGAATTTCTGTTGGATTGAAAAACGCATTGTTTTGCAATGAAACACGCATGTAGGAATTGTAATGTGTGACATCGAATGAAACGTGTTTGGTTTTGAATATGTTCATCATATGATTGAGAACTTGTTGTCGTTGTCGAGGCAGTTCACTGACGAGAAGCGAGCCTGTACAACGAATAAGAAGAAGAGCTTGAGTTGAATTGATTGGTGATAGATCTTGAGCAGCTTTTTGCATGGCGCCACGAACAAGACCGGGATTTAATCGACCACGACGATGAGCTTCGCCATCGAGTCGTTCGAGAAGTTGATCGAGTTCGAGACGAGTCGTATTCGTTCGATAACGAACAGCAAACAATGATGTTCGACGAAACAAATTCGACAAACGTAGAACGAACATATTCTCCGTAGCAACTTGATCTATAACAGAAGTTCTTATCTTTAGTTTTTTTTATTGAACAAAACAAAGCATCAAAATAAAAAGAAATGTTATTTTTGATATTTGAAAGCGAATTTTACTGATAACAGAAAATGATCGGACGGAAATTGATGATTTGGTATATGAACATCGATGAGTTCATGAGCTTGATAGAGATTTAAATAGCTGAGTACGTTTAATCGTTGATGAGTATAGAAAATATAGTCAACTAATTTCGATCCATCTCGAACATGTGTCGATACATCAGCTGTATTTGTCAAATCATAAACCGATTGAAATTGTTTATCGTGAGTTAAAATTGGCGATGAACTTTGTTGGAAATTCGTTGGATTTGCTAAACGACAATCTGACGTGACGAACGATGTAGGAAGAAGTGGACTGGCTAATGGATAGGAAAATTCTGAGTTCAATAATTGACCTGAGATATCCACGCCACGATACATATCGTATTGAATGTATCCATTTAACAAGAATTGAATTAATGGCGATTGAGGAAAAGCATTGAGATCACCGCAGAGAACAATCGGAATGTCGCCTTTTGCTCGAACAAATTCATCGATTTCAGCAAGAAAATATTGTAATTGTGCAAGTTTAATATCACCACGTTTTGGTGAGAAGAGTAAATGTGTTGTTGCGACACAGAATAGATCCTGATTTGTTGCAAATGGGTTTGCTGGTTGAAAAAGTGCGATCAATCCACAATTATCTCTTTATAATAAAAAAACGAAAAGTTTTCCTCTTCGAATCACATCGATCTTGAAAATTTACCGATCGAGTGTTCGAATATTTGGCCTGTAGAACGAGACCGGCTTGTAGGCAATCAATCGAACTCGATTTCGTTTGAAAAATATACAACATCCATCAGGTTTATCACCGGATCGTTTGATATAGATCGAATCGTATCCTTGAATATGACAAAGATTAACTTTTAGCAAGAAATTCGTTGTCTCTATTTACCGGATTCGTTCATTTGCGGTCGAAATTCGTTTTCAAAATGATTCACTTGCATTTCTTGTAAACAGATAATCTATAGCAAAAAAAACAACTCATTCTCATGTTTTTTTTTTATTGAAATTAGAATAGTTTACATCAGGATCAAAACGAAGTAATTCACGAATTAATCGTTCACGTCGTTTGTACCATTTTAAATGCGTTCGATTACAATATTCGTATAAAAATCCATTCTCTTCGAGCAATTGTTGTGATAAAATATTGTAGCAGATTAAATGGAATTTGAAATAATCACGATGTGCTTGTCGAAATACTTGTTCATGATTTGTAATCGTTGGAAAACGATGTGAAAGATGTTTTTCTACTGGAAAAAAAACGAGAGATTTTCTTGAAAATAAGTCGAAAAAGATCGAATTTACATTGTTGTCCGGGTTTAGGCAAAAACGATGGAACTAATAAAGGCAGAGGAGATCGTTGTTCATCAATATTCATGTTTTTGAGAAATGGAGACGAAGTTTTCGTCAGTCGATCGGATTGGCTCGACTGTTGCACTAATCAACGTTCTTTCTTCGATCCTTCGTTAACGTGCAAGTGAAAGAAGAAAAGAAAGACGAGGTAGTATTTTTCTTCTATTTCGAGTTCATTTCTTTCAGCAACAACACACGAACATCATGAATTTATCACGAAATTTCGAGAATAATAATAATAACAATAATAATCAACATCAACACATGGACATGCCGAATTTAGTCAGTAGTAGTGGAGATACGAATAATAATCCTTCGAATTCGAACAACAATTCACCGTATGAAGGCAATTATCAAGTTGATATATCGGGTACAAACTTTGAATTAGAAACCATAACATCATCGTATTCGGGTTTGATGAGAATCTATCGATTATTGTACATTGCTGATCATTGTCCTGCATTGAGAACGGAAGCAATTTTTGCAGCTTTGAAATATATTCAAGAGACACATTTGACAAGTCATTTTAAACAAGTGAGATTTGGTTTTTAAAATGAAAAAAAAAACCGGTTTCTATTTGTTCTATGTGCGTGTAGATTGTTGATGAATTGAAAAAGCAAAGTATTCCATTACCGAATGATGTCGATTTGGCATGGTATGAAAAAACTCAACGAAGTTACGTTCAAAAATTAGAAAAACTCGATAATGATCTTCGAAATTTCCGAACAAATTCAATTAAAGATTCGATTCGTCGTGGTCACGACGATCTCGGTGATCATTATTTAGATGCCGGCGATTTTTTCAATGCTGTTCGTTGTTATGTTCGTTCACGAGATTATTGTGTTACACCTCGACATATGATAACAATGTGTTTGAACGTAATCAAAGCTTCATTTTACATGCAAAATTGGTCGAATGTTTTATCTTATGTGAGTAAAGCTGAACAAGCTATTGAAAGTATAGAATCGATAAGTAAAACACCGGGAACAGCAACAACAACAACATCATCAATGGTTAATCCAATGGAAACAGCATCGACTGCATACGCTGTTCTTGGTAATGATGCCGTTTTAAGTTCACGTTTGAAAGTGTACGCTGGTATTGCTGAATTAGTCACCAAACGATATAAATCAGCTGCACGACATTTTCTCGGCGTTTCATTTGAACATTGTTCGAATCATTTTCAAGATTTAATATCACCTCAAACATTAATTCAATATGTTTGTCTATGCAGTTTAGCGACATTTGAACGATCGGAATTACATCGATCGATACTCATGTCACCCAATATGAAACAATATTTAGAATTAGAACCATCGATTCGTGATATTCTTTCGAAATTCTACGAAACATCCTATTCAACATGTTTAGCATTAATGTCACAATATGAACCGATATTTGCTCTAGATCAATATTTAGCATCTCATTTACGGACATTATATTATGAAATACGTCATCGAATAATTATAACTTATTTTCTTCCGTATAAAAATGCGAGCATGACAATTATGGCTAAACAATTGAATACGACAGTTGATGTTTTAGAAGATGAATTAGTGCATTTAATTCGATCGGGCAAGATTAAAGCACGAATCGATTCGAAAAATAAGATTTTATACGTTGCCGATACGGATCAACGTTGGTACGCCTATCAACATGCTTTAACAATAACGAAACAATCGGAAAAATTAACACGTGCTCTTTTACTTCGTTCGGCAATTATTAAAGCTAGTTTAAGTGTTAAAGATGATTCAACAATGGCAACCATACGTTCACCAACGAGCAATTCGAATGCAACACGTCGACAATTCGTTCCGAACATTCAAGATCATATGATGATGGATGAAGGCGATCTATCCGACGATGCAGCTATGAATTAGATTAGAAACGAAGATGTCTTTCTTAACATTAACTGTGATTTATTCTAGAACCTTCATTGTCTTTCTTCTCTTTCTTTTGTATTAAATAAACGAAAACTACCAACTTTTTAACAATCGTGTCTAGAAAATTTTGTTTAAGAATCTTTAGTGAGATGATCTATTTATTTATTTATTTGGTCAAAGAAATAGATATATGAGCAATGAATAAAAACTTGACCTAAATCTATTTGGGTAATTGAGGATAGATTGATTCCATAAATTCTATAACAAAAAAAGGAAAAATATAAATCGGAGAACAAAAGAAACTATGTTCTAATACCTTTGTAATCAATTTTGCCATCATTATTCTTATCTACATTCGAGATCATTCGTTGAATTTCTGAATCAGGTAATTGAAATTTTGGTAAAATTTTCTGTAAAATAGCTTTCAATTCTGTCTTATCAATAAATCCATCATTATTCTTATCGAATAAACGAAATTCACGTTGTAAATCGTCCTTTGTAGTCATGAGACTCGTATAAAAATGAAATGAAAATGTTTCGAATCGCAAAGCAATTTATTTTCCTCGATCATACGGTCACAGCTGGTCGTTATCACTTTCATTATGATCGAATGTCCTTAGAATCTTTTGCTGTTTTTTTTGTTATATCTTTATGAATAATAATTTAAAAAAAGAAACATTATTATTAATCGAACAGAATGGAACAAAACAAGAGTATCAAGTAGAATAAACAAAAAGAACGAGACATATGGATTAGTTTTGTTTGAAATAATTGCATGAAAAAAAGGACATGATTCACTGCTTTGTTGGAAGTGATATACGAAAGACAATATGTGAGCTAGTATTGACCATTATCTCCTAGAAACAAGAAATCATAATTCGACTGTAAAAGAGAAAATGATGTTTTTTTTTCTTTACTTTGAAGAAGAATAGTCATGGGTGCTTGATGTATTTGGCCGGTTTGAAGATAAATCGATGGAGAAATCGGTTGAGTAGGATAGTAGATCACTGGCATAGGATAATAGGTTGCATTTGGAGGAAGTGGATTGATTGTTGTTGTTGGTGGTGATGATGCCGGAAGCATTTGTGGTAATGGTTGTGGGGGTGGTAGAGCGGACATAGGTACAATTGATGGAACTAGAAAATGGATATTGAAGTGGAAAAAACGATCGATTTGAAATACCTCGATGTGGCGAAAACATAGTTTGTGCTTGAATATTTGTTGGAATTAAATTAGACGGTACAAGACCAAGTAAAATCTGATTCATTTCTTCGCCTGAACATTGTAAAACTTCGATATAACGTTTTTTCCCATTGAAAAACAGGTATTTGCTATGTTTATATGTAGCTGCATTGCATGCGGCGTTTTCCGAGTCCATTTGAATAAATGCTTCACCTGACGGTTGACCCTGTGTGAACAGAAAAATAAAAAACTCAAAAATAAAAACAAACAAACAAACAACGTACATGGACATTATAAACCATATGCACACCCTGAGCAATGATATGCTGCGAATGAATGCCGAGAAATTCGAGAATTTGTTCGATACCACATTCCATCGGTAGATTTCGAACTCGAATGCAATCTTTTCGATTGCCGACTGTTAACATTTCGGGCGGAATCATGGGCAATGGTGCATAGGGGATGTCTTTGAGAGATGTTTGGAAATTTTTCGGATCTTGACTTCGTCGAAGAACCTATTAGGTTTTGTTTCTCAATGAACAACAAATTCATGATAAAACGAAATCTACTTGTTGAACTTCGGCTGTTGTACTTCGAAATAATTCGATATATCTCGTGCCCATTGTTTCTTTGTGTTTAACGAGAGCTTGTGAAGCTTCGGGTTCACTTTTAACCATAACAAACGCATCACCTGTACTTCGTCCATCAGGATAATGAACGAAAAGAACACCTTCTTCACCATCTACAATCGATACTGGTGAATCACCACGAGTAAAAAACTCAATCTAAACAAGCAAATCAACTCGTTTGTTTGTTTGTACGTATCTTTTTCGTTTTCACGAACCACATCTTTAGCTGTTGCATCAAATGGCAAGCCACGCATTCGAATAATTACTTGACCATTACGTTGTAGAAACGCTTGAGCTTCTGAATTCGATCCTAAAAACAAAATAAATTCGTCCGTTCGATCAATCTTCGTCTCTCACCGAATCTGTACATCTATACAAAACGAAAAACGAACCGAATCTATTCTTGAATATTTCTCAATCAAAAGGATTAAGTGATCTTAATAAACGTCGACGAATGTGACACTCTCTAATACTCAAGTTTTCTTCTTCTTCCTCTATCTATATCATATTCTAATTGAAAACAGATTGAAAACGAAACCGAATGAGAACCAATTTCGAGATACAAACTTTTTAAATAATTTATATAATGATAATACAAATTGCCATTATATGAAACACCTTTTGTATTCCCCATGGATGTTTTACATTGAACGAAAACAAATCTATAACGCGTTTTTTCAATAATTCAAACGTTTTTTTTTTTTGAAATCAAAAAAGAAAAAAAAACAGAGAATACAAAAAGACACTGTTTGTCAATTATTTACTGTCACTACTTTTCGATTTAAAAAAAGAAAGAAAAATACGTTAAGTATTCGACACATTTCGTCTTTTTTCTTCTTCTTCTTCTTCTTCTTCTTTCGTTGACAAATATATATATACGAGTAACTTGAACATATAGACAAGTGCGAATGACAAAGAACGTAAATCTTCTTTCTTTCTCTCTCTCTTCGTTTTTTTTTGTGTCCTTCTATTTGCAAAGATGATGTTAGCAAAAGGACGTGTATATGTCGTAAAGATTTTTAATTATTTACCTTCGATAGTCGATACAATGATCGAAAATAGAGATTAGTTTAGTCTTTCAATCTCATCTAAAACTTGATCAATGTCATTGTCTAAGTTTATTTAGAAACGAATAATTGCGACAGGACTCGTGTTCTTTTATTTACATGACCTAATTTAATCATGAGTTGAAATTGGAATTTTACCTCCGGCTATATTTAAAAATTCTTGGCCTGTTGCTTTGTAAACTTCAATATAACGCGAGCCGATATGATGTTTATGACGACGTAGAGCTAATTCACGTTGTTTGTCTGTCGTAAATCGAACTAATGCTTCGCCATTTCGACGACCTTGATTGCTCAAACAGAGTGCAACTCCTCCTCTGAAAATGAAATTTGTCAGCAAAAATCATTGGATGTTTGTTACAAACTTCTCGATATTAAGACCACGAAAGAATTTTGCAACATCTTGATCCGTACATTGCCAGGGTAGACCTCGAGCTCGAATTACTGTACTCTCTTCGATATCATCATTCAGTAAACTAAAATAAAAACTGTCTTTTTTTAATTTTATATATTGTCTAGTTTTACCATAAACCTGGTTGTAAATGTCTCATAATTAATTCGGGTTTTTCGAAACGATGACCATCGTTTAACATTCGATGAACAATCAATTCCATGTGTTTGACATTTCGAAGACAATAATCAATTTCTGATAGGGAAGAAATATTCAATCGTTCGAGCATTAATTTTAAATTTGCACCATCGGAAATTCGATAGAATTTTTCGAATTCCAGTTTCAAATTCAAATACGACCAATAATAATCCGGCAAGGAATCAAGTGATTTCTTCACACTTTCAGGATGTAAACATTGCCGTAAATGAAGACAATTTTCACAAACAAAAATCAGTTCAACACCCGAATTTGGATGAAAATTATTCTCATGCAAAAATTCATCGAACTAAATTCCTTATCTTCAAATCTGCAAAACAAATTGTCTTACTTTTTTCACAACACTTCCTAGATCATTGTCAGATGCGAATAAAATCTCTTCATCAATGCCACTTAATGTCTTATATTCATCTGTTAATTTATCTATATAATTCGGTCGAATATATTCTCGATGTAAAGCTACAGTCTAACAAAAAAAAACAAAAACAATTTCTCTAACTGTCAAAATCTGTACGCACACACCTTTTTTTCTTGAATATCAATAATTAAAAAACAAATTTCGATAATATCCTGTTCATCCAACCCGAGATTATCGTCTAATAAACCGGCTGTAATCAAATGAAATAAACACAAATATGATTTCGAATTTGTTGCTAATAACGATGTCATCGATTGTGTCTTCACTCGAAGTATAAGAACGAAAAAGCGGCACAATGTTACTGGAAAATTAAAAAGAAAAATATATATCTATACAATCGATCGAAGAACAAATGACGACCAAAAGTGAAAAGCAAAGAAAACTAACGAGCACGAGCCGAACAAAAATGAGAAGATTCGGTCTGGCACATACAGGCGTGTTACAGGAAGTCTTGTTCAATTGAAATACATTTTCGTTCTGCCGAATCTTACGAAATCTTTGGTCTATACAAATTTATCATCTGATAATTTGCCTTTTTTATTCACATAGAGTCAACGGCGCCAGATGTTTGCTGTATGAATAAATTCACATTAGGAATAGAACGACAGAAAAAGAAAAGTCATGCTTTCGTCTGTATTGGTTTTCATGACGAAAAAGAGCTCGATAGAATTTGTGAAAAGACTATATTTCTTTCGTTGATTGATAAACGCACACACACGCACGAAGACATTTCAAAGTCAATTTGAGAAAATAAAGGATGTAATGAGATACCACACACGCACACTATCTACAAAAAACCAAAAACGAAGAAAAAAAACACTCATGTTTTCAACAGTATTTATTGTTCGATGGATAAAATTCATAATTCGTCGGATAGTTGCCCATCATTTTCTGCATTTGAGAATAATTACTATGCGAATGATAGGACGGTTCTTGTTCAGTTGGCGATGAACAACTGTCGGATGTGGACGTTTGATTGATTGTGTACGGTCTTGTCGTGTTTGCAAAATACGACGGTGTCGAATACGGCCAATAGTTCGTTGATGTCGACGTTGAATAATCTGTATTTGTTGAATAAATATGTTGTTGATTTGAATGATGTATACTGTTTGGAATATGATGAAGACTGGTTTTATTTGTTCCATTGCCGGTCTCGTACATTGAATCGAAAAGATTAAAATTCGGTATTCGCATTGTTGATTGCTGATCACCTGATTCACTTGCTTCGACGGGTTCGTTTTTCGCTGTAGAATAATCACCGGCATGCTTCTAAAAACGAATTCATTTTCGATGAAAACTCGTCGTTTTATTCTCTTCCTACTTTTTTAGGTGGTGGTTCTAAATCATCGGATTCGGAGTCTTTTTCCATTTGTGCTCGTGAACGACTTGCTTTCGTTCCATTCGGTCGTGAATCCGGTAGATTATTCGGGCTGATTAAATTCGGCGAAGTTCGTTGGGCTTTCTGTCGATGTCGTTGATGATGGTTGGATGTTTCTTGTTTGAATCGTCGACGTCGACGTAGAAACGAACCATTCTCAAACATATTATGTGAATCGGGATGCAACATCCAATACGAACCTTTGCCCGGTCGTTTATCATCGCGTGATACTTTAACAAAACAATCGTTCAAAGATAAATTATGTCGAATAGAATTTTGCCAGCCTTGTTTATTCTCTCGATAATACTAAATAAAAAACATTTTCGAAAAGAAAAACAACAAAAGTTTAATTGACTCTTACGGGATAATGATCCATGATATACTGATAGATTCCATTGAGTGTACATTTCTGTTCGGGACTATTCTGTATAGCTGATGTAATCAACGCGATGTAACTCATCGCTGGTTTAGCTAATTCTTTGGAATTGACAGTCGCCATGGCGTAGGAATAGGCGGCTGCCGAAGGTCGTGAGAGTAAATGATAGGCTGCTGCATCGGTATAACCGGTATAGGGATTGTGTTGATGAACATTATAGGAAGAAACGGATGATGTTGGGTTGTAATAAGCGGCCGCTGCTACAGCCGCTGCCGCACTTGTTGGATCATAATAATTAGAAAAATTTGTTGATGTTGAATTTTGATTTGCTACGGGTGATGTTGAATTCGTCATGGATTAATTGATTATCACAGTTGATTATTGAAATAACATTAAGAAGAAAACAATAACATTGATATTATAAGATGAAAAAAAATATAAAACATAAACAGCAAAGAGACTAACGTAAATGTATGTGTATATAGGAGCAACGTCGAATTTTGAAGAAAAAAAGAGAAGAGACAGAGAAAAAAAATAGAATGTCTACTGAAGGGTATAGACGAAATGTATGTTTTTCGTAATAATAAACAGAAATTACGATTTGATCGACTGTTTTTATTAGCTTTTTTTCTGCCTCTCTACATCGCTTTTTTTTCTATGCTTCTAGCCTTGGCGACCAAAGATTTCTTCTTCTTCTTCTTCGAGCTTAAATAAATAGAACTTCTTTCCGATAATCAAAAATAATAATCCAAAGATTGCTTCTTTCTCTCTCTTTCTCTCTCGCTCGCTCTTCTCTTTCGTTATTGTAAGAATAACAAATCTTTTCAAGTCTTTCCTCTCTTTCTTTTTCTTCCAATCGACATTTCTCTTCATGCTCGCATAAGAACGAATCAGAATTTTCAGCCAATAAAAATTCTTCTCAACTTGCACAACAATAATCAATCAACAATTAATTTTGATCTCGGTTTTTAACACATCGAGATTAACTACACTATATGTCGGTCACTCTGATTTTTCTGCCTATCGGATATAATTAGTCTTCGGGTAAGTTTGTCACGCGGTCATTTTAAGATCAGTAACAAGCTTAAAATAATATTTATCCAAACACACTCTGCCATCAAGGTGTTCATCGACAGAAAGAGAAAGCGGGGCTTCATTGATTAGCCTCGAAGGCAAAGCAAAAGAACACTCGATTTCCGAAATACAAATCGATATCTTATCAACTTGTTCCAATTTACTTTTTCTTCTTTATTAATGAAATCACAACATGAAATTCCTTTTGTATAAGCATAATAAATATAAAATGAAGAGAGACATTTTGTTATTCTTAGTTCACCATTCCTTAATGGACAACAATAGTTGCCGTTCATTTTATGTTCGATGAGAAAAGAACGAAATTTCTTTTTACGATTGATTGTTTGCGAAGAACTTGAACAAAAAAAGGGGACAGAAGAGAAACGTTGCTCTCTCTCTCTCTCTTTAGTACTTCTCGACAATGAATGCTTGAATAAAGAGAAAGAACAACATCGATTCGAATTGGCTAAGGCGGAGAAACGAGATTGTTTATTTAACTTGTTCGATTATGAATCAAAATGCATTCAATCGATAAGAAGGAAAATTGGCTAGACTAATTTATTATAAACAAGTTTCTGTATTCTGCGTGTAGTCTGTTTAGCTTTTTTTTTATTCAACAAAATCAAGATGGAAAAATTTGCTTTAACAAATTCTCGGAAAGACCAGTCGTTTGTTGATCATCTTTCTTCTTCTTTTTACGTCGTTGTGCAGCTTCATGTGGATCTTGTTGATCATAATTCCATTCACGAATATTAACATCGTCGTTTGAATTTTGCATTTTCTTTTCTAATTTACGTAATTTACGTCCTTTTTCGACATTTTCAATATATAAATTCGCTTCACGTTTGGCTTGAAGAACTTCTTGACGCAAACGTTTCTTTCGAACTTCGTTTTCGTATTGAAAACGTTCGTGTAAATGTGCCCAACGAAATTTCGATAGATATCTAAGCAACAGATTTTCTTGTTTCATAAAAAAAGTAAAAAAAATTCTGTTTTTTTACTTGATATTCCAAATATCATCACACCAAGGAGTTCGTCGTCGTCCTCCGACTTGTTGATTGTTCAATTGTTGAGTGACTAATTTTGCTTCACGTTTCGATTTGAATTCTACCCATCCTTCGGTATACTTCGGTCCACGTTCACGTTTACTTTTACCTTCTTTTTCTAACGAACACAAAAAAAAACATCATTCAAAATTAACACAAACACCCAACAATTCTACCAGATAGTTGAAGATAAACTCGTCCTATTTTACCGTATTGTTCGAAATACGAACGGAGAATTGTCACGTTCATTTTATTCGGTATTCGACTGAGATAGATAACTCCTGGCGTGAGCTTCTTCTTCGTTGGCTCACTGATCGAGACAACTTTTTCGTCGTCGCTCGCCGAATCAGTCATTTATCTGAAAAACGAAGGTTCAAGTTTTTTGTTTTCTTTATTCTGATGAAATGGCTTTTTTTCAGATGAAATGGAGAATCCACTGAGATTCTCAATCACAAAAAAATGAAAGTTTAAAGATTAATTTGGATTGAGCCGCCTAAGATAAAAAAAAAAGAAAAGGAAAAGACAAAACAACTTTGACAAAATGTGTTAGTAAAAGAATAATGTGGAAGTTAGATGCCATGCAAGACAAAAGAAAAGAGAAATAACAAAATTGGAATGAAGATGCAGGCAAACATGTTTTTTCTTTTGCTATTTACATTTTAAGAGAAAACACGAGTGTTAAGAAATCTTCATAATTAATCGTGATTTGACCATTTTGCTGACGATCGTATTGACGAAAGGCATTGGTTAGTGTTTGAATTGAAACACAAGCTTGAATGAAATCATCGAAAGCCACGGTGCCACGACCGGTTCGATCAAATTTTCGAATGAGTAATTCATAAAAACGTTCGGAAAGACGATAGCCTAGAATGAACAAATATTTTTTCATTCGAATTTCGAAGATCAAGCAAAAGAAAAAATCGTATATCGATCGACAATCCCATTCCCAGAAGTAATCTAATTCTACCGTGTTATATTAAATATAAAAAGCGACCTACCAAACGAGCTTAGCGCAGTTCTAAGCTCGTGTTTATCAATAGTTCCACTTCCATCCAAATCGAATCGTCTGATGTAGAAAAAAAAACGAACAAAAGTCAGTTTTATATTTAATTCGATTCAAACGAACTTGAAACATTTCTCCCATTCGGTCACATATTGCCAAAGTGAACGAAATTCTTGATAATCAATCGTTGCCGAACCATCTTGATCGAACATACCTAAGATTTCAATAAAAACAGATCAATCTCTCTTTCTCTCTCGCTCTCGGAATGTTCATGTCGATCGATATGCATCACTTTTCTCTTTGTCTTTACCAAATGATGTTAATGCGTCTCGAAATTCATTCTTATCAATTGATCCACTTTGATCTTTATCAAAATTACGAAAAACCTTCTCCCATTCAGTTATAAAATGCCATAAAGATTTAAATTCATTGAGATCAATCGTTGCTGAATTATCCTTATCGAACATTCCTGAAAGCATACTCGAATCGTGCACAAAATTTCTCGTTCATACTTACCGATCATCATTCGAACAGTTTCCTAAAAACAATCGTTTAAGTCAAAGATTTCGTTTAGGACCAATCTTACGGGATTAAATGGACTCCATGTGCCATTGGAAAGAGCTGCTTGAAGTTCATTCGATGAAATAGCTCCAGATCGATCGGTATCGACTCTGAGGTGAAAAGAACGTATCGAAAATGAAGATTGTTTTGCGAGTGAAATCTTACTTTTGAAAAACTTGCTGAAGAAAAGTATCGGATACATTTGCTTGAGTCATGTTTTGGAATGTGGTAAACTTGTAAATCTGAAAAAGAACAAATTCGATTGACGTCAAACTGATAAAATGATTATTCATCGTTATTAATAACGTGCATCTTTCCTTTCTCTGAACAACGAATAAGTCAAATAACCAATCAACATGATTCTCAAGGCACAAATTTACTGACCTCTATTTCTTCGTAGCAAATAGTCTCTTTGATATTGTTTTTTTTGATGTTTTATAATAAATCAAAAAGAAAATCAAAAAAAAAGAAAAACGACTTCTTTTTTCCAAATATAAACAGCACGAAACAGAAGTGAACACAGCGAATCAAATAATATATATATATAGATTTCTATATACACGCACACACACGAAACGAGAAACAAATCTGAGCCGTGCCATCAGCATATATATATATACTATATTGAAATGAATTTATGGTTTTCGACGTTTTTTCGCACTTATCGATGATGAATCGGTTAATGGACGTTTTTTATTCTCGTCATTAACATGTACTAATGATGATTTGGACGTTTTGATATTCTCGACGTCATCGAGAGAGAATGGATCCGATGGTTTCATTTGTAGAGTAAATTTTTGTGATGTTACACTGTCAGCATTCGATGAAAGCGAAGTCATTGACGATGAACTTGATTGACGACTCGAACGAATCGTCGGTCGCCAAATGAGAAAACTCGAATGATCGGCATGAGAAGAATTAGCCGAGAGCGATGTTGACGATGATGAATACTGAGATGATGTTCGTTGACGATTTCGAGAATAGCTCGGCGATATTGAAGAAAACGATGATGATGATGTTGCTGATAGACGAGTAGTGATGGTGGATTTGGTTTTCTTTCTCGGTTGAATTTTACTTGACTTCACTGATTTACAACTCGATGGTGGCGAAGTAAATTGCCCGTTTTTATTTCGATAGATAATTTGTGGCGGTCGATTTGTCGGTTTACGTTTGACCGATGGCGTATTTAAACTATTGACTGAATGATTTTTTCTCAATAAACGTTTGTCTGTTTGTCGTAAACGTGTCGAAACTGTTGTTTCACTCGTTGTATTTGCTGTAGTTTGTGTATCAGTACTCGCTGGTATCGTCTGAGTATTAACTACATCAGTTCGTTTCGATGAAACTACTTGAGCAAACGCACCTTTTCCTAATCTAAAACAATTCGATTGAACACTAAAATCGAATTGAAATTGAATTCATACTTTTCACAACTTCGACATTCACAATGTGAATTATCATCACCGAAGAAATCCGAACCGTAACAACAAGTTATTTCATCACCGATTTCAATTGGACGAAGAACATGGATATAAGCTGAACTGAGACCAGTTGCAACAAACTAGATTGAATTTAAACGAAATTCTATGTTTTTTTTTCTCTTCAAATTTACTTTGCAATTTGCTCGACAATCATGATTAATATACGCTAAACTAAACACGATGACAAAAACGAAAACATCGAACAAAAAACAAAGCGAATTACCGGCTGGACCGAGCCATAATTGCGAACATTTCTTTCGACATGAATACATCACGGAAAAATCATTGACACCAGGCTTGAGAAAGGCTTGTTCATCATCGGGACTTAATTCGGCGATACAACCGATTAACATTTCGATTTTATCATTAATTGCCCTTGAAAATCCAAGGCAAACAAAACAAAATCATTTCATATCAATCATCTTATCAAACGAAAACTACCATTCTTTGGTTGCTACAACTTTGCCACCGCATTTTTCTGTTGAATATCGATGACATGGTTCAAGTGTTACACCGGAATTTCGATTAAATAAATGAAGAAAACGAAACATCTATCGACGAACAGACAAAAATAATCGATTCGAATAATCAGACTCTAGTTTTTTTACATGTTCTTTAAACGCTGTTAATTGTATCGGACTTTTTCTTAACAATAAATGATCATGCCAATTGCCAATCGATGTTAGTTCATTGAAACATCGTTCGTAATCAAGATGTCGTTGAAATTGTTCGACTACTGTTTTCCATTGTGGTGCTAGACGACGATTGGGTCGAAAACGTATATTCATTTTATGTGTCGTAAAACCGAATATACTATCGACGATAATCATCGTTGCTAGATCATCATTTTCACTAAATGACACAAGTACTACATACAATCAAGTCGATCATATTCGAATTACCACAAATCTGCAACTGTTCGAGGTATTCCACTGTACATGATTCGATTCTACAGATGCATCACACACAAAACTCCGCAATCTGCAATGAAAAACTACACACGCTCACACAAGAAACCAAATAATGATTGAATTATTATATTTTCAAGACGAGGAAAAAAAAGACGACGATGCCATATGAAATGTATACGCTATTCGTTTTTTTTTGTCAACTATTATTATTAGTAGGTAGAAATATTTCTTAGCCAATAAACTGATGAATAGTAATTTTTCGACGTTTGATAACGACTGACATCTACATTCGTTTGAAATCAAGTATTCTGAAGACTCCTGCGTGTGTTTTGTTTTTATGATGTTTATTTTATTTTAAATTCTTATTTTTTTTTCTCCCAAAATTCTCTTTTCATGACATGACAAGAAATGAAAAGATGAGATGAAACAAAAAAAAAATGTCAAAACGAGAAAAAACAAGACGAGCTGAACTTGACTTGATTTAAAGCGTTGACGGAGTTGTTTAATTTCTTTCTGAATCATCCTTTCGTGCCAATGGTGTATCACGTTTCTTACGGAATGAACAACCTTCCGTTAAACGAGCTTTACCACCTGATGGTGAACAAAGGACGTAGTTGCAACCGACGCACAAGACAACAGTTTGAGCATGGCTGAAAACTGAACAACGAAAAAACGTTTTCGAAACAAAAAGAAAGAACATAACAATCGTACCTGTTGTGATTTTGTAGCAACCTGGGCATTTAACATCCATGAAGTATGAGTTTGGACTTTGCACAAGTCGTTTCTTTTTGTGTTTTCGTCGTTCTTCTTCCATCGATGGGTGAAGGAGATCTTTAGCTAATGGCATTTTTGTTTTGTTTCTGTTAGATTGAATAATCTGCAAAAAAAATGAGAAGAAAATACATCAGCTTACGACTGAATAAGAAAGATCTGTATATATATTTTTTGTTTCATCAAAAAAAAAAGAAAGCTATGTACAACTATTGCATGAACAATATTTGCATTCACATTTATCTGATCCGAGAAGATTCTCATTTGAAATATTTCGCTGCACTAACTAAGACTAATTTCTCGACAAATAATTCGGAATCTAAAATGGCAATATGTGCCGCACGACCAATGAAATTGTTTGTACTCGATTGTATATTATGAAACGCATTATAACGAACGAATGTAATCGATGGTTGTCGAACAATCGGTCCGAGAAGATTATTTATCATTTCAACATAGATCGAACCGTGAACAGTATCTTTCAATGCTGCTTTACATAGTTCAATACGAGCTGAATGATATGGAACATAACGATCTTGTGGCGAAGCAATCAATAGAATATTCTTGAAATATTCTAAACCTAAAATCGAAATCTTTGAATTTGAAATTCAGTTTGATATCATTACTTGAACTTACAAGGTTTTTGACTGAGTTTATAGATATATGTTTGTTTGGGATCGACATGATCTTTCAGCGACATTTGTGCTAAACTACATGATTTCTTCCATTTTTGCATTAACCACATGCCCATATTGACTAAACCACTTGAATTAAATAATGTTCCGAGATGTGGTCCCGAAAGTGACAAATAAGTATAGAGTTTCGAATGATATTTTTCGAAACGTAAATGACTGACTGTTGCTCGTACGACTAAATTGCCTAATGAATGGCCAACAAAACTGATTCGTTCGGGTTTCAGACCGTACCGATCGATATGCGATTCGATTTCGTCGATTAATTGTTTCACCATAATATCGATGTCATCGAATGTCGACGAATGATTAGCTGATGACATGAGAAAATCAAATCGAACCGATGGCAGAACTAATTCGAGATAGGTTTTAACGAGCCGTAGATCACCTGAATTACCGTCGAGTCCGTGCACACATATGACGAGATGAGTACCATTGGAATCGAAAGGAATGACTTCGTGAGAGAAATAGGGATTCGATGAGACGATCGAGGAAAAATCTGAGTAGAAAAATAGATTCAATGGATATTTGGTTGCGATTAATTGTTTGATTTTTTCTTTGTAAACGATATATTCGATTGTTTGATGATTGGCTGCTGTCGATGAGTTTTGGATTCGATCAGGTTCGTCGTGTTCCATTTGATTTCGTTGATTTTCTTCGTCGGTGAGACCGTTGAGAAGTAACGGATCGACATCATCGGGCGATATTGTATGCCGACGATGGTAATCAGCCGTGGCCGTTTGTTCTAATTGCAAGGTGAGATTGAGAACTGAATCTAACGAGCAATTTCTCGGTCCGTCGACGGTGATTTCGTTGGATTTCGTTGTGAAATATTTCGGTTGTGTTGGAAGATTTCGTTTGACCGAATTTCGATTCGTTGTCGGACGTATCGGCGTGGTTCGACGGTCCATTGTACCAGCTTTACCACGAAATGACGCTTGGAGAACTTTGGATTTCATACTTGAATCGCCGAATGTCGATGCAGCAACGAGTTTTTCCTGTTCGTCGGGTTTCTCCGGTGTTGGACAGAGAAATTGCGGGAGTTCATTGTTCGATGATGAATTCGAATTGACTCGTTGCGAAGGAACATCGGGCAGCGAATATCGACTTGGATGTTTTTGTAAACGAGATGAATTTGTAATGTCCGAATCGGATTGATACGGATGAAGTGTTGTATCAGCGGGATTGTTATCAGACGTTTTGTTTTCGTTGTTTTCTTCGTTGAACTTTCGATAGGATGTCAATTGTATCGATGGGTCATTGTTGAATGCCACGATCGTTGGCGTTTGATTTCGAAATGGAAGAAGATTTTTTCCCGATTGACGAACTTTCGGTGTTGACAATGGGGTCGTCGTTTTGACGTGATGTTTTTGAGATTTTAACGGTGGTGTTGCCGGTGCTTTTGATAGCGAACTCAACATCGTTTCGTCCATACTTCCGCCGAGACAAAGACCAAAATTTGATTTGAATTTACCTCAAAAATACAAAACATTCATTTGTCTTCTACTCGTACATAAAAACAAAGCACATTTACAAACTAATCTACTCACACAAACGATTATTACATCATGCAAAGCTCTCAAACGAACCAATCGATTAGGTACCTTTAAGTAGATTCTTACTAAAATTCTGAATTGCCTGAACAATCGAACCGTCGGTATTGCCGCCTTTGGTTTTACTCGATAAAATCACTCGTGATGTTTTCTCATCGATATTCGTGTAAATTTCTTCAATCAAAATCGGCAGAGTATCAGGAATACCATCTAATTCCAAGCATTCAATTGGTAACGGTGGTAAACGTGAATAATACGTTGAATTTCTGATTAAATCATGAAATTCTTGATAGGAATCGCTTTCGAACGTGAGTAGATTTTGTCTGGATAGTTCACGTTGAAAAAAACCTTCAGAAAAATGTTTAACTCGTTTGTAGTGATAGTCTTTGCCGAGTACGATTGCACATGATTCATGTAAACCAAACGTTTGAATGAATTGACACCATAACATGATGTTTTCAGCTGAACATTGAGCGATATGTGCATGAGCGAGATTATCAATTGTTTGAATATCATCGATAGTTTGAAGTTTTTCGCAAAGATTCCGTAGTTTCTGACTGCATTTCTGATGAGTATGTACAGGTCTGACTTCATTATCAGGCAAATGTTCGATCATAGACTCGTAGAAATCCTGAAGAGATTCGTATGATGAGAGAAGTATTTCACAGATTGTATTATGGAGATTATATGCACGTTGTAAAAGACTAGGATTGATTTGATCAGTTGTGATCTATTGAAAAAAAAAAGAGAAAAGTTTCAAAGTTTTTCCCGAAAGAAAGTTCGATTTACTTGAGAGAGATCTTGACCGAATAGAAAACTGAATAGAGAAGTTTGCCGTACATTTGGTCTAAGTAAAATAAAACAAGAAACCTGAAAAAAAAGGTCAAACACAAATGTTCTACCGATCGAAAACGTAAGGAGGAATGAGACAAAGAAGAGACGAATGAACCGTTGCTGTTAATGCTGACAAATGGAAATAATCGAAAAGAATGGGAACATGTGTATGAATGCCAAATCGAGGATTGAAATGAAGTTTATAACATCGACTACATAGCTGTTGCATCGATGGCATTTTTTCCGGTCTACATACACAAAAGAAAAACTATTCTTAGCTCAAACTATTCGATTAACTTACGAATAATCTTTTTCAAGAAAATAAAGTTCAATATACAATTGCATATCCAATCGATTAAAACATTCGAGAATCTAAAAACAAAACTATTCAATGCGAAATCTCTCGAGTTCGTCCTGTGCCTACTGTCTGAGCATCAACAATAACCGAAAGTTTAAAACGAAATTGATCGTCCAATTGTACTTCCTCATTTTTGAATATAATCAAAAATGTTTTGCTTACGGCCCAATCGTTGAAAACACAAGCCGGATAGATCGAATCGTCTTCGAACAACAAAAATCAAATCTTGTTTACTTTTGTTTTTGTTTATCAATTTACCAGCGTTCGAGGGAATTTCGGATTTGATTTCGATTTTCGTTGCCGATTGAATTCGTGATGCGAATTTAATTGCCGTTCGAACTTGATAATACCTACAATCGAATGAAAACAACACTGTGCCTCTACGATGGTCGTATTTACCCTTGGACAAACAAATCGATATTAATAAATTTTCGTAGTTCAATAGTTAACTCGATTTCGGCCTGAAGATCGGCCATATTCTAAACAGAAAACAAAATCGAATTCATTCATGTATACGTATGCGCGTATACGGACTGGAGATTGTCGCTCGTACTTTGTTTTCTTTCGACTATGAATACAACCTAATTCTCATTTCGATTTTTCAAATCTGCATCGAGAAAAAACAAACAAACAAGCAAAAGAGCCATCTTATCGAACGTGCCATCCTCATGTGTCTCTACATGACGAATATTTTCTTTCTAATTAAAAATTGATTTTCTTTGAGAATTTATCAGTTTTTTTCTCGAATTTCTTTGCATTTATTTACAGCGACAAATCAACGAATTGACCAATGATTGGTGTTACTAATGACGAAATGGTATTCATTGGATCTCATGGAGACAACAATCAGCACGGCAAAAGAAAGCGCGGATACATACAATAGAAGAAGAAGAAGAAAAAGAGCGATATTGATTATTTTGTTGGTGGTCGTCTTGTTGTTTTTTTAGATTTAAAAGAATATTGACGAATAACGAAGTCACACATTTTCAACACACATAATCCCTTCCTTCTTCTTTTCATTTCCCTTGAATAACTAAACTATTCATTTCGGTTTTAATCATGGTAACTGTGATAGCGACAAGCAAAGAAGAATTAATTACACCGAAAAATAATGGTGTCACCGGTGGAGATAGTTGTGATAATGAACGAGTATTTCAATTGATTAAAGATTATCAAGAAGTAAGAATCGAATAAACGATGAATTCTTGAATTTTATTCGAGTTTTCTTTTTTAGGTGGATTTTTATCGATCACCATCTTGTAAACCTTTACCCGAAGATTTTCTCGATACAACCAATGGACAAATTTTGAAATCATCTGTAAATTTCTTTTTAATCGATCGATTGATTTGACTTGATTGTTGAATTTGTTTAGGTTCACGGAACATATTTTGTTCAAATCGTTGCCATTGAACCATTCATTCAAAATCCTAATCAAAATGATTATAATCAATTATTATTAACGCTCACCGATGGATATTTAAATGTTCAAGCATTAACAAATAATTTCATTCCAAATTTAAAGTAAAGAAAAAACTAAATAAATATGAATTCAGTTTCTTAGTTCGATTTGAATTTTATTCAATAGTTTAAATACAAAACTTGGCAGTAAATTATTACTAACTGATACTATAACCATTGAAAACCAACGTTTACAATTAACAATTGACAATACAACATTTAAATACGGTTCAAATACATATCCTCGACCTCGATCTGCATATCGAGTAAAATAATTTTTCGAATAAATAGAAAAAAAAACAAATATTCAATTCGTTTTTTCGTAGAATCGTGCAAATGGGTCAGCACGAACTAGTACCGAAGGTCGACGTAAGTGTTAATTATCGTATCTTTTCTTGTCCCCATTCATATCGTGTGTGTGTGTGTTTTTCTCGTTAAATAGGCAATAGTCAATATGATAATGAAACGAATTTCTTTAAACGACCACCACCGAAATCGACACTGATGGATTTCATAACGACATTGAAAATATCAAATGATAACGAATCTGACAAGAGCAAAGAACGCGTAGACAATACTTCATCGAAACAACAACAACAACAACAACAACGGCCATCGAATGGTCATAATCAGGTGCATGCTCAAGATCAAGATGGACTCGATGAACAACTCGATGAAGTCGAAGACGATCCAACACAAGCCAATCAACGTGAACGAAGAAATCCTTTGCCACCAAGGTAGACACACATTTTCTTTCAATTGAAACTAACAATAGCATTCGATTTATCAGACTTCAACGTGCTCAAGAAGAACGCATACGTCGTAATCCAATTCGTCAATACGATGAATTAAATCCAGCAGTGTCTTCCTATCCTTATACGAATCAAGTACCTTACTATCCAACGAATGTTAATCAACTGGGCTATCTACCTAATCAACAAGCACTTGTTCCATCGACGTATTCAACCGAACAAATGAATGTTTGCTGTGGTTATCCAACGTATTCATCGACAACGAACAACAGCAACAACAGTACGGAACGAAAAGCCAACGGAGAAAATGGAGGGGATAAATTAACCGAGAATAATCAAGATGGTAAACGACGTAATTCAAATCAAAGACCTCGATGGAAAATCAATGACATGTGTCTAGCAAGATGGAATGAAGATGGAGAAGTAAAACATCGATTGTTTTAATTTCAAATTAAATGAAATAAATTGACTTTTTTTTTCTAGTTTTATTATGCAACTATCGCCAATATTCAACCGCCGTATTGCACTGTCCTATTCGTTGATTACAATACCTATGATCAAGTTCATTTCAATGATCTAAAAGTGATTCCACCTGAACAAGCATTTGTAAGAGAAAAAAACAATTTTTCAATATCGAATTTAAACTTGTGTCGATTTGTTCTAGTATACATTCATTCCTCCAACTGATTTGAATCTGTTCGCTGCAAATACATATTTTTCACCACGTCCAAACTATTACACACCGACACTCGACGGTTGTATAATGATGCCTGAAGCGCCGCCGTTTCCGTTCAATCCAGCTGGCACATCCTACATGTATCCAGTTGAAAATTATTCGAATTTAACTAATCAAAACAATGAATTCATTCTTAATTCATCAACATCACCGCCAAGTAAAGATTCGAATGATACAAGTACAAATGATTCAACCGAAGATCAACATCAACCAACATCGGTTGCTGACGCACCATTAATCCTAGTCACATCCAATGAAAAATCCGCCGTTCTCAACGAAGAAGATCAATGAGAATATCAATTTCATTATGAAATACAGTGAAGATCTTCTTGTTCTTGTTCTTCTTCTTCTTCTTTTTTTTATTTTATGTGCTTTTCTGTTCTTTTTTCTCTTTGAAACATACATTCATTTAAAAAACTAAACAAACAAGATTTCTTTCTTCTGTTGATACTTTGTTTTTTCTTCTTCTCTTTTCGTTGTTCATTCGCTTTTTCAATATGTTCTTCGTTCTTCTTTTCTCATATAGTATTCATTATTTGTTATTCATCTCGTTTCTCTTTATTCATGTTGAAGCGCATTCGCATGTTTGTGCTTTATATTTATTTTATTCTTTGTACATGTTATCCTTCCAATGGATTTCGAAAGATGAAAAAAAAACCAGAGAGAGAGAGAGAGAAAAAAAAGTGTTCAAACATCAAATTTTCCTACTCTCGATTATTTCGTTTATGTGGTTACCTTTATCATTATTCATTATTCTTTCTTTTGCGTATATACATTCTGTTTTTCGTTTCATTCTCTTTTTTTTTATATTATCATCATCATCAACAAAGAAAAAAAAAGCATACACATATTAAAAAACAAAAATCTATTGTCTAATTGCACTTTTGAGTCGAAACAAATCTATCATCCATCTCTGATTCTTTTTATAGACCTATTCAATTATGTCCACAACAGCAGATATTTTAACAAGAACCAATGATGATATTAGTAATTCATTGATGGAGATCGATGACGAACAAATTAATGTCTTTCACCAAGGGTTCGAAAAATCATTTGACAAAATGCAAATTTTGATAGTTGCTTTTCTTTTCTTTAGAAATCCAGTTCTGAATAAATCATTTGATGTTTTACCTGAACAAGTTCGTTTGAACAAATCGAATAGTGTACTCGATACAACTGTCGAATTACCTAATACAAATGATGTCTTGGAGGAAAAACCAAGTCGTAAGTTATTCGATTGGAAGAAAAATTCAAAATCGTCTTTTTAGATGAATTGAACGTTCTGAAACCTGTAAATAACATCGAAACGTCTCCACATACTCAGCACACTCTTCTAGCAAATCAATTTTCTGGTTTGTACTGTTTTCAATTGATTCAATTTTTCATCTTTTTTTCTTCTCCTTCAGTTGAATATCCCTATGCTCTTTCACATGAAGAAGAAAATCTTCCAACTACCAAATTAATTCACACGAAATCAATCGAATCCGAAGTATTAATCAACGAAAAATCGGTTGATACGAGTACGTTCGTTCTCAAACGTAAAGAACAACGACGTAAAACAGCCGTTCAATCAACCAATGAAAATACACTCAACGGTGTTGTATGTGGAGATTTTGCTCATCAAAAGAAAAATATAAAATAAACTTTCATCTAGGCCATCGAAGATAAACACTCATCTACTGATGCAACACGTGTTATGTAAGATTGTTGAATTTTGTTTAGTTTACCTTGTTTTATTTTCTTTGTTCGTTTTGAAGTGATTGCATGGAACAATACTATCGATTGCTCTATCGTGTTTGTGAATGTACAGAGGAATTGAAACAAGAACTTCGACATGTGAAAAATGAACGTGATCAAATAGGCGAAGATTTAATAAAAACCGAAAATGCATTTACAGATATTAAAAAACGAAATGAAAAATTAAAATTAATCATTAACGAACATAAAACTGTATGACTTCCTTTCTTACCATTGAAACAAATCATTGACTGAGAACTTTTGTAGAATACAGAAACATTGAAACGTTTCTCGGAAGAATCAGTTCGTTATACAGAAGAGCAAAAACAAAAATATGCGATGCTCAAACAACATGCTCAAGAAAAATTAAATGAGTATGCGCTTCAATTGTCCGATCATTCAGTTTGCCTTTTCTTTTCAGAGCAAATGGCGAAATTGAACGTTTACGTCGTACGCAAAGCTCGGAGATGGAAGGTGTTCAAGCTCAATTACGTTACTCACAATTACGTGTTCAATCACTTGAACAAGAATTAAAATCTGCTAAATTAGAACTCGAACAAAAAGTAAACAACAAAATCAAAATTGTTCTTCTCATTAATTTCGTTCTTGTTTTTTCTAGAAAAAAGAAAATATCGAATTAACCAATATCTGTGATGAATTATTAGCTACAACGAAAAAATAATCGAATAATTGTACTAGTCTTTATTTTTCTTTTCTCTGTTTGTCTTATCGACTGATTAGAATTTGTCAAATAAAATCTGTTCATTTCTAGATCATGCATACGTTTCTAAGTCGATTAAATACATTATTCGCTTTTACACTGACCGTTCTTGCGGTGTTAACAACTGGTGTTTTTCTTTCGACATTTTTCGAAACTTATCAAGGAGGAGCAGACATTTCCGTCAATAAACCGATTGTGTAGGTTAAATAAATTAAGAAAATAGATTTCACAGGTTCGATTTTTGTTTAGGAAACATATGACTGATTTCTCCGCAAATAGAAAGAAAAATGATTTAGGCGTTTTACAATTAAATTTAGATATAGGTAAATACGTTTATGCGAATGTGAAGATTGAAATCTAAGTAAAGTGTTTAGATCTTGATCATTTATTCGATTGGAATGTTAAACAATTATTTTTATATTTAATTGCTGAATATGTTTCGCCAGCGAATGTAAAGATTTCTTGCGAGAAAATGCGTATTTGATTCGTATTTTTCAGAGTCTCAATCAAGTTGTTCTTTGGGATAAAATCATTCGACGTGGTGAAAATGCTCGTTTAACTCTACGTGATATTGCAACGAAATATTACTTTTGGGACGATGGAGAAAATTTAAGGTTGCATTTGACATTGTTTTTTGTTCTACAATTTGATTTTTTTGTATTCATAGATCGAATAATGTTACATTACGATTAGAATGGAATACGATCCCCAATGCTGGCCGTTTACTTATGATACCGGCAACTGATAAAACATCATTTGTTTTTCCGAGTGAATACACAACAAGTCGAGCGGGTAGTCCAAGATCGGGTGGCCAATAAGAAAAAACAGCAATATTTCGTTTTCGTTCAACTTTTCTTTTTTTGTTCGTGTGATTTGTTATGGATATGCTAAATCAAGAAAAATATCTGAGAAAACATCAAATGCAATAAAACTTCAACTTTTATGTTTTTATCCAATTTTGAATTCTATTGAGAACGAAAAAAAAAACTAAAGGTAGTCACAAGGACTATTGCACGCATACGATGTTCGCTTTCCTGTCACATTCATTTTCACTTGATTGAACTTCGTTGTAGTCCAACGAAATGATACGTATAAGACATGCAATAATTTTTTCAGGTTTTAAGCAATGGTATATAAAATTTCTTGTTTTATACGTTTTTCTGTTTCTTATATATGAAACCATTTATCTGGTATTGTATTTCGGACGATATCTTTCATCGAAATGTTTATTTTCGCATCCTAATCAAGAACTTATTCAACATAAAGAAGAATGGGAATATCAGAATAGTCTAACTGGACAATGGTATACCTGGAAAACAGTTCACGAAAGAAGATATACGAATGATAAATGGACTGTTCAATGGTTAAATACAAGTCCGATATCATCACTCGGTGTTATTGTTTATTTGACAACTAAATCTCAACTTCATTCATTGAAAATCTCGCTTTCTCAACTAGCACGTTTGCTTATCAATAATCCACGACCGATAGTTATTTTTCATGAAGGTGATTTTAATGATGATAATACTCAACATTTATTAGCGAACATAGTTGGTTCAAAAATGCCATTGGCCTTCGAACACGTTCGTTTTGCTGATAAATCATTATCAATATCAAATTCCTATCGATTTTTTACTCTTATGCTTTCACATCATCCTCTACTAAGATTATTCACATTCTATTGGCGACTTGATTCTCAGTCTTATCTTCTCGGATCGCAACCTATTCAAGATCCGTTTATACTAATGCAAAAAAATCAAGTTCAATACGCATTTATTATGACAAATACTTTAGAACGACAGAATATTACTCATTTATGGCCACTTTTTATTCAATATCTATATAAATATTGTCTTGAACCTTCTACGGCCATGTACGAAACACAAATGAGTGAAACCAGTACACAATCATTATCGATATTTTTCACAAATTTTGCTATTGCAAATGTTTCACTTTTTCGTGATCATTTATGGATACGATCGTGGCTTCAAATGGTCGATCGAAATAATGGCATCTACCGTTATCAATGGTCGGATGCTGCCATTCATACATTAGCTTTGACGCAATTTATCGAACGACAACAAATCGCACATATGCGCTACTTCGGTTACCTATATAAACATGACTATGTTTGTGCTAGTGGCATAGGTAGTCGAGCATGTGAACAGGAATTAAAAGAGTTTCTCATCGATGATCATGAGCAATATCATCACTATGAAGATGGATGTTCGCCTTCGTTTGACAATCCGTTATGTTATTTGTATCGAGAACTACGTGTCAGCTAATGAAATATATGTGAATAACCTTGATTGTTGCATGATGCAGATTTCAGAAGGACAAAAAATATGCGTAGATCACATAATTTTATTTATCATTCGTTTTTTTTTCTCTCTCTCTCTCTCTGATGGAAAAAAGAAGCCACGGCCACGAAAGTAACGAACGAGAAAAAGAGAGTAATTCGGTTTTTTTTCAGTTCAAATATATTCGCGTGACGTAGAGTCGAAGGTAAAAATACATCCAGCAGAGTTTTTTTACATAAAATTAAAGTGCAAAGATACGTATATTCAAATACAGTCACATGTCGATCATTATCGGTTCTTTTTTACTCTACGATTAATTAATATTTGACATCCATCGAACACGAAAAAAACGAAGGAATCGAAATTGAGTGTCAGCTTCTAATGGTTTGTTAGCAATCGAAATTGATTCTGTCAATAGTTATGAAACAAGGAGAAGAGAAGAAAAAACGACGTTGCCAATCTTCGAGCTTTTTCTCGTTCTGTTTTTATTTCTGTCTCTCTCGTTTCTTTCTTTTTTTTTTTGATTTCCAAGGATCAAAACAGAAAATGATGCGACTATAACAATAATAGAACGTACAATGTTTATTTGTTTCGTACGCACAAAAAAGCCGATTAACTTAAAGTATCAACTAGTAGAAGAAAAAGAATAGAAATTGAGGCGAAAGAAAAATAAAAGAAAATTTAATGTAAACGCAAACAAAGCGCAGAGAATTGATACTCAAATACTTAACTAAGCAAAATAAGCCTGATTTTTCTTAATTGTCTAGATTGTTTCGAATACAAAAATGGCGTTTTATTCGGGTTGAACGGTCGTTATTTTTGTAAGTCTTTTTTATTTCATTTTCTTTTCAATGTCATCGACATCGTCAACTTCGATTCCTGTCTATCGGCACGGACGAAAATTTTATGTTTCACCCGTTGAATACGAACGTATTCGATCCGAAGATCGACGAAATCATCGAGTAGCATCACAAAAAACGCCAAATTTGCCACGAAAAATTTCGTCACCATCTTCGGCGTTTCGTTCTCCTTCGGCATCATTATACAATCCCATACATCGTAGTCAATCAAACCCATATGATTACAAATCTGTTCTATTTCGAGCACCGCAAATACCAGTCAATTCATTGTCGAATACGAGTGCACGTCGTGCGATTAATCGACCATCACGTTCAGCACGGAAGAATTCCACTGAACAAGATGATCTATCTTCGAATACATCTGCTGGCTCGAGGATAAAACCAATATCAAGAACGATTATGACTCCGGAAAAACCGGCAGAACCACCACGTCGTCGAGATTCATCTTCATCCGAAACAGAAAGCGATATAAAACGTGCGTTTTCAGCTGAAATCTCACGGCTAACATTCAATCCACCTCAACAAAAACAAACATCAGCACGTCGAACTATTCCAACGACGATTTCCGACTATGGAATTTCATCAACTACAACTTATTCAATGACGCCAAATGATCAATCATTTACTCAAACAATTCCGTCCAAATTAACAAACTACTTCGCACGAATTAAACCATCGAGTTTAAATCCTCCATCAGCACAGCAAAACAATGAAACATTCTATGAATCGGGTATTCAAGGTACTGATCATGTGTATTCAGTTCTTGGTACATCGAATCGACGCATAAATCGAATATCTTCATCGATATTAACTCGATCGAAATCTGATAATAGTAAAACGCCGTTTATTCATTCGGATACAGCAAGTGGAACGTCATTTTCCGATGAGAATTCATCGTCGTTATTCTCGTTAATTCAACGACGAACAAACGAACTTATGCGTAGTAATCAAAATCCCGATTATACAAAAAGCGAAATCGAAGATGAATTCGATCAGTCTCGTAATATTTGGACACGTTCGACCGATCGAAGTCTATTCAACGAAGGTTCATTCGAAAAAAAACGAGTTCGTTTTGCTGATACCGAAGGTTATACATTAGAAAGTGTTCCTATACGAAATCAATTGATATCATCACAAAGAAATCGTTTATTACAACGACGTGCACATGCAAAACCTTCGAACGAACCACGACGACAATCTCGACCGTTCTGCAATGCATTCTATCAACCGACAGCCAAAATCCATGAGAGTAAACTTGCTACTGATGTATAAAGATTTCTTTTTTTGTTTCTTTGACCAGAAGAAAACAAAACAAAAAAAAAACATTTTTTTTTGATATTTACATAATTATGTATTTGACTTAGTGAGAATGTTGTTTTTCATTAAAATTTTGTTGAATATTTTCTCGGACAACTGTCATCGAGTGTACTGTCTGCATCATTCATCGTTGTATTACTATGATGTGTCGATTGGCGATTAGGTAATTCGAATGATTCGGTGAGAGTTTCATCGATTTGCATCGAACGAAATAATTTCCGACGGGAATGATTCGGTACTGAATAGAGTTCACCATAAGAAGTCGTGGATGATATAAACGATTCTTGAAAATTTGGCATGGGAATATTATAGTGAAGATGTTTCTGAGATGGATTATCATTTGTTGTTGTTCTAACAACTAGAAATTTTATGCGTTCATCGTATTGATTTTTTTCTAATTCTTACTTTTCTTTAATACACTCGAAATTTCTTTTTTGGGCTTTGCAGGTGTTGCACGTGCGCCAAGATGATTTGCTTTTAAATCATGAATACTTGATGTGTCGTATTTGGGTTTAGGTCGAGATAGACGTCGATGAATAATACATATCAATAAAATCTAAATAAGAAATCAGTGAGATGAAATTCAACAATAGTTTATACTTACAACGAATACAATAAATGTGAAACCAGACACTGTTATACTAATTAATAATAGAGTAGTATATAACTCACGAGAAACGCAGAAACTATTACTGAATAGAGGGAAATCAGTTGGATCTGCAAGTAAACATATTGATAGATTACAAAAAAAACAGAAGTAATTCGTTTTTCTTACTGGGACAAGTGAAATTCGACATGATGAATTTGAATAATGTTTATAATCTTTGCTTTTGGTAGAATAAAAGATAATAACATGACTTGTTCGGAGACAAGTTTATCTTTAATCAACAAACTAACCGTGCTTTTTTTTCTCTTCATTTTCATAGGTGAAATAGCACATGTCCAGAGAAAAAAAAACAACGAACGAAACAAAGTATTCATTTTGAAGGTTAGGTGACACTTTTTAAACACGTCATCTTTATCATTATTTTTCCGAGAAAAAACGATTAAATTCAGTAGTTTATTAATAAAAAAATATTTGCAATAAAACACAAATTAAAAATGTATGTTTAAAATTCTCCTGCACTGGAACGCTTGGAATATCGAACTTCTCTCTAAATATGACAAAAAAACATATATAATAAATAAAAAATTCAGCTGCATGTTACCAATTCATGTTGTTCTGTAACATGATAATTATTTGATACAGGTCTTCTTTTTACTGAAACATGTTTGCGACAATAGAATACATAAGTAGCAACACCCTTAAAATAGACATGAACGTAAAATCAAGTTACCTATCCGAACCTCAAAGCACATACCACCACGCCTATTGTTGACAAGAAACCTAATATTATTGCAGCAACAAGAATACTACCATTTGCTTCAGCATCCATACAACCATCACCCAACGGAAAAGTTCCTGGGTCACATGGGGTTTCAGGAGTAGTTGTATCAGTAATGGTGGTTGTGCCAGTAACGGTGGTTGTATCAGTAATCATGGTTGTGCCAGTGACAGCGGTTGTACCAGTGACAGCGGTTGTTGTTGGAATAGTCGTTGTTGGAACAGTTGTTGTAGGAACAGTTGTTGTAGGAACAGTGGTGATAGGAATAGTTGTTGTAGGAATCGTTGTTGTAGGCACAGTGGTTGTAGGAATTGTTGTTGTTGGAGCAGTGGTTGCAGGTACAGTTGTTGTTGGAACAGTTGTTGTAGGAGCAGTGGTAGTAGGAATAGTCGTTGTCGGAACAGTTGTTGTTGGAACAGTTGTTGTAGGAATAGTGGTTGTATGGATGGTGGTTGTAGGAACAGTGGTGGTAGGAATAGTCGTTGTAGGAACAGTGGTTGTAGGAATAGTGGTGGTAGGAGTTGTTGTCGTAGGCACAGTGGTGATAGGAATAGTCGTTGTAGGAACAGTGGTTGTAGGAATAGTGGTGGTAGGAGTTGT